>Ga0210033_1003688_pt1 | contig 12216 bp, 11 predicted proteins | sample CryGeymeta201501_FD_185465 | JGI IMG/M metagenome (GOLD analysis project Ga0210033, IMG submission 185465) | Groundwater microbial communities from Crystal Geyser aquifers in Utah, USA - Crystal Geyser metaG 2015-01 (SPAdes) (version 2) | ecosystem: Environmental > Aquatic > Deep subsurface >... | reverse complement strand
ACCGACGACCCCAATACCGAGGTGCAATACGATTACCGCTGGCCGGGGCTGGCGGTCGATCCGTTCCAGCGGCACGCCGCAACGCTGCGCAAACTGCAAACCCTGCGCATGCTGCGGGTGTTGAGTGCGGCTGAGCTTGACCGGCATCTGACCCGGGTACTCGGCGCTGCCGACCTGTTTCTGGCGTACACGCTGATTAGCGAGCAAACGCTGATCAGCGCCGACCTGGCCGCAGCGCAGCGTTTATGCGATCAGTGCATGGCGCTGCCGCAGGCGCTGCGCGCGCTGCTGTATCAAGCCGTCCACAATGACTTGCAAAGCCGCAGCATTGTCGATCTGCGGCGCAAACTGCACGACCCGGATCATCGCTTCCTGTTGGCGCTGCTGCTCAATGTATTTGATCGCGAGGAATTGCTGAACCTGGTGCGTCGAGAGTTTCAATGCGACGATCCAGCCGCAAAAGTGCTGGCCTGGGTGGCAGAAATGACCGGCAACAGCGAACGCTTCGGCAACCTGCTCGGCCTCGATTTCAATGCCACCGCACTGAACCTGCTGGACGCCATGCTCCGCGGACACGGCCTCGGCGCCACGCTCAGCCGCCTGGCTGAGACCTTCGGTGAGGGTGCCGTCGCCGCCGAACGCGATGCGTTGGGCGCCCTGTATCTTGGCCTCAAACGCTGCGTCCTGTTTCATCAGGTGTTTGCCGGGCTCGATGAGTCCGCCGACCCCGGCGCCAACGCGTCCCGGTGAGCTTGGTGTTGCCAAGGCCGTAGCGGATGATCGACGAAGGGGCGGTGGGTAGACTTGGGGCGCGCTCGGCTCGGCGGCTGCGCAAAATGGTGAGAAACTGCGTTCACGGTGCCACCGGGACGATTTCTCCATGCCACTTCGCCATCGCCACTCTCGCTTGCGCGCGCCTCGGTGGGGCGTTGCCGTCGCGGTGATGGCGATGGCATCGCTGCCAGCGTCGGCGGCTTGGTCGGCCGCGCCGCCGTCGCTCTGGGAGCGGGTCGATCTGGAGTCGCGCGACGGTCACGATGGCCTGTCGAACAGCACCGCGTTCGACCTGATTCAGGACCACTCGGGTTATTTGTGGATTGGCGGCAACGACGGACTGGTCCGCTACGACGGTAGCGCCGCGGCGATCTTTCGCCACCTCCCGGACGATGCCACGTCATTGTCCAACAACACCGTGCGGCGTTTGCTCGAAGACCGGGATCAGCGGCTCTGGGTCAGGACCGCGGTTGGCCTGGATCGGTACCAGTCGTCAAGCAACCAGTTTCGTCACTATCCGATTCAGGCGCAGCAGTTGCTCGAAGACCGGTTTGGACTGCTGGTGGCGTCGCACACAGGACTACACCGCTATGACCCGGTCGCTGATGCATTTCAAACGCTGACACCATTTCCGCTGGCCGGGCAGGACTCCCCGTCCCCGAGTGACCCGGTGTGGGGATTGTTCCAATCGCGAGCTGGAGTGATCTGGTTGTCGACCCAGGCGGGACACCTGTTCTGGTGGTCGCCTGGCGGCACGGTCCGCCATCGGCGATTGCCTTGGCGCGGGTTGGTGATCCTTCACGAGGACCCGAAGGGGCGACTGTGGATCGGCCACGATTCCGGGATCGCGGTCATCGATCCGATCGATCCAAGCGATCCAAGCGACCCGCGCATCATCGATCACGAACCTTTTCGGCGACTCGATGGCGCCATCATTACTGCGCGTCACGACCTCGGCGATGGGGTATGGTTGGGCGGCACCGGGCTCTATCGGACCGATGATCGCGGTACGTCGGTGACGCTGATCGGGATTGGCAACGACCCGCTCGCCCTGCCGATCCGGTCGATCCTGGTTGATCGTGAGGGTCTGACCTGGCTGGCGACTCCCCATGGCCTCCGATTTCACAGTCCGTATGCCAAGCGCTGGCTGCACATCGGCGGCGCGGCGACGAATCCGGGGGCTGCGATGACGCTCGGCGGCGACGCCGTGATGGCGGTGGCGCGCGGCCCGGAGCACCAGCTCTGGTTGGGTACCCTTGATGGCGGCGTGGATGGGGTCAGTTACGATACCGACGATAACGTTGTCGTGGCCCGACAGTCGGCCGCGCCCGAGATGCCTTGTCCCGACCAAGTCTGGGCCTTGTTGCGCGATACCGTTGAACGACTCTGGGTGGGTAGCGGCCACGGCCTGTGTGTGAACGTGGCTGGCCACCAGCGGCGGATTAGCCTTGCTCAGGCCGCAACGACAGCGGCGGAGCCGACGGTCTTCGCGTTGCAACAGGATGCGACCGGCGCGCTCTGGGTGGGCACCAGTGGCGGATTGTTCCGAGTGGATCACCAGACCCTGATTGGTCGCCGATTCGACGCTATCGACAGCGGCCGCAGCGGAACTGGAACGATTGCCGGGCTGCTGGTCAGCGCCGACGGTTGGGTCTGGGTGGCAACCGCCGGTGGTGATGTCTATCGCATTGATCCCACGACCCTCGGAGTGCATTTCTTCGCACTGGGAGATTCACCCAAGTTTCGTGGCAGCGAAGGATTCTGGGCGCTCGCCGACGTCGGCGACGGCCGACTTTGGCTCGGCAGTGATCGGGGTTTGTTCCTGTTCGATCCCACCTCTGGTTCGTTGGCAGCGCTGGCCGACGATCACGGAATGCTGACCGTAGCGGTCTACGCGATTCTGCGGGACGAACGCGGGAGCCTGTGGCTGTCCACCAGAAACGGCCTGTTGCGCCATGACAATCCACTGAGCGTCAGCCCAGGTGCGGCATGGATCAGGCACTACACCAGCGACGATGGTCTTCCCTTTGACGAGTTCAATCGCCGCGCCGCCGTGGCCGGACCGGACGGATGGCTGACGTTCGGGGGCATGGCGGGCATCGTCAGGTTTCGGCCCAGCGAGTTCCGGGACAACCCCCATGCGCCAAGCGTTCTGGTCACCGCCATCGAGCGCTATCGATTTGACGGCCCACCGCAACGCAGGCAGCCGGTCGATGGGGTCGCGTCGCTGGCCGTCGCCGACGCCGGGTTTGCCGTCCACTTCACCGCACTCACCTATGTGGATGCGCGTCGCGCCCAGCTTTTCTACAAAATGGAGGGGATCGATAGCGACTGGGTGTTGGCCAACACGGACCGTCGCGCACGTTATCCTGCGCTCGGTCCTGGCCGCTACGCCTTCCATGTCCGCGCCGCCAATGCCGATGGTGTGTGGAATCGCCAAGGGGCGACCGTCAGCATTCTGGTGCCGACGCCGTGGTGGGCAACCTCGTGGTTCCGGTTGGGCTTGGGCCTGATCGGACTGGGAGCTTTGGTCGCTACTCTGCACCGCATCGCTACCGGTTCCCTTCGCCGTCGCGTCAGCGCTCTGGAACTCGATCAGCGTGTACGGGCAGAGCGGGAACGCATCTCGAGGGACCTCCACGACAATGTTGGCGCACAGGTGTCAACGCTGCTGGCCGCGGTGGAGTTGGTCGGCATGAAGGCGTCCCGGGGCGATCTCGTTCACCTGCAGAGTGATCTTGCGGACTTGCACGACGACGCGCAGCACACCCTGTCGCAACTGCGCGAGACGGTGTCGTCGTTACGACAAGAACGCATCTGTCTGCGCGACCTGATCGGCCAGGTGCAGGACGATCTGCATAGTCGCCAACGGGTACTGCCAAAACCGATGCTCCGCTGCCGCGCTGCCGGCGATCTTTCGATCACCTTGGGATCGGTGCAAGCCCGCCATCTCTTTCGCGTGATACAAGAGGCGGTGAGCAACGCCATTCGACATGCCAACGCCACCGAAGTGCTGGTGGTGGTCAGGTCCGACGCTGAAACCGGGGTGCTGGTGTCGATCTGCGACGACGGCGTGTTTCAACCTGCGGCACTGGATCATGATGGCTACGGTTTGACCAGCATGCGCTCGCGCGTTGCGGAAATCGGCGCACGCTTGTCGTTGCAGGGAACCGCCAACGGCACCACCATTGAGGTTGTTCTGCCGGGGAAGCTGACATGAACATTGGTGTGGCGGTTCTGGACGATGACCAGCGCTTCCGCCAGCGTTTGGTCGAGCGCTTGCAGTACTTTCCCGAGTTGGTGGTTGCGTTTGAAGCAGGCAGTGCCCGCGAGTTCCTCAGCCGTCTGCGTCAAGCCACGCAACCCGTGCACGTTGCCTTGCTGGATATCGAACTGCCGGAGAGCTCCGGCATCGACGTGGCCACCGAGTTGGCTGCCCACTATGCGGACATTGGCGTGCTGATGTTCACTGTGTTCGAGGCCGATGAGACCGTGTTGGCGGCGATCCAGGCCGGCGCGTCCGGCTATCTGCTCAAGGACGCTTCCGCGGCCGCCATTGTCCAGGCCATTCGCGAAGTACACGAGGGCGGCGTACCGCTGTCACGATCCGTAGCGCGGCGGCTGCTCGCGGTTGTGGCACAACGGTCGCCGCAAGCGCTGGCGCGCCCGGTTCCCAGCCGCAGCGACCAGGAGGATCTTTCACCACGCGAAGTCGAGCTGCTTGAGCGCATCGTCAGCGGCGAAACCGAGGCCGCGATCTCCGTACACTTGGGCATCTCGCCGCACACGGTGCGGACGCATGTGAAGAACATTTATCGCAAATTGCGGGTACGTTCGCGTGCGGCCGTGGTGCAACTGGCCTACGAACGACGGCTGATCCAGCGCTGGCACTCGGTGGACTGACCGGCGATTTCCCGGCATCGGCTACCCGGATCCGGCGATTGTGCCCCGCTCGCTGCGCTCACTACGATGTTGCCGTTGGCCTGGGTGTCGTGCTTGCCCCGAGCAAAACCCATGGCATCCGACCGGCTGGCAGTAGCAACGAGGAGACCTAGCGATGAGACCCCACCAGGAAACCAATTGGATCGCGGTGCTGGCCCTGCTGGCCGGTGTCGGCCCGTTGCAGGCGGCGGGTATGCAGGCTTATTTCGCTGATTTCACCAACCCGGCAGTGCTCGCCGACGTCAATCCGGCGAACGCAGCGGTGACCATACCGCCGGCTTACAGTAGTTGTGCATCGGCGCCGCCAAACGTCGTGTTCGGGGTCAATTTTACTTCCGGTCTGGCGTATCGCAATGGCACGCTGTATGGCCTGGAATGGCAGAATGGCGGCGGCCCGCCGATTTTTCTGTACAGTTTTTCCGCTGGCCCGTGCGCGACCGGTACCCGGGTTGGAACGACCGCGGTCGGCCCGATCAACCTTGAAGGCTTGGCCTACTGCGCGGTCGACGGTTTCTTTTACAGCGTCGACTTCGATTTTCCTGCGCACTTGGGTCAATTGGTTCGCATCCATCCGAGCACCGGCGTCGGCACTTTGGTGGGGGCGCATATGGCGCTTGATGTCCGCATCGTCGGCATGGTTTGCGACGCTGGCGGCCAGCTATGGGCGGTCAGTTCCGGCTTCGGTGGTGCGACTGGACGCAATCCGGAACTATTGCAGGTCAATCGCAACACCGGGGTGGAAACGCTGATTGGGTTATTGAATTTGCCGGCCAACCAGGTCGAGAGCTTGGCGATCGAACCGGCGGGCACTGGTCAGATGTTCGCGGCCGGCAAGGCTTTGTACCGGGTCAACTCGACCACCGGCGCGGCCACCCTGATTGGTGGCACGTTCAATGAAATCTGGGCCATGGCCGGGCTCCCGTCCGCCGTCAATATCAATATTTTCAGCAATGGCTTCGAAGCCCCCTGAGGAATGACGGGAACCTACGGCATCGATAAAGGCGGGGAATTGCGAAGGATTTTCACCCGTTCGCAAGCCGCCACACGCTCTGGCAGCGACCAAGGCTTGATCGCGATCCAACGCTGGCCGCAGCGACGCCATGGCGTCAACGCAGTTTCACGCCGCCAGCTCGGCGCCGTGCCGGTGCAAGTGCACCAGCAGCAGCGATACCGCGGCTGGGGTCACGCCGGCGATGCGACTGGCCTGGCCCACCGTATCGGGGCGGGTACGGGTGAGTTTTTGCAGCACCTCAGCGGATAATCCGGGCACCGCCGCGAAGTCGAACGCGGCCGGAATCAGCAGCGTTTCGTGGCGGCGCTGGCGCTCGATTTCGGCTTGCTGACGATCCAGATAACCGGCGTACTTGGCCTGCACTTCGACCTGCAAAGCGACCGCCGGATCGCTGACCGCGGGGCCAAGTTGTTCGATCTGCAGCAACTTGGCGTAGTCGAGTTCGGGCCGTCGCAGCAGGTCGTGGGCCGAAGTCTCGTGGCTCAGCGTGATGCCGAGATCGAGCGCCAGACGGCGGCCCAAGGCGTTGGTCGGCGCCGCCCAGATCGATTCCAGGCGCTGCTTTTCTGCCACCACCGCATCGCGTTTGGCGGCGAACCGGCGCCAACGCTGGTCATCGACCAGACCCAGCGCCCGACCGGTCTCGGTCAGCCGCAGATCGGCGTTGTCTTCGCGCAACAGCAAGCGATACTCGGCGCGCGAGGTGAACATTCGGTAGGGTTCGGTGGTGCCGTGGGTAATCAGGTCGTCGATCAAGACCCCGATATAGGCTTGATCGCGACGCGGCGTCCACGGCGCCTGGCCCTGCGCCAGCCGCGCCGCATTCAAGCCGGCAATCAGTCCTTGGGCAGCGGCTTCTTCGTAACCGGTGGTGCCGTTGATCTGACCGGCAAAAAACAACCCGTCGATGGCCTTGGTCTGCAACGAGCTGTGCAATCCGCGCGGATCGAAATAATCGTATTCGATGGCGTAGCCGGGGCGAGTGATATGGGCGTGCTCAAATCCCTTGATCGAACGCACCAGGGCGACCTGCACATCAAACGGCAGCGAGGTGGAGATGCCGTTGGGGTAGATCTCGACGCTATTGAGGCCTTCTGGTTCGATAAAGATTTGATGCGAACTGCGATCCGCAAACCGCACCACTTTGTCTTCGATGGAAGGACAGTAGCGCGGGCCAACGCCTTCGATCTGGCCGGTATACAGCGGCGAACGATCCAGCCCGGCACGGATGATGGCGTGCGTTTGTTCCGAGGTGTGGGTGATGTGGCAACTGATTTGCGCGGGATGATCGGCCAAGGTTCCCAGAAATGAAAACACCGGCATCGGCTGGTCACCGGCTTGCACTTCGAGGCCGCGGTAATCGATGCTGCGGCCATCGATCCGCGGCGGCGTTCCGGTTTTCAGTCGCGCCACCCCCAGCGCCAGTTCGCGCAGCCGTGCCGCCAGCGTCTGCGCCGCCGGGTCACCGGCACGGCCACCGCTATGCTGGGCCGGGCCGACGTGGATCTTGCCGGCCAGAAAAGTACCGGCGGTCAGCACCACGGTCGGTGCCTGAAACGCGATCCCCAACTGGGTGACCACGCCGCGCACCTGATGGTCGACCAGGATCAGATCATCCACCGCCTGCTGAAACAGGGTCAAATTCGGGCTGTGTTCGAGTTGCCAGCGAATGGCGGCTTTGTACAGCAGGCGGTCGGCCTGGCAACGGGTGGCACGCACCGCCGGACCTTTGCTGGCATTGAGCGTGCGCCATTGGATGCCGGCGCGGTCTGCGGCCTGTGCCATGGCGCCACCGAGGGCGTCGATCTCGCGCACCAAGTGGCCCTTGCCGATGCCGCCGATGGCCGGGTTGCAGCTCATCTGGCCGAGCGTTTCCAGGTTGTGGCTGAGCAGCAAAGTGCGCGCGCCCAAGCGTGCCGCGGCCAGCGCGGCCTCGGTGCCGGCATGGCCACCACCGACCACAATCACATCGAATGTTTCCGGAAATCGCATCGGTCCCAGCGCTCTCAAGTAAGGTCAATTCAAGTGTAGGGTGAGTTCGACCCACCGTTCTGAAACATCGAACCATGGCGGGTTTGCCGCCATTCTACGTTCCTGCAAAGCGCGCACCAAGGCGACTGGCGCGGTTCCTGCTCGGTCGATATTGCACTGCGTTGGGCACGTCGGCGACGTTGATGGCAACTGAAGTTAGTGGCGCTGCGGTAGCGGCAGGGGCTGCACGCGTCAACGCAGGCATGCACAGGAGAAGTTTCAGCCAAGGAAGGAGAGGCTGGCGCCCGGCGGTCTTTTAGGGAACAGGGGGAATCCTTCAGGACCTTTGATGCCGGGCGCCAGTGACTGTTGGCCTGGCGCGCTCGCGCGTGTCACGGCGAAGTGAAACGGAAATCGCGGACAAAAAATGTGACCTCGATCATGAAATGTGTCTGCCGGTCGGAAGAAAGAGTGACGCGCTGCGCAAAAACGGCGCCGCGTTGCGTCAGCGGCTCGGGGATGATGCGCTGGCTTCGATCCGCTGGCAATACATGGAAGCTGGCACGAAGCATGCTTAATCACCTCGTGGATGTCGGTTAGTCTTAAGGAGCGCACCATGAATGCCCAAATTGCAACACTCGGTTTCAACCCGGTTTCAGTACACCATGATCTTCTGATCGAGATCGGCCGTGTGGAAATGGCGCTGGACCAAGTGCTGGCGCGGGACGATGACTTGGTGGAAGCGGAAGTTGAGCGGCTCTCCTGCAAACGCGCCAAATTGAACGCGGCTTTGGCGCAATTGGCGGCCTGACATCCTTAGGCTCATCTCGTGCGCAAGCCTTGAATGAGTGAGTGCGTTACATCCGGTGTTCGCCGGTTGGTTCGTGTTCTACGGTTTCTCCTCCCTTTGGGCCCCGTTTGGGGCCTTTTTTTTGGCACGAAGATTTGCTGTCCAGCAGACCGCAGGCGCGACCGAGCGCCGGCGCTTACCCGCGCTGAGCGCGTGCGCGCGAAGCGTCGTGGTGGAGCGGCTGGTTAGACGTCATGCGGCCCATTCAAGCTGCAAACGCTTCTTCTCCGCGGCGCATTCACGCAGATAGAGGTTGATGAGGTTCTGGTAAGGGATGCCACTGTTCCCAGCCAAAGACTTGAAGTACTCGACGGTCTCCGCATCGAGGCGGATCGTGATCTGCTGCTTCGGCTTGCGCGCGTAAGGGTTCCGGACCGACTTCGTGAAATCGTAGTGCTTCTTCATGGCAACCACCCTGCGTACTCGCGTTGTTCCGATGGATCCGCATGCCGCGCGGAGATGATGCGGATCACTTGCTCTGATTCCCGGTAACAGTGGCAGACCACCAACACCCGGAGATGGATGCTGAGGCCGAGCAACACGAAACGGTCTTCGTCCGCAGAGTGCTCTGGATCCGCGATTACCCTGGCGCTCTCGTCGAGAAACGCAGTCCGAGCTTCCTCAAAAGAAACGCCGTGCTTGGACTTATTGGCGCGGCTCTTTCGAGCGTCCCATTCGAAGCGCAATTCGGACATACCGACAGTGTAGTTACACTGTAATGGCTGTCAAGCATGACGCCCAACGCCTAATCGTCGTCGCGCTGCCGCCCGAGTTCTCTCCGCGATGCGCCTTTGCGCGATGAGCGCTGCGGTTCCGATGGCGCCGATTCGCTGCGTTGCGGGGCGGGCGCGGCGCTGGGTGGCGAAGTCGGTGCTACGCGCCCGGATCGCTGCATCGGCACCGGCGCATTGGGTTCTGAGTAAGCGCGCTCCGGCGCCGGGCTGGATCGTTGATAGCGCGGTTGGCTGGGCGGCGGCGCCCAGTTTCTGGATTCTGCTGCGGGTTGCCGACGCGGACCCGGCCAGGCTGGCGCCGGTTCGCTGAGCGGCTGCCGCGAGCGATAGAGCGGGGCGCGTTGGCGGTCGTCGGCTGGGGAGTTCGGCGTCGCTAGGCGATTGGGTGCGGTGGTCGCCGGGGCCCAGTCGCGGCTGCGATTGGGGGTCTCCGGTGTCGCTGCCTCAACGCGCCGCTCGAAAGTTCCGGGGCTGCCCAGTCGGCGTGTCGGCGCTGGTGTCGGCGCGATCCGCATCGTGCTGCGGTCGGGATCGTCGCTCACCCAGCCGCCTGCGCGTTGCGGTGTGGCGGCTCTCGGGGTGGACGTATCGGATCGGCCGCGATCAAAGCGGCGACTGTCGCGCGCTGGCGACTGTGGCAGCGTCGAGCGCTGCGGCTGATCGCCCCCTTGTGAGCGGCGAAAGCCCGGTGCCGACTCACGCGTTGCCGGGCGCAGGCGCTGGTCGGCCGGGCGCGTATCAAATCCCGGTACCGAGGGCGTCAACTGGCGCCGTGCCGCGTAGGGCTGAAACTGCGCGCCCGGTCGTGCGGCGCCCGGCAAACGGCGTGCGGCTTGGTCATTGGCCAGGCGCTCGGCCTCGTTGCGGGCGCTGCCAAAGCGATAGCGGCTCGGATCGATGTTGCCGCGCCGATCGCGGCGATCATAAGCGTCACCGCGGCGCTGACCCCAATGGTCGAAATAGGCGTCTTGATAGCTGTAGCGATAGGGCGCATAGGGCTGGTAGTAGGGCCAGGCGTAGGCGCTGTAGTGCAGACCGAAGTAGCTGCGCGGATACCAGGTCACCCCGTAGAAAAAACCCGGGCTGTAGAACGGATCGTAGTAGCCGCGATACACCGGCCACAGCACCGAGTAGTAACCCGACCAGAGCACGTAATCCGGGTAGCCGCCGTAACCGTCATAACCGTAACTGTCGTAGCCGTAGCCGTAGCCGTAGCCGTGATAGTCGTTGCGCGGCGATCCGCGATAGTAGCCGGGGCCGTCGTAGTAACGGTCATCGTAGTAGCCGTCGTCGCGGTAACCATAGCCCTCGTAAGTGGTGCATCCGGACACGGCGGTAAGCAGCAACAAACCAAGCCAGCGTTTCATGACACTCTCCGGTTGACTGGTGTTGAGTGTGGGTCGCCGCGGGTGAATTGCGGCTTAAGCCGAATTCGCCGGCCGCCGCCAGTGGGCAGCGACGCCGATCGGCTGCTCCGGCATCGATCCTGCCGAATCGACAACGTTGAATTGGGTGACCGGCTCTGCTGTGCGTCGCTCTCCCGCTCGCGGCAGAGCGGCCGGGAGGGCGGGGCGGTTGATCTTGCTTTCAGGCTCTATCTGCCGTCAAACGACAAAGCCCAAAGCCCCTCTCCCCTGCCCCTCCCCCGCAAGCGGGGGAGGGGCTCTGCTGTGCGCCTCGCTCCCGCTCGTGGCAGAGCGGCCGGGAGAGCGGGGCTTCATGTTAGCCTCAGCGACTTTGTGCAGTCGCCATCGCGTCGGTGGTGTCGCTGCCGATTCCTCAGCATGGCCCACTTAAGCCGATGGCACTTCATCAAACTTCAGGGCGTTGGCGTTTGGGCCTGTTGCTGGCGTTGGTTACCGCCGGCTTCTGGTCGACGTTGCCGATTGCTTTGAAAATCACGCTGGCCGAGCTCGACGCCTGGACCATCACCTGGTTTCGCTTTTTGACGGCGGCGCTGGCCTTGCTGGGGTGGGCGTTGTATCGGCATCGCTTGGGCGGTTTTCGCGGGCAACCGGCGCGCGTCTGGTGGATGATGCTGGCAGCGGCCTTGTTATTGACCGGCAATTTTGTCGGCTATCTGTTCGGTCTCCAGTACACCACCCCGGCCAACGCCCAACTGTTGATCCAGGCTTCGCCGCTGTTGATGGCGTTGGGCGGCATTCTGATCTTCCGCGAAAGCTTCTCGGCGGCGCAATGGCTGGGCCTGGGTTTGGTCGCCATCGGCCTGATCGGTTTTGCCGTGGATCAATCGCGGCAGACCCAAGGCATTGCCAGTCACTACGCGCTCGGCGTCGCCATCGTGATGGCGGCGGCGGTGGTTTGGGCGGGATACGCGCTGCTGCAAAAACAACTGCTCAACCATCTCGGGTCGATGTTGTTGCTGCTGTTTATCTACAGCATGGCGGCACTGCTGTTGCTGCCGTTGGCACAGCCGTCGCGGCTGTTGCAACTGGACTTGCTGCACGCATCGACGCTGGCGTTTTGCTGCATCAACACCATTGGAGCTTATGGCGCCTTTGCCGAAGCGCTCGCCCATTGGGAAGCCTCACGCGTTGGCATCATTCTGGCCTTGACCCCGATCCTGTGCGTGGCTGCGGTCTGGTTTTGCCATTTGTTGGCGCCGGGCCTGATCGCGGCCGAACAGATCGAGTGGCTGGGCTGGCTCGGCGCGGGACTGGTGATCGCTGGGTCGGCGCTGGTCAGTTTGGCGCAACGCCAGCGCCGGTCGGACTGACGCCGACCGGCTGCGAGCAGGCGCGCCCTAGTCGAGCACGTTGATGGTGACCACCGCGCTGGCCATCAGCCCCTGGGCATCACGAATGGTGTAGGTGAAGGTATCGACACCGCAGAAACCGAATCTGGCGACGTAGGCCAGTTGCCCGCCACTGCCGACGATGATCCGACCATTGGCCGGTTGCGTGTTGCTGACG
>Ga0210033_1003681_pt1 | contig 12244 bp, 6 predicted proteins | sample CryGeymeta201501_FD_185465 | JGI IMG/M metagenome (GOLD analysis project Ga0210033, IMG submission 185465) | Groundwater microbial communities from Crystal Geyser aquifers in Utah, USA - Crystal Geyser metaG 2015-01 (SPAdes) (version 2) | ecosystem: Environmental > Aquatic > Deep subsurface >... | reverse complement strand
GGACGCAAACGCGCTTACATGATCGCCACCTACCGGTTGTCCGAGGCCGGTGACATCGAGGTCGAACTTCCCGAGATGGCTCCCTGCGGAGCGGACGGACAGGCATGCTGCATCCGAAAACACAGTGCACGTGTGCGCAAGATGGGGATCAATCATCCGCTGGTCGTGGTGCGCTGTGGGCCTTGTCCACAAGCTCGTCACCTGAACACGCAACAGTGGCTCGGGCGAGCAGCGGTAGAACGCCGGGCCACGCGATGAACACGGCGTCTATTCAGTGTCGGACGTCGGACAGCTATGACTGACCAGGCGTCCAGGTAACGAGCTTGTGGACAAGGCCGTTGTCCTTGATCATGTTCAGTCCGCTATTCATGCCTATCCCGTCCTGTATCACAGTCCATGCAGTCGCTGCGCAAGGGGCTCGCGACAGCACGCTTGTGTCCTCCTGTGTGACGCCGGTCGCGTCAGGGGAGCGCCCTCGCTCGTGCGCCAACAGACTCCCTCGACGAGCCACTGGCAAGTTGACGTCGACACACGGGCGTTGCCAGCGCCACGCCCTGTGACAGTCGCGGTAGAGAATCTTCTCCGTGCGCCCCTAGAACGCAATTCTGTGCCTGTCCCACACGTAGCTTTGCCATCCGTCCCCATCGAGCATTAGCCATGAAAGATCGCTGTATCTCACTAATGGTGAATAAATTGAATATACATGAAAATCAAGACTTCCGCCTGTGTCGGGCGCTGCATCGCCGAGGTCAGACCATGTCTCCATGCCAAGGATGGTGGGGACGGGGAGGTGCACCATACGGCCCGGACCCATGAAATCCCATCGAGAGGTGTTGGTCGTCTCGCTGAAGACCTCGATCCGATAGACATCCGGCGCGCGACCGTGGGGGTGGGCCAAGAACGAGAAGGTGGAGTCCAGCAGGGTGCCGTCGGAGAATGGACTCGACACCTGCGCGACGGCCACCGGTTCATCGAAGACGACGGGTTCGGCGCTCGTGAGCGGGAGACGTTGCTTGACCAGGGTGATGGGGCCCTGCCCCTGGTTGCTGTAGGCCAACCGGTACTCGATCCCAGCGTCGAGAAGGCCGTCGACCGGGGATGGAACGCGCACCGTTCCGTGGGTCGTGGACGCAGGCGTCACCATGAACGGCTGAGACGCCAGCCCGAGCGGTCCGAGATCGAGGAGCGCGCTGATCGTGACGGTATCCTGGATGCCGGAGTACCAGCCGGCGCCAGCAGGCAACACAACCTCGCGGGCCTCATCGACCGGGATGTTCGCCAGCACGCTGATGCTCGCGTCCTCCCCCTCTTCGATATCGATGGCCTGGACCCCCATCAGGAGGGGCCGGAACTGGGGTGACACGGCCACATCCTGCTGGTCGCCAACCATCACGACGACAGCGCAGGCGCCGGGCTGACCGGTGAGCGTGTGGGAACTGGAGGTGTTGAAGGACTGCCTGGCGGCCGGCGCCGTGCGCCGCGACCCGCGAGGCACCGTCAGGCTCGCACCATAGCGCCGGATCCAGCCGCGCGGAGCCGGAGCGAGCCCCTGAGCGATCACCTGGACGTAGACAGAGCCCCTGGGAAGCCGCACCGTGGCGGGGTCCCGAACGCGAAGTTCCATCCTCACGTGGTCCGACTCCACCCCCCAGTAGGTCATCGCGGCGTGACGGGGGGTGGTCGCGGTGATCGTCTGCTCGCCGACGAGGTCGTCGCTGACGAAGCGGGCATACCCTTCGGCATCAGTTCGACCGTGCTGGCCAGTCGCGGTGTCGAGTCCGACCTGGACAAAGGCGTCTTCGATCGGACGTCCGTAGATGTCGACCACCTCCACGGTCAGGCTACCGGCGATGGGCTGGCCCCAGATCATCCGGTCTTCACCCGTGGTGAGCGGACCGTCCTCATCGACATCCGCGACGTCTTGGAGAGCGTTCGCGTCGGAGTCAGTGTCGGATGACGCGGCATCTTCGCCCGTGTCAGCCACGTTGGCGTCGTCGGGAACATCGTCGGGAACATCGTCGGGGGGCGTGTTGGCGTCTGCGTCGAGCAGTGGGGCGTCCAACGCGGCGAGGACGTCGTCTGGCGCGTCCACCGCCGCATCGCCCCGCCCGCTCACGTCCGGAACACCATCAACGAACCCCTCCTCGGGGAGGTCCGCGTCCACATCGTCTGTCGCTTCGCCGCCGTCAGCGTCGACGTCCGTCTCGGCGACCGCAGCGCGGGGGCTATAGGATGCCTGACATCCAGCGCCCATCACACATAGGCAGCAGAAAAGAAACTTGATCCAGTGTTCGCTTGAAACACGTGAGGACACGCGATCTCCTTGGGAGTCGATCGCCACATTCTGTGTCGTAGCCATGCAGAGTATGGTGACTCGGCTGGCATCCTATCATTCAACGAACTGTATACACTGGAGAACGGCAGACTGTCAACGCCAGAGATGTAAACCCTGGCTTCTATCAGGGGAACCGGAGGCCACTTCGTGCGGGCGGCAAGGAACGCCGTATTGGCGGGGCCAGAAGCCCGCCCAGTCAGCGCTGACGCCCGTGTTGATTCAAACCTCTGTGTTGGAGTTCAACAAGCCGTGCCGAAGAAATGAGCTGTGAAAAAACAAGCTGTCTTATTATTGACTTTCATGATCGATAAAATCATGAACGTGGTCATGAAGCAAGGGCCTTCCTCATCGTCTCACCCACTGAACAAGACGTCAGCTGCCCACGTTCGTGAGTCGACCGCGGTCCCGACGGTGTGGATCACCTCGATGGACAAGGTGGCGGTGGCTCCTTCCAGCCGCCTGGACCAAACCATGCGCGAGGCCGCTGGCCGCGCCATCCAGCCGTGCCGCGTCCACCCGAAGCAAGGCGAGGCGCCCGTCGGTCGACTTGACCTGCAGCACCTCGCGGTCCCCGAAGTTGACGTGCTGGCGACTCCGCAGGACGAAGGCGTCTCCATCGGACTCAAGGTGCACGAAGTCAACACGAGAGTGCACGCCAGGCGTGCTCGTCGCAAGTGTCTCTGTCTGTTCACCGCCGTTGAGCGGAAGTCACAGACGCCGCCGGAGCGCGGCGGATCGATCGTTGTTCAAGGGAGCCTGAACCCGTCAGACCGCGGCGCGAGCACATCCTGTGTGCTGGGCTATCAAGCCAGACGGAGCGTTGTTCAGGCTGGCGTGAACATCACCGCTGAGCGGCCACGGAGAACGAAGCGCGCGGGATCGCGGGTTGACGGTTCCCCGCCCTACCACGCGATCTCGACCGCGAACCGCCCCTCGCCCTCGACCACGAGGAAGTACGTCCCTGGCTCCAGCTCCACCACCTGGGCGATGTCGCCGGTGATGCAGCCCACCTGCTCGCCAAAGCCGCAGGAGCCGAGCTGGAGCGTCGCGCCCACGGTGTTGCCGAAGGTCGGGCGGAGCTCCACGCGCTGCCGCTCCTCCAGCACGAAGGTCAGGATGATGTCGTTGCCATCGAAGCAGCCGCCGCCCACGGCGTCGTGGTCGTTTTCGTCGATGACGGTGGTGAAACGGGCGCCGTTGCGCATCGGATAGGGCGCCTCGCAGCTCGCGCCGGGCGGGTAACCGCCGAGGTCGTAGCCGTCGGCGTGCTCGATGACGACGAGGTGCGTGTCGAAGTCGCCGGTCAGGCTGGTGACGTCGTCGCCGGTGCGGAAGCTCGCGTAGAAGCTGCCGACCACGGCGGTGCCGGGCACCGGGGAGAACTCGCCGAGGTCGACCGTGGCGCTGGTGATCGCGGGGATGTCGGTGGTGCCGGAGCGGCCAGAGATGTCGCCGGCCGCCGGAAGCTCGTAGGTCCCTGGCTTCAGCGCCGACTCACCCACAGCCAGCGTCAGGCGCACCGGCACCTCGCCGTTCGTGCGGGCGTACTCGATCGCCAGCTCCGAGGGGTACAGGCGCGCGCGCACGAAGTCGAAGGAGACGTCGTAGAAATCGGTCAGGCTGCCGGACAGCGCGTTGTTCTCTGCGCAGCCCGAAGCAGCCAGCGCAGCAGCGGCCAGCACGAGCGGCAGGCCGGTGCGCGTCCAGGGAGCAGGGTGAATCGGGGCGTCTTGGCGCAAGCGTCGTCTCACGGCAGGGCCTTGCGGATGGCGTACTTCATCTGGGGTTCGAGCGCGCCGTCGACGAACACCTCGCAGGTGTAAGCGATCACGGCGCGACCGGTGGCGTCGAAGGCCAGCGACGGCTTCTGGCCACACTGGCCCCCATCGCTCGTGTTGTCGACGACCTCGCGGATCCACGTGGCCCCGTCGCGCCAGACGAACACCAGCGCGTCCTCAGCCGCCGAGCACTCGCCGAGGCCGTTCACCGCCCGGCCGCACCGGTAGTAGGCCACCGCCAGCGCACCGGTCGGGCTCAGGGCGATCGAGGAGGCGTAGCCCTCGTCATAGCGGCTGTCGCCGAGGTCCTGGAGGCTCCAGCCGTTCGACACCGAGGTGAACGCGTCGGGGTCGTCGAGGGTGGCGAGCTGGGGGAAGCCCTTGGTGGAGTTGTAGAAGATGAGATGGAGGGTGCCGTCGGCGTCAAACGCCGTGTCAGGGCCCTGCGCCGTGCCCTTGGTGAACAGCTGGACGCTCTCCCAGGTCGTCCCGCCGTCGACCGAGCGGGTCATCCAGACGCCCAGGTTGGACCCCTCGGTCGTCTCCCAGGGCGTGTAGTAGGCGATGTAGGGGTTGTTGTCGGCGTCGAACAGGATGCGGTTGAAGTCGCCGGAGCCCTTGCCGATCACGACCGGGATGGCGTCCCAGCCTCCCCGGCGCCAGGCCAGCTCGAGGTCCGCGCGGCGGAGGTCGTCGCTCTGGATCGAGCCCGAGTGCACGTCCTTGTAGGCGATCGCCGGCGCGCCGTCGTTGTCGAACGCCAGAGATGGCCAGTAGCCCACCACCTCGCCGAAGTCCGAGCCCGGCTGGCCGCTCGCCGCCTGGCCGCTGCTGGTGACCGCCGTGGTGACGTCCCACGTCCCTGTTCCAGTGCGGGTGTACAAGCCCACGTCGTTCGCCCCGCAGTACCGTTGCGGCTCCCCGAGCGGGTCGCCCGACAGCGCCGCGATCGCCGGCGCGCCGTCCGGGCCGACCGCCAGCGAGAGCCCCGGCGGCTGTCCGAGGAAGAACGGCTCAGCCACCACCTCCACCGACCAGCTCGCGCCGTCCAGAGTGGCGTAGTGGATGGGCCAGCGCACGCCGTCAGTAGCGCCGTCGCCGAAGTTCGGACACGGGCCGGCGTCCTGGCCGGTCGCCACGTAATAGGCCGCAGCGGGTGTGCCGTCCGGCAGCACGACGAGGTCGGGCTGGTAGCCGACACCGCCCTCCTCGAGGGTGCCGAGCGTCCAGTCGGGCCCTGGGGGTGTGCCGTTGTTGGCGCTGGCGTCCGGCTCGTCCATCGCGACGGGCGCAGGCTTTTCGTCGTCGGAGCAGGCGGCGAGCGCGGCGGCGAGGGCGAGGCCGACGAGCAGGCGGGTGCGGTCAGTTTTGCGGGACATCACATCCTCGCTCGGGGTCGATCTGGCAAGGCGGCTCGAGGCAGATGTTGGACACCTTCTCGACGCACAGCCGCCACCCCTGCTCGCTGCTCCAGTCGTGGGTCAGCGGGTCCACCGTGGTCGTGTTCGGGAACAGGCCGTTGATGTCGCGCACGGAGATGTAGTAGCGGAACGCCTCGCCGTCGCCGTGGCCGTGGTAGGCGTAGAAGCAGCTGTCGGCCGCCGTCGTCCCGCCCAGCGCGCCGTCGTGGGCCGGCTGGTTGTCCAGCTCCTCGGTGTCGAAGGCCGTGAACCACTCTGGATCGCCCTGGTGCACCGTGATCACGAAGTCCACCGCGCCGGGGTCGGTCTCGTAGCGCACCCGCAGGGTGCAGTCCTCCCCCGGACACGGGTGGAGGTAGGTGAGCCAGTCCAGGTCGTTCTCGGTGCTCAGCGTGCCGTGGAGCCAACCCGCCGGCGAGCTGTCGCAGCAGCTGCCGGTGGTGCAGTCGAGCACGTTCAGCGCGCGGAAGCCGCGACCGGCGCCCGGACGGGACTCGTTGATGTCCTGGGAGAGCTCGTTGAGGTAGATGTTGTCCGGCTCGTTCGGGTCCGGCTCCGACCGCACGCGGACGCGCAGCGTGTAGGTCACGTCCGGGGCCGCCCCGTCGGACTGGAAGTCCGAGGCGCGCACGTACATCAGGTCTTCGCCGAGGATCGGGATGGCCGTGCGCACCATGTTTGGCGGCGGCGCCGCGTTGCTGCTGGCCTGGCACTCGGCCAGAGACGGCTCGCACCGCCACCGACGCTGCACCACCGTCCCGCCGCACGTCCCGGTCGGCAGGCACACCACGGCGCCCGCGCACAGCCCCTCTGGCAAGCAGCTCCCGAAGTAGCGGTTGCACTGGCGAGGGCCCTCGCAGGCGATGTTGAGCGTCGCGCACTCGCTGTCGTCCTGGCAGGGGCTGTCGGTGTGCGCCCGCACCACCGAGATGGAGGCCTGCACCTCGGCGTTGAGCGCCCGCTGGGCCGCTGGCCCGACGGGGCTGTTCATGGCCATCTCGACCTCCAGCACGCCCTTGTCACAGCCCTGCAGCGGGACGGCGTACCAGTCGTTGTCGCCGGGCGAGCCGATGCTGCCGGTCAGGGTCATCCAGCCGGTCCAGCTCCCGCCGCACACCAGGGGCTGCGCCGACACGGGCGTCGCTTCGTCGGGGTGGTTGTTCGGCTCGTTGGGATCGACGTCGGGGATGAACGAGACGCCGAGCTGGTAGGTCACGTTCGGGTCGGCGTTCTCGCCGTCGTCATCCGAGACCTGGACCCAGTAGTCGCCGCCGGTGCCGACCACGACGTAGCGGTCGATCGCCGTCTCGCGCACCGACCCCGACAGGTTGCTCTCCATCGCGATGAGCTCGTCGGCGCCGTTGTACAGCCGCAGCGTCGGCTCGTAGGTGGCGATGGCGCTGGTGAGCTTGAGCTGGACGATGTTGCCCTGGGGCACGGTGACACGATACCAGTCCTGGTCGCCGCGACACGCGATCGCCCCGGTCATCGACGGGGCCTGGAAGGTGATCGCGCTGGCCTTGTCGTCGTTGGGCTCCTCGGGGTCCGGATCGGGCTGGGAGTTGATGGTGACGGTGTAGGGGTGGCGGTAGTCCTGGGCGTCGCTGCCGTCGTCTCGGACCACCACCACGTAGTCGCCGGGCGCCACGCAGTGATCGATGGACAGCGCCGTCCCGACCTCCGCCGCGGGCGGCTGGGCGACCAGTTTGGGCGGGTCACCGGTCTTTTCGAATACAGCGTAGGTGGGCTGCACCGCGCTGATCGGCTCGGAGAGGGACAGCTGCACGTTGAGGATGTGATCGTTGGCTGGAACAGTAAACGTGTACCAGTCCTCGTCCTCCACCGGACAGATGAAGCCCGTGGCCGTGCCAGCCGCAAGGGCCGCCGCCGTGGTGGGGTCCTCGGAGCTGTCCGTGGTGCAGTCGGCCTGCCCCGGCTCGATCTTCGCGGGGTCGTCGTCCTCACCCTTGCAGGCGCCCGCGCCGAGGCTCACCGCCAACAGCGCCACGATCAGGCCGCAAAGCCCGGCGCTACGGGAAGATGCAGTGCGTGTCGGGATCAAAGTCACTCACCTCGACAAAGTCCGCCTCGGTCAGCCGAATGCGGCCCGACGGCGGGTTCTTGATGCCCCCGTCAGGGTGGTACGCGGCCATGACGCACGCCATCCGGTAGGAGGCGAACGCGTTGGGGTCGTCGAAGGCGACCTCCCCGGCGAAGATGTAGATGCGGTTCCAGCCGTTGCCCGGGTAGCTGAAGTCTCCAGCCGTCTCCCCCGGCAGGGTGGGCACCAGCGTGATGTTGGCCACGTGCCAGGAGTAGCAGCTCCGGGCACCGTCGAGGCCGTCGTAGTCGAGCCGATAGCGGTAGGCCACGCGCGAGCGGAGCGCGGCGTCGTCGCACTGTGGATCGGTGTTGGCCAGCACCTCGACGCCGTTGCGCGTGCGGTCGAAGTCGGCGTCGCCGAGGTCGTCGCGCTGGGTCGGGTTGGTCTTCCAGTGGACCTCGACGGCGTCGGGGAAGCCGTCCGCATCGGAGTCGGCGCCGTTCTGCGCCGTGCCGTAGAGGACCTCCTCGCAGTCGTGGAGGCCGTCGCCGTCGCGGTCGGGGTAGTCGCAGCGGCCGTCGGCGTTGACGTCGGGGCAGTCGCAGCGGCCGTCGTCGTTGGCGTCGAGGCAGTCGTGGCCGCGGTCGTCGAGGCAGGGGGTCTCGGGGTCGTCCTCGCAGTCGCAGCGGCCGTTGGCGTCCACGTCGAGGATGCAGTCACAGAAGCCGTCGTCGTCGACATCGACGCAGGGGCTGGCGTTGAAGCAGGAACCACCGGCGATGAGCGGGTCGAGGCCGGACTCCATCAGGTCCCACTCGAGGCGGTCGTTGATGCCGTCGTCGTCGGTGTCGCGGAGCAGCGGGTTGGTGCCGATCTCGAGCTCCTTCAGGTCGCTCAGGCCGTCGCTGTCGCTGTCGACGAGGGGCTCACCGCACTCGACGCGGGTAGAGCTGTTCTCGTCGACGTAGGCCAGCGGCGAGGTCGGCTCGGGGGGACCGGGGGCCTCGACCACGGGCGTGTCGGGGGCGTCGGGATCGACGTCGGCGTCCTCGGCGTCGAGGTCGGCGTCGGGCTCGTCCTCGACGTCGGCGTCCTCGGCGTCGGAGCCGGCGTCGAGGTCGACGGGGGGCGGGGGGAGCTGCTCGACGTCCATGACGACGTTGGTGTTGAACGCCACGAGGGACTTGAGCGTGAAGACCCGCTTGAGCACGGTGAAGTCGACGAACAGGAAGTTGAGCTGCTCGCCGTTGGGGAACGAGCGGTAGCTGCCGCCGCCGACCTTGGCCATGCGCTCCAGCAGCGAGGCGGCCTGGCGGTCGAACGAGATGCCGTCACCGCCGGTCAGATACGCCGTGTGGAACGCGAACTCACCCACCCGGAAGGTGTCGGCGAGCTCGCGGAGTGAGCTGACCGCCTGAACGATCTCGTCCTCGGCGTTGCCGCGGCTGTCGGTGTCATCGGTGTCGGGGATGCCGTCCGAGAGGAAGACCACGACGTACTTCGACAGCGGCAGCGACTCCTGGTCCGCCGCCAGCAGCTCCGTCCGGATCTCGTAGTACGCCTCGCCGAGCGCGTTGTTGTAGTTCGTGGTGCGGTCGGTGATGCCGAGGGACGCGGTGGCGGCGGTCAGCCGGCTGCGGTCGGCGGTGAAGAAGGTGTCGGGGATGCCGTCCGGGGGGGTGTCCTCGTCGACGCCGGTCTGCCCCTGGGCCTCGGCCGAGAACCGGATCACCCCCACGCGGACGCCCGACGGCCCCTGGTCCAGCAGGTGCTCCCAGGTCTCCCGCACCGAGCGCTCCCGCCCGGTCTCGCCCGTGACGGGGTCGGGCGGGTCGGTCACGTCCATGGACACGGAGCTGTCAACGATGAAAAGGACGCGCAGCGGGAAGGTCAGCGTCTCGGGCTCGCGGGTGCAGATCTCGCCGCTGACCTCGAGCTTGTCATCGCGGTAGACGGGCTCGGGCGGGATGGGCTCGAGCCTGGCCTCGCTGCACGCCGACAGCGCCAGCCACGCCAGCAGGACGGCCGCCAGGGCGCGGCTGCCCGCGGGGAGCGCCCGGGTCCGTGGGGCGGTCCGGCGCGTGGGAGGGGACGGGGTGTTGAAAGCGCTCATGGCCTCTTCGCGAGCGGGTGCTCTACAGGTCCTCGGTTGTACCATCTTCCGCCACGGGCGTCACCTCCTCCACCGGCCGCGCGCACTCGAGGCAGACGGCGCGGGCGTCGGTGAGGAAGGTGGCCAGCCGCTCGAACTCCCACGGACGGAAGCAGTCGTCGGCCACCGAGAAGTTCTGGATCGGCACGAACAGGTCGAACGACCGCGCGGGGATGGCCGGCGTCATATCCCCCCGGACGTGGCGCCGCAGCATCGCGATCACCTCGGCCTGCGGCAGCAGCTGGGTGCCGATCTGGATCTTCGGGTCCATGCACGCGTCGATCATCTCCTCGAGCCGCCCTCGCCCGCGCCGGTCGGCGGGGAAATACGGGCAGTCCAGCATGAAGTCGAGCTGCCGCTGCACCTTCACCTTGAGGTCGTCCAACGCCTTCTGGTGCACGTCGATGCGCCCGTCGTGCGGGTTCTTCTCCGTCCCGCCGCCCCAGAACGCCTCGAAGCACGCCACCTTGACCTCGCCGGGGATGCCGGAGATCTGCGCGGGCCCCTCGAAGGAGTACAGCAGGATGCGGTTGAGCCCCCGCTCGGCCGGCAGCGGCGTGATCACCATCTGCACGCGCTGGATGGAGAAGTCGTAGCACCGGCGCTCCTCGGTCTCCCCGCTCGACGGGTCCACCATGTCCTTCAGCCCGAGGTCTTCGAGATTGTAAAGGATGCGCTGGGAGCGCCAGAGGCCCTCGTCCGGCACGAGCGGGTCGGTGCCGCCGCGGATCTCCTCGTTGTTGAGCACGCCGTCGAAGTCCAGATCGGCGGCGCCATCGTCCAGCAGCGGATCGGTGCCGAGCACCAGCTCCAGCCAGTCGGTGAGGTTGTCGCCATCGGTGTCGGGCTGGAGGATGTCGGTGCCGAGGAAGCTCTCCTCGCAGTCGTTCAGGCCGTCGCCGTCGCCGTCGCGATCGTCGTTGCAGGGGATGGCGGGCGCATTGGGGTTGAGCGGGTCGAAGCCCTCTTTGGCCAGCCGCACCTCGAACAGGTCGGAGTAGCGGTCGTTGTCCGAGTCCCTGCCGCGCCGCTCGGTCTTGAGGGTCAGCTCGTCCTCATCGGCGAGTCCGTCCTCGTCGGTGTCGGTCATCAGCCCGCCGGAGCGGAGCCGGGCGTGCTGGTTGTCCACCACCACGTCGAACAGGGTCTGCTCGGCCTTGATCGACGACACATCGAAGGTCAAAAATCCGTCGTCCTCATACTCGAGGTTGACGTCCCGGAAGGTGCCGTTGCCGATGTTCGCCATGCCCTGCAGCGTGCCCGTCGCCAGCGCCTTGTCGTAGCCGAACGCCGTGGAGGCGCCCGGGCAGATCGCCTCGACGACCGGCTGCGGCGAGAACAGGAGCACCGTGTGCAGGCTCACATCACCCACGTTGTAGGCCTCCTTGAGACCCACAAGCTCTTGAATTCGTTGGGCAATTTGATGCGGCTGGTTGTACTCCGGGCAGATCCCGGCGAAGTCCACGTAGGTGCCGTCGGGGATCTCCTGGTCGGTGTTGCAGACGCCGTAGAGGTTGTCTGGATGGACGCTGTTGTCGGTGATGTCCCGACAGTCCTCGTCCCCGACGTCCACCTTGCCGTCGCCGTCGTTGTCCTGGCCGTCGCCACAGTTGGTGACGGTGTCCTCACAGCCCGGCAGGCAACGAGGCTCCGGGTTGCCGTCCGAGATGAACAGCACAACGTAGCGCGTACGCGCCCGGATCGCCCCGTCCGTCGCCAGGATGTCCTCCTCCAGGATCCGGATCGCCGACGCCAGCGCCCCCTGGTAGTCCGTCGCCGGCCCCACCCCGCTCGCCGGGTCCAGGAACGGCTGCATGTCGTCCCGGTTCCGCGTGAACCCCAGCTGCCGCGACCACGACGAGAACCCGATGAACGCAAAGCTCGTGTTCGGCTGCGACCGCAGCTCGTTGATCGAACGGTTCAACGCCGCGAACCGACGGTTCTGGCTGTCCGTGCACTGCAACGACGCCGACTGGTCGATGATGTACAGGTACTTGACCGGGAACTGCACCTCCGCGCTCCGCTCGGTGCAAAAATCCCCCTCGATCGCCAGCAGGTTGTCCAGCGGCGGCGGCACCTGTGGAGGCTCCACCTGAAGCCCCGCCTCGGTGCACCCCACGAGCAACGCCACCCACACGACCGCGCTCGCGAGCGCGATCATCGCCTCTCCGGTGGGCTCCGCCATGGCCGGTCTCCCTCGTCCATCCCGTTGATCTACCCGCGACCGCTCAGCCCGCGACCGTGCGCCCCTCGGCCCGCGACGACGCTCCCGCGCCCTCGCCTCCGATCCCGACACACGCCACCACGCGGGCCCGCGCGGCGAAGCGTCGACCGTTCCGTCGACCCTCCCCGCACCTCCCAAGAAGAACGTCGCGCGGAAGAACCCCCCGCACGACGCTTACTCTAGAGCGCTGATCGGTTTGACGGACCGAGGATGAGCGAGCCCCGTGTTCACCGGGGTTCCCGGCCGAGGAGCCTGTGCTGTTAGCACAGGCGACGAGGACGGGGACCTCG
>Ga0210033_1003677_pt1 | contig 12252 bp, 9 predicted proteins | sample CryGeymeta201501_FD_185465 | JGI IMG/M metagenome (GOLD analysis project Ga0210033, IMG submission 185465) | Groundwater microbial communities from Crystal Geyser aquifers in Utah, USA - Crystal Geyser metaG 2015-01 (SPAdes) (version 2) | ecosystem: Environmental > Aquatic > Deep subsurface >... | reverse complement strand
CGATGGGGACATAGTGGTCCGCAGGATCATTCATGGCGTCACCAACCACGTGCGTGAGGTCCTGGCCTTGCTGAACATGCCGGTCGAGGTCCTCACAAGACCGAGAAAAAAACAGGTCTGGGCTTCGGCGTGAAGTCAGGAATGCAAGGCTTGAAGCTGCGCCTGGTCGCTGCCGTGCGCGAGCGCGCCGAAGATGGCTGGCGGACCGAGGAGTACCGCCAGCGCCTGCGCGTGGACACCTGGTGGACGGGGATCTGGGAGGGACGCTGGCAAACATAGGAGCCGTCGGGAGAGCGCTCCCGACCTCGGCTAGTGGCGGGCGCAGGTGGCCAGGACCTGCCGGAGGTCTGTCTTGCCATCGAGGCAGCGCAGGACGCCATCCTGGACCAGGGTGCGCATGCCGTGCTCCATGGCGTAGTCACGGAGTTGGGCGGCCGAGGGGCGCTGCTGGATGAGCCGCCGCAGGCCGTCGTCCGACACCAGGACCTCGTGCACTCCCAGCCGGCCCCGGGTCCCCGTGCCGCCGCACTCCTCGCACCCCGGCGCGTGCCACAGCTGCACAGGCCGGGACAGGTCCAGGCCGTCGACCTCGGCCATCGGCCCATACAGCTCGCGCAGCTCGACCATCTCGTGCTCGGTGGCCAGCGCGGGTCGCTTGCAGGTGGGGCACAGGCAGCGCACCAGGCGCTGGGCGACCACGCCGATCAGGGCGTCGGAGAAGGTGAAGGGGTCCAGGCCCATGTCCACCAGTCGGGTGACGGTCTCCGGTGCACTGTTCGTGTGCAGGGTCGACAGCACCAGGTGACCGGTAAGCGACGCCTCGACCGCGATGCTGGCTGTCTCCAGGTCACGCATCTCGCCGACCATGATGACGTCGGGGTCGGCCCGCAGGAAGGAGCGCATCGCCGCCGCGAAGGTCAGGCCCACCGCCGGCTGCACCTGCACCTGGCGCAGGCCGGGCTGGGTGATCTCGACGGGGTCTTCCGCCGTCCAGATCTTGCGGTCCAGGGTGTTGAGCTCACCCAGGGCGGCGTGCAGGGTCGTGGTCTTGCCCGACCCGGTGGGTCCGACGACCAGGATCAGGCCGTAGGGCTCCGCCAGCATGCCTCGACAGGCCGTCTCCGAGCGCTTGGACAGCCCCAGCTTTGCCAGGGGCATGGAGCCGTTCTTGGCCAGCAGGCGCATGACGACGTCTTCGTTGCCGGCGGCCGTGGGCACGGTCGCCACGCGGAACTCCAGCTTCTCGCCGTCGACGGACAGGCGGATCTTGCCGTCCTGGGGGCGCCGCCGCTCGGTGATGTCCAGCCCCGCCAGGATCTTGATGCGGGCCGACAGGTTGTGCCGCAAGCGGGCGGGCACCCGTCGATGCAGCTCGCACTGGCCATCGACCCGGAAGCGCACGACCACGGGGTGCTCGGCTCCGTAGGGCTCGATGTGGATGTCCGATGCACCCCGGTCCCGGGCAGCCAGCAGGATGCGGTAGACCATGCGCACCACCGTGTCTTCGGAGGCCTCCAGCTTGCCCAGGGATTGGTCTTCCTCCTCCTCGGGGAGCGTCACTTCGATCTCGTTGTCCGCCACCAGGGCGTCGACCAGGCGCTCCACCCGGCCTTGTTCGTCCAGCTCGGAGGACAGGTAGGGGGCCAGGTAGGCCCTGAGCTGCGAGGGGCGCACCACGGCCTGGACCACCCGCTTGCCCAGGGTGAAGCGCAGGATCTCCGCAACCTCGATCGAGGTCGGGTCCGCGATGGCGATGGCCAGGTTCCGCGGGGAGGAGGAGTAGGCCAGGAAGCGGTACTTCTCCACGAGGTCGAGGGGCACGTCGGCCATCGCGGCGGGGTTGATCCGCAAGGTGTCGAGGTCGACGTAGGAGAGCCGGAACTTGGCGGCCAGGGCCCGCGCCAGGTTCTCTTCGCTGACGACTCCCTGCTCCACCAGGATCTCGCCGAGTCGGCGGCCTCGACGCACGGCTTGCTCCTGCAGCGCCGCGTCGACCTGCTGGGATGTGACCAGGCCGGACTCCACCAGGATCTCTCCCAGGCGCATCGGGCGCCCACCGCGGCTGGAGCTCGCTGCGCTCACCAGCGCCTGGTGCTGCACAGCCGCGTCGACCTGTGCGGAGGTCACCAGCGCCTGCTCGGTCAGGATCTGGCCGATCGGTGACTCCTGGTCGAGCGCGTTCACCTCGCAGATCTCCTCGAGGACCTCTCCGTCGACCATGCCTTCGTTAACCAGCACCTCGGCGAGGCTGTCGGCGATCTCGATCTGCTGCACACCATGGGAGTAGAACCAGAGCCCCGCGTACAAGCTGGCAGGGGATCCGGGCAGCGCGAAGAAGCCCGGAGCGTCGGGGTCGGACTTGCCGCCACTCCGCACGAGGATGGAGCTGCCCCCCGCCGTGCGCACACAAAGCTCGACCAGGTCCATGTCCGATGTCAGGGCGGGGCGGTCGGTCTGGACGTGGCCACCGATGAGGCAGACATCCTCGGCCAGGACCCGCTCAATCCGCTTGCCCAACGAGGCGTCGCCGGCGGCATCGTCGACCTCGAGCAGCAGCTCGGCTGCGTAGGGGTCGAAGTCCAGCAGGCGCCCGCACCGGGTCCCGCCCGACAGCAGCCCCAGCGTCACCTGCCGCTGGGCGAGGTCGATCAAGGCCCCCAAGCTGCCGGACGCGTCGGATCGAGGCCGCTGCTCGCCCCGGGGCGGCTGCGAGCCTCTGACGGCGTGTGTCTGTTGGGGGTGTGCCTGTAGGGGCTGTGCCACGGCGGAACGGAACACCTGTGCCGGCTGGGTCATTTTTCTGCTCGGGGAGGGGGGCCAGGGCAAGGAGAGAGCCGCGATGGGGCTGCGCCGGGCGGCGAGGCTCTGCAAGCCGCGACACGCCTGTTGGCACTGCAGGTCCCGTGCCAGGTTCCTGTCCCGAGGGGGGGGGGGAGCTCCGCCCGAGCCGGCCGCTCAGCGCTCCAGCACCTCTGCCAGGAAGCTCCGCAGCGCGTCTTGCTCCTCCCGGCAGATCTCGTGGGCCATGGGCCAGGTCTGCCAGCGCACCGGTCGTCCGGCCGCGCGCAGCGCCTTCGCTACCGCCTCGCCGCGATGCAGGGGCACGACGTCGTCCTGGCGGCCGTGGGCCAGCCAGACGGGCGCTACCAGGTTGTCCGGGCTGGACTCCTCGTCCAGGGTCGCGGGCAGGACCAGGTAGCTGCTCATGCCGACGATGCCGGCCAGCCGCCGCGGGTAGCGCAGGCCGCAGTACAGGGCCATGGCCCCGCCCTGGGAGAAGCCGGCCACGACCATGCGCGCTGCCGGCACGCCGCGGTCCTCCTCGGCCTGGAGCAGGGCCGTGAGCGCCACGGCCGAGGCGCGCACGCCCACCGGGTCCTCGCGATCGGGGCTCGGCTGCACCGAGCGGATGTCGTACCAGGCCTGCACGGGCCAGCCCCCCGACAGCGTGGCGCGGATCACCGGCGCTTCGGGCAGGACGAAGCGCACGCCGGGCAGGGCCAGGGCGGGCACGAGGCCGGCCAGATCGCTGGCGTCGGCGCCGAAGCCGTGCAGGAGCAGGACGACGGCGTCGGCGTCGGGGGGACCGAGGCAGAGGGGAGGGGTGGGCATCGAGGTCCGGGGGGAGGAGGAGGGCGAGGGCGCCGCGAGCCGCGCCGATGCCCTTGGCGGCATGCTACGAAGACGGGATGCACAGCACTACCCCTCGCCCTGCCCTCGTCTCCTCGCCCTCCTCTTCCTGGCCGTCGTCGGCCTGGTCGGCCCCGTCGGCTGTCGGGACAAGACCGGCCCGTCGCCGGCCGACGACACCTCCGGGCCCGGCGACTGCGCCCTCGGCCCGCGTGCCACCACCTGGGCCGCCTTCTGTCCGGGGGGCGAGGAGTCGGTCGCCCGGGTGCAGCCGATCATCGGGACCCAGGGCAGCGGCAACGCCATCCCCGGCCCCATGCGCCCGCACGGCTTCGTCAAGCTGAGCCCCGACAGCCTGGTCGAGTCGGGCAGCATCGACGCCTACGAGTACGACGCCACGTCCATCGAGGGCTTCTCCCACACGCACCTGGAGGGGCCGGGCGGCTCGCTCAACGGCTACAGCCAGATCCTCCTGCAGCCCTTCACCGGGGAGCCGAGCGCCGACCCGGAGCGGTACGCGTCGACCTTCGACCACGCCACCGAGGTCGCAGAGGTCGGATACTACGCGGTCACCCTGGCCGACGACGACGTGCGGGTGGAGCTGGCGGCGACTGAGCACGCGGGCCTGCAGCGCTACACCTTCCCCGCCGGCGCCGCGCCCCGCGTCCTGCTGGACCTGGGGCACTCCCGGGGCACGTCCATCGACGGGTCTCTCACCATCGTCGATGACAGCACGGTCGAGGGCTATGGCGCCTACAACACGCACCCGCTGCTGTCGGCCCTGCTGGCCAACGCCCCGGGCGTCACGGCCGACAGCACCGTCTACTACTCGCTGCGCTTCTCCCGCCCGATGTTGGACCATGGCTTGTGGTCCGGCGAGGGCGCCCAGGCCGTGTTCGTGAGCGACACGGAGCAGATCGACGGACCCTGGATTGGTGGCTGGTTCGAGCTGGAGCCCGGCGCGGATCCGGTGGAGGTGCGGGTCGGACTCTCCCTGGTGAGCGTGGACCAGGCCCGGGCCCACCGGGAGGAGGAGGCCGATGGTGTGAGCCTGGAGGCGGCGCGGGCCGCGACGCGGGCCGCCTGGGGCTGCCTGCTGTCCCGGGTCCAGGTCGAGGGCGGCACCGAGGATCAGCAGACCGAGCTGTACACGGCGCTGTACCACAGCTTCATGCAGCCCACCGACTTCACCGAGTCCAACGGACAGTTCGTCAGCGGGGCCGCCGGGGTCGTGGAGACCTCCGACCTGTGCGAGGGGCGCCACTACTACGCCGACGACTGGTGCATGTGGGACACCTACCGCACCCTGCACCCGCTGATGACGCTGGTCGAGCCCGAGATCGTCGACGACCAGGTGGCGTCCATGCTGCACCTGTACGATCAGGGCGGGTGGCTGCCCAAGTGTACGTGGATGTCGACCGGCTACTCCCGCGTGATGACCGGCAACCCGGCCGTGCCCATCATCGCCGATGCATATGTCAAGGGCTTCCGTGACTACGACGCGGACAAGGCGTGGGCGGCCGTCGAGAAGACCGGGACCCAGGACACCGAGGACTTCGTGCTCGAGCCCCTGTGCGGCTACCTGGACCTGGGCACCGTGCCCGACTACCTGGACCTCGGCTACGTCTCTCACCAGTGCGACCAGGACCAGTCCGCGTCCTCGACCATGGAGTACGCCTTCGACGACTGGTCCACCGCCCGGCTGGCCGAGGCCATGGGCCGCACCGACTCGGCCGCGAGCTTCCAGGCCCGGTCCGACAACTGGCGCAACCAGTGGGATGCCGAGGTCGGCTTCGTGCGCGGCCGCAACCGCGACGGCAGCTGGGTCGAGCCCTTCGACCCCACCTCGGGCACCGACTTCGTCGAGTCCAACGCCTGGATCTTCACCTTCTTCGTGCCGCAGGACCCTGAGGGCCTGGTCGACACCCTGGGTGGGCAGGCGGCCTTCACGGACAAGCTGGACACCTTCTTCGACGAGGGCCACTTCGATCCCACCAACGAGCCCAGCTTCCACATCCCCCTGCTCTACAACCACGCCGGGGCCGCCTGGCGCAGCCAGGAGCGCGTCCGGGACGTGCTGGACACCGACTTCGCGGTGAGTCCGGGCGGGCTGCCCGGCAACGATGACGCCGGCGCCACCAGCGCCTGGTACGCCCTGCTCGCCATGGGTCTGTACCCCATGGCGCCCGGCGACGGGCACTACGAGATCACGACCCCGCTCTTCGATCGCGTGCAGATCCAGCTTCCACCCGAGCTTGGCGGACAGACCTTCACCGTCGAGGCACCGCGCACCAGCGCGGACGAGATCTACATCCAGGCCGCGAGCCTGAACGGTGCGGCGCTGGACCGGAGCTACATCACCCAAGACGAGATCACGGCCGGCGGCACCCTGTCGCTGAGCCTGGGTGCCGCACCGGGCAGCTGGCCCTGAGCGGGGCAGTCCGCCCCCTCACCGCACCGCGCGATCCAGGGCGGCCCGCTCGGCGGCCTCGTGCAGCTCCAGGCGGGTGGCCAGGGCCCGGGCGAGGCCCACCACCTGGCTGGGAGAGGCGGCCACCGCCTGGGCGAGCAGCTGGTGGATCTCGAGGTGCTCGGCGCTCAGCCGCTCCAGCTCGTCGCTGAGACCCGGCTCCAGCGCGCGGATCCAGTGGAAGACCCCGTCCACGGCCTCTTCCTCTTCCATGTGCGGGCCGAGGAAGCCGGCCGCCCGTCGGGCTGCCTCGTGCGCGGCCGGGGGCGTCGCGGCGGTCTTCAGCAGCTCGACGATCTGCAGCGCCTGGGCGTGGTCTTCGATGAAGGCGTCGGCGCGGGCGGCCTGGAGGATGCGGTCGGGAGGGAGGCGGGGCTGCATGGGGTCCTCCGAGGAGCTGTGGGCTCGGGCACCTCCTCTGTAGCACCTGCGCGGGCCCTCCTGTTTCGCCTGCCGCCGAGGATCGCTGCGTCTGCGGGACGGCAGCACCGCCGGCACCTCGATACGGCTCCCCGATGAGCGTGCAACGTTCCACCCTGCGCCCCTACCAGCGAGAGGCCGTCGACGCGGTCCTGCAGGCCCGTCGTGGCGGCCTGCGGCGCATGGTCGTCTGCCTGCCCACCGGTGCGGGCAAGACCGTGATCTTCTCCGAGCTGGCCCGCGTGGCCCGGCGGCCGGTCCTGGTCCTGGCCCACCGCCGGGAGCTGGTCCAGCAGGCCCGCGACAAGCTGGCCCGGGCGCTGCAGGACCCCACCGTCGTCGCGGTGGAGCAGGGAGACGCCTCGGCCCACTCCGAGGCGCGGGTCGTCGTGGCCTCGATCCGCTCCCTGCACGAGGATCGGCTGGCCCGGCTGCTGGCGGCCCGCCGCTTCGGGCTGGTGGTGTACGACGAGTGCCACCACGCCCCCGCCGAGGATAACCAGCGGGTGCTGCGCACGCTCGGCGCCTTCGACGAGGACTGGGACGGCACCCTGCTCGGCTTCACGGCGACCACCGCACGCGGGGACGGCAAGGCCCTGGAGCCGGTCTTCCAGGACATCGTCTACAGTCTCTCCCTGGGGAAGATGGTGGCCGACGGCTACCTGGTGCCCCTGCGGGGCTTCCGCGTCGCCACCGCGGCCGACCTGCACGAGGTGACGACGACCCGCTCGGACCTGGTGGTCGAGGAGCTGGCCCTGGCCGTCGACGTGCAGGAGCGCAACGCCCTGGTCGCCCGCTCGATCCAGGAGCTGGCCCGCGACCGCCGCACCATCGCCTTCTGCGTGACCGTGGCCCACGCCCGCAACCTGGCCCGGGCGCTCAACGGCATGGGCGTGGCGACGGGCATCGTGCACGGGGAGCAGCCGCTGCCCGACCGGGAGCGGACCCTGGCCGACTTCCGGGCCGGGCGGCTGGCCTGTGTGACCAACGTCGGCGTCCTGACCGAGGGCTTCGACGACCCAGGCGTCTCCTGCATCGCCATGGCGCGCCCGACCCGCTCCGAGGGGCTGTACGCCCAGTGCGTCGGCCGCGGCACGCGGCTGGCCCCGGGCAAGACGGACTGCCTGGTCCTGGACTTCGTCGACCTCTCGGACCTGTCCCTGGTCAGCCTGCCCTCGCTGGCCGGGCTGCCGCGGGACCTGGACCTGGAGGGGCAGCGGCTGGACCTGGCCGAGGAGCGGCTGGGTCATATCTGGGACCAGTACCCGGGCCTGGAGATCGAGCCGGGGGCCATCACCCTGGGGGAGATCCAGCGGCGGGCGGCGGCCTTCGACCCGCTGACCCTGGCCGTCGACCCCGAGGTGCTCGCGGTCAGCCCGCATCGCTGGGAGAGCCTGGGCAGCCGGGGCCTGGCCCTGCACGCCTGCTGGTCGGCCAAGGACGCGGCGCGCCTGCGGCTGTCGGAGATCCTGGTCCTGGACCGCGGTGGCCGGGGCAAGCGCTGGCGCGTGACCGTGGAGGGCAAGGAGGTGGCGGCCTTCTCGCGCCTGGAGGAGGCGGTGGAGGCGGTGGACTTCGAGCTGCGGAGGCGGGGGCCGGCGGTGGTCGCCTCGGCCCGCCCTGGCGCCGCCTGGCGACAGCAGCCGGTGCCACCCGAGCTGGCCTCGGCGCTGGCCGGGCTGCCGCTGCTGCAAGGCGCGCTGCACCGGCCGCTGTCGGCCCTGCGCTGGGGCGAGTCGATGCGCCTGCTCGCCGTCGCCACCCACGGTCCGCGCCGCGGGCGCTGAGGCCACGCTACACTCGGCCGATGTCCATCCTCCTCCTCATGCTCTCGCCCCTCCTCTCCTCTGCCCAGGCCGGCCCGGTCTTCACTGCTGTGGGCGGCGAGTCCACCATCGGCATGGGGGGCACCTGGGCGCGCCTGCACGCCGTCGATGACGGCTGGGCCTACTTCCAGGTCTCCGGCGGCGACGAGTGGACGGAGGGCCTGGCCGAGGATCTGTCCGGCTTCGAGGTGAACGATCGCATCAACCTCACGAACGTCACCGGGCTGCAGGACGTGCAGGTGGAGCGCTGCCCCGACGGCGGCTGGCTGGTCGTCGGGAGCTGGACGGAGAGCACCCACGACGACTCGGCGGCGGCGTGGCGCTACGACCCGGCCTTCGCATTGCAGTGGAAGCTCACCCTGGCCGAGGGGGACGACACCCACCGGCACAATGACATGCTCATCGTCTGCGGGCAGGCGGCCGAGGGTGTGCTCTTCGACCGCGCCCAGGGGGGCGGCGGCGCCGACTTCTACCCCGTCGAGGGTGGGGTCCTGGGTAGCGCGGTCAACGTGGACGTGAGCGCCGAGGGCGGGTCCTGGGCAGAGCGGCGCAGCGACGGCGCCTACCTGGTGGTGGACGCGCGCGGCAGCGAGGAGGCCGTGCGGATCCACACCTTCGACCCGGACTGGACCCCTCGCGACACCGTGACCGTGTCCACCCCGGGCGGCACGGCCTGGTGGCCGCAACGCATCCAGGCCCTCGACGACGGCTGGCTCTTCACCTGGCTCGGCGGGCAGCCGGGCGCGCCCTTCGGGGATGTGTGGATCGGCGCGCTGGACGCGGAGCTGAACCTGGTGGACAGCGCCCAGCTCTCGGACGACGCGGCCCACCAGGACGCCCGCCCCTGGCTGGCCCGCAAGGGCGACACCGTGGTCGTCACCTTCGACCGCGACGTGCAGCCGCGTGTCGTCACCGTGTCGCTCACGCCCGGCGCGGGCGGCGGGGACGACACGGGCGGCGGGGACGGCGGCGGCGGCGGGGACGGCGCGGCGGACGACTCGGGGGCGGGCGGCGGCTCCGGCAAGGGGGGCTGCGGCTGCGCGACCGGCGGCACCCCCTCGGGTGGCCTGTGGGGGCTGGCGGGCCTGCTGGGGCTGGTCGCGGTGCGGCGTCGCCGTCGGGCGGCCGGTGGACGAGGCGCTGACCGCCAGGTGCCGCCCGCGGAGCCCTGAGCCCGGCCCCTCCGCCGAGGATGCTCCGCCTTGCCGCAGGTCTTGTCGGCCCCGGGGCGACCGGTCCGCGCTACCCTCGGCCGTATGCACGTCCTGCTCCTCCCCCTGTGGATCGCCTGCCAGCCCTCGGCCCCGAAGGACGTGCAGGGCCCCCCTGAGGGAGGCGATGGCGGGGCCGGAGATGGTGGCGCGGCCCCCGTCGTGGATGACGACCTGGACGGCTGGCCGGTGGAGACGGACTGCGACGACGCGGACCCCGCGATCCACCCCGAAGCAGCGGAGCGCTGTGACGGCGTGGACCAGGACTGCGATGGCCAGGTGGATGAGGGGGTGCCGGGCGACGGGGCGGGCTGCCAGGACCCCGGCATGCCGGCCTTTCCCACGGTGGTGGACACCGTGCACCTGTCCCTGCGCACGGGCACGCGCGGCAACGACGGCACCAACGACGCCGGGGTGCAGGTCTGCGTCGGCGAGGGCCTGTGCCTGCGCCCCTACAAGGACCAGTGGGACGATCTGGAGCCCAGGGTGGTCGATGTGGTCGCGGTCGAGGGCCTGGGCTGGGACCGCAGCGCCGTGGACCGCTTCACGGTCTCCACTGACGACGGCGCCGATCTGTGGCGGCCGGTGGGCTTCGAGCTGAGCCTGGACGGAGAGCCGGTCCACTGCCGGGTGGTCTCTGGCCTGGACATCGGGGACCAGCCCGACGAGACGCGGAGCTGGACGGATCCCGAGGGGCTGGGCGCGGGCTGCACCACCATCTTCGACGCCCCCCTGACCGATGGCCCGCTGGTCGGCGCGACCGGTCCCGACCAGGTCCGGATCTGGTACCGCACCGACGCTACCCGGCAGGTCCTGCTGCGCGTAGCGGAGGACGAGGCCGCCCTGGCCGAGGCGGCCCCGGTCCACTTCGGCTACCCCGCAGCCAGCCGTGACTTCACCGACGTGGTCGAGGTCGTGGGCCTGCAGCCCGAGCACCGCTACGCCTACGACCTGGAGGTGGAGGGGCAGCGCCTGGGGCCCTGGTCCTTCCGCACCGCGCCCGAGGAGGGGGCGGCTGGCGAGCTGCGCCTGGCCTTCGGCTCCTGCGCGAAGGACGACGAGCAGCCGGTCTTCGGGCCGATCACCGACTGGGACCCGGATCTGTTCCTGTTCCTGGGGGACAACCACTACGGCAACACGGCCGAGCTGTCCGATCTTCGACAGTTCTACCGCTGGGCGCATGAGCGGCCCCTGCGCGCCGAGCTGCTGACCGGGACGAGCGTGCTGGCGACCTGGGACGACCACGACTACGCCGGCAACAACACCGATGGCACGGCGCCGGGCAAGGACACGGCGCTGCGGGTCTTCCAGGAGTACTGGGCCAACCCCTCGGCCGGCACGGAGGAGGTCCCGGGGATCTTCTTCCGCCAGGCCTGGGGGGATGTGGAGCTGTTCGTGGTGGACGACCGGTACTGGCGCGGCCTGGACGGCACCATGCTGGGCGAGGCCCAACAGCGGTGGCTGCTCGACGCCCTCCAGTCCAGCCCGGCGAGCTTCAAGCTCGTAGCCAGCGGCAGCCAGTTCACGCCCTACGGCAGCTCGGACTCCTGGGCGGCCTTCCCCGAGGCCTGGGACGCGCTGCGGCAGGGCCTGGTCGAGCGCTCCATCGGTGGCGTGGTCCTGCTGTCGGGGGACATCCACCGCTTCGAGCTGCGCAGCCTGGAGCCGGCCCCGGGCGGCTGGCCCCTGTACGAGATCACCAGCTCCTCGCTGGCCTACCCGACGCCCACGACCTGTGGCAGCGACAGCTCCGAGCCCGACCGCCTGCTCTGCCTGGGCGGGATCCGGGGCTTCGTGGGCCTGGACATCGACACCGCCGCCGCCGATCCCACGCTGGACGTGAGCTTCTTCGACGAGGATGGCGCTTCCCAGGCCAGCTTCCGCATCACCCGCAGTGAGTTGGGTCCCTGAGCGACCTCGATGTCCTGCGCGCCGACAAGGGGCTGGAGGTCATGCTCGGGGGGCGGCTGTCCAGCCCGTCGCAGGTCAAGGCCCGCCGCAGGCCCAAGGACAGGGCTCTACCGGTTCCATCAGCATGCCGACGGTCGGTCTCTCGGCGAGGCGGACGACGCCGAGCTGTCCGTGGTCGGCAAGGCGCAGATCCGAGCGGAGGGCCCCGGCCTTGTCGCCCTGGCGGACCTGGTCGACGACGTGGTGCAGGCGCTGCAGGCCGAGCGCCCCATGACCACTGCCACCCTGGACGTGGACGCCACGCTCATCGCGTCGCGCAAGGCCGAGGCGTTGCGCTGCGACGAGGGATACCGGGCGGTTCAGCCGCAGATGGCGCTTTGGGCCGAGCAAGGCGTCTGCTGCTCCACAGCGGGGTGGTGATGAGTTCCGCGACGGCAACGTGCCGGCCGCGTACACCATCCGCGACTTCCTTCAGGCCGCCTTCGGCGCGCTGCCCGTGGGCCTGACCACGCGGAGGTTGCGGGCAAACTCGGCGCTGTACGATGAGGAGGGGCTGACCTGGGCCGACGAAGCTGGCATCCAGTTTGCTGTTTCCGCCGACATGAGCGAGTCGCTGACCGCCAAGGTCCAGGCCATCCACCAGAGCTACAAGCACAAAGGGCCAGCCGCAGACGCATGCGCGTCCACCAGCGGCCGCCCGCTGGCCCTTTGTGTGGTTGAACGGGACCGCACCACCGGCGCCGCGCCCCTCAGGGATCAATGGCTGCGACGCCCGCCTCGACCC
>Ga0210033_1003670_pt1 | contig 12260 bp, 16 predicted proteins | sample CryGeymeta201501_FD_185465 | JGI IMG/M metagenome (GOLD analysis project Ga0210033, IMG submission 185465) | Groundwater microbial communities from Crystal Geyser aquifers in Utah, USA - Crystal Geyser metaG 2015-01 (SPAdes) (version 2) | ecosystem: Environmental > Aquatic > Deep subsurface >... | reverse complement strand
GCGCTGACCACCTTCGCTCCCTCCCCCTCGCCGAGCTCCAAGCCAAGCTCGCCGCCCTCACCGGCAAGCCCTGCGCCGACGGCTGCAAGCGCCGCGTGATCTCGCGTATCGCAGCCCTGACGCCGCCCGCTCCGAGCGCACCCACCCGCGCCTGCACCCGCTGCGGGGCGACCGGCACCGTGGATGACCTGTTCGGCTGGCGCGAGATCAAGGGCAAGCAGCTCCCGCAACCGCAGTGCCGGCCGTGCCGTCGCGAGGCCGCGGCGGCGTCGAGGTTGGCGAAGAAGGGGGAGCGCCAGTGAACACGCTCACCATGGTCCCCACCGGGAAGCTGGTGGCATGGTGCTGCACGCGGCTGCAGGAGCTCGGCATCGAGGTAGTTGTCCAGTTCGCCCCCACGGGGGCACCATGAGGAAGACCTGTCGCTGCAAGGTCGAGCGCGAGGTGCTGCTGCAGCTCTACGTCTCGGGAGGCTTTGCGACGGTGCGGGGCTCCCACGTGGAGATCGAGGGCGCGGGAGGGGGCCCGCCGAGCTACGCCAGCGCACACTGTTGCCGATGCCAGGCGTCCTGGGAGGGCCCGATTCGGGGCAACCCCCACGTCCCCGCCTGGGTCCGCAAGGTCGAGCAGTCGGTGATCGATTACAGCCTCTCACCCCAGAGGAGGCGTACCCCATGAGACGCGCCCCCTTCCTCCTGACCCTCCCCTCGTCCTGGTGGTCCGGCGCCCCGTACCCACCTCGGCGCTGGCAGCTCGAAGCCCTCCCGCTGGCCCTTCGCGCGCTCGAGGCGGGCCGCAAGGGACTGGTGCACGCTGCGACAGGGGCGGGCAAGAGTGCGCTCGTGGCGGAGATCTGCCACTCGGTGCTGCTCGGTTCACGCTTCAAGACCGTGATCTCCGTGCCGACGCAAGACCTCGTGCGCCAGCTCGCCGAGGACCTCGAGCGCCGTCTGTTGGTGCGGGTGGGCCAGTGGTACGGGCGGGCCAAGAACCTCCGCCCCCACGTCGTCATCGCGTGCAACCCGTCCTTGCCGACGCTGGCCGAGGCGCTGGCCGCCAATGGCCTCCGCACGGCGATCTGGATCGTGGACGAGGCGCACAACAGCGAGTGCACCACCCTGCTCGAGGCGGCGCAGGCCCTGGCGCCCTACGCGCTGCTCGGCCTGACCGCCACGCCTTTCCGCACCAACCCCGACGAGTCCCTCAGCCTGTTCGAGGAGCTGATCTACAGCTACCCGCTCGAGGCCGCCATGCGCGACCGCGTGCTGGTGCCCATCGAGGTCCGCCCGTGGACCGGCCCCGAGGACACCAGCCTCGACGACGCCTGCGTCCACATGATCCGCGAGGCGCTCGCCGAAGGCCTGCGCCCCGGCGCGGTGGACGCTGGCGGGGTAGATGCGAGCGGCGAGGTGATGGGAGGGTGCGCAGACGCCGACCGGTTCGCGGCGCGCCTGCGGCAGGAGGGCATCCGCGCCCTGGCCATCCACTCCAACCTGCCCGCCCGCGCCAACGCCGCCACGCTGGCCGCCCTCAAGCGCGGGGAGCTCGACGTGATCGTGCACGTCGACATGCTCAAGGAGGGCGTCGACGTGCCGTGCCTCCGGTTTGGCGTCTTCCGGCGCAAGCGCGTGAGCCAGTTAGCCTTCATCCAGCACGCCGGCCGCTACGTCCGCACTGCGCCGGGCAAGAGCAAGGCCGTCCTCTACGACCCACACGACCTCTTCGGGTCGCTGCGCCTGTCCCGCGATGCCGTCTATGGCGGCGACATGGACGACGCCCTCGAAGGGGCCCGCGACCGCGCACGCCCCGAAGGCTCCCGGCCCGGCCCGCAGCCCGGCGCGCACTGCGCTCAGGTGATCCACATGCGACCTCGCTCCATCGACGGAGCCACCTTCTACCTCCGCCGCGTCCGCGCCGCCCTCGAGACCGCCAGCGTCCTGCGCAGGCACGCCGCCCAGGGCGACTGGCGCCATGACCCCGCCAAGGACGCCCAGCTCGCCGTTCTGCAGCGAGCTGGCGACCGTTGCGGCGTGGGTAAGCTCGCCTCTCTCGGCGTCCCCGCCGAGGTCGTGGCCGGCCTCAAGGCGTGCTGGAGGCGCGCCCATGCCCGCCAGCTGAACATGGGCGCGGTCTGCGATCTGACCGACATCCTCACGGCCCTGCCCGCCGTCCCCTGGCCCCGCATCGCCACCGAGCTGCTAACCTCCGGTCGCGACGGCCTCGGCCTCCGCCGCCAGGAGGGCGCCGCATGACCACGGCCAGCTCCGCAGCAGCGTCACCACCACCCTCCGTCCTGGACGGCGCGCTCAAGTACGCCTCCCGTCGACTCGCCGTGATCCCGCTGCACGGCGTCACGCACGACAACGGCAAGCCCGTCTGCTCCTGCCCCAAGGGTCCCGCCTGCCCCTCACCCGGCAAGCACCCCCGTCTTTCCTCCTGGCAAGACCAGGCCTCCAGCGACGACGTCGACGTCCGCCACTGGTGGAGCCTTTGGCCTGACGCCAACGTCGGCCTCGCCCTCGGCGGCGTCCGCCGCTGGCTCGCCCTCGACATCGACGCCGACAAGGGCGGCTTCGAGTCCTTGGCCGCCCTGGAGGCCACCCACGGCGCCCTCCCGCCCACCCTGACCTCCCGCACCGGCAGCGGAGGGAGGCACTTCATCTTCGCCGTCCCGGCCGACCTCGAGCTCCCCGGCAATCGCCAGGCTATGCGGCCAGGCATCGACGTCCGGTGCACCGGCGGCCAGATCGTCGCGCCCCCAAGTCTGCACGCCTCCGGTCGCCGCTACGCCTGGACCGGCGATGTCAATAGGGCCGTCCAGATCCCCCCCTGGCTCTACGCCCTCATCACCCGCGCCGACGCCCCCACACGCCCGCCCGCGCCGGCGGCCACCTTCGACGGGCAACTGTCGCGGCGTGCCTCGAAGGCGCTCGAGGAGGAGGTCGCCAAGGTGGGCAACTGTCAGCCAGGCGGCGGGGGCGGAGCTCCAGGCCGGGACACGCAGCTCCTCAGCTCGGCTGCGCAGCTCGGCGAGGTAATCGCGGGAGGGAGCCTGCCTGCCGACATGGTGCGAAGCCGCCTGCTCGAGGCGGCGTTTGCCTGCGGACTCACGAGCGAGAAGGACATTGAGAGGCAGATTGACAGGGGGTTTGAGAAGGGAGCGGCGAACCCGAGGCCCTTGCCCGATGAGTACCCATTGAGGAAGAGGACGGGGGCGCCAGGGCGAATCGTGACGGCGGAGGTTGCGGCGCCATCGGACAGCGGCGCGATCAGTGACGACGGCGACAACGGCGACGTGATCGACGACGACCGCCCCGAGCTCGCCAGCGCTCCGCCCAGCGCCGCAGCGGCTTCGCACCTGCCCGCCGAGTGGGCAGGTGCGCCCGTGGCAGATGGCACCCGCCTGCCGAACGGTTATCTGTTCGACGATGGACGACTGCTGCGCGAGATCGCCAGGGCGACAGCAAGCGGCGACATCAGCATCCGCCATGAGCTCGTGGCGCCCTGTGCCCTGGTGATCGTCGGTCGACTCCGGGATGTCAGGAGCGGCAGGGAGTCGACGAGGATCGCCTGGAGACGGGAGGGCTGGCACCATCAAGTCGTGGATCGGGCGGTTGTGGCCAATGCCCGCAAGCTCGTGGACCTGGCGGGGTATGGACTGCCGGTGAACTCCACGACGGCGAGGGCTCAGGTGGACTACCTGTCGGCGTTCGAGGCGAGCAACATCCAGAACCTGCCGAGGGCCGACATGTCCGCCCAGATGGGCTGGCAGCAGGGCTACACCTCGTTCTTGTGGGGGCATCGGCTCATCACGGCCGATGCGGTCGGGCCGGCCGTGGTGCTCGATGAGGTCGCGCCCGAGGAATGGGGCGGCGCCGGTCTGGCATTCCGCGGCGCCGATGTGGGTGATGAGCAGCTCGCGCGGGGTTGCGAGCTCGGCGGCACCATGGAGGGGTGGCTTGCGGCCGCGAGAGAGCTGGCGCAGTACCCCGTTGCAGCCATGGCCATCTACGCCTCGCTGGCCTCCTGTCTCCTGGAGGTGGTCGACGCCAACAACTTCGTGGTCGACTGGTGCTATACGACGAGCTCCGGCAAGACCACCGCGCTGCGGCTGGCGGCGAGCGTCTGGGGAAACCCCAATGAGCGCGCCGGCGCCGCCTTCGTGCATGGCTGGGACGAGAACCGGGTCTGGATCGAGAGGGCGGCGGCCGTGCTGACCGGCATGCCGCTCATCCTCGACGACACCAAGCGCGCCAAGACTCCCAGGATGGTCGCGCAGACCGTCTACGATGTGCAGTCTGGACGGGGCAGGGGGCGCGGAAGCCTTGAAGGCCTGCGCGCCACCTCGACCTGGAGGACAGTGCTGCTGTCGACCGGCGAGGATCCGATCACCTCGTTTTCGGAGGATGGGGGGACGCGGGCCAGGGCGTTACCGTTGTGGGCGCAGGTCTTTGGTCAAAAGGACGCAGCGACTGGCGAGTTCGTCCAGCGCCTGGACCTTGAGGTGCGTACCCACTACGGCCACGCAGGCCCTGCCTTCGTGCGCTGGCTCCTGTCTATCCGCGATCAGTGGGGCGAGCGATGGGAGGGCCTGCGGGACGCTCACCGGGAGCTCCGCTCCCGTTATGTCGACAAGGCGGGCGGAGACGCCGTCAAGGGTCGCCTCGCTGAGTACATGGCCACTCTCGAGATCGCCGCGCTGTGCGCCGAAGAGGCATTCGGGCTCGAGCTTGACTGCAACGAACACTTCAGGCGGCTGTGGGGACTGTGCACGAGCGAGGCGGCCGAGGCTGATCGGGCGAGCGTTGCGCTCGCTCACGTGCTGTCGTGGGCGCACTCGAACAAGGACACCTTCCACGGCAGGGCATCCAGAAGTCCCGCGCGGGGATGGTCCGGCAAGTGGGAGGGTAAGGACCTGCTCTTCTTTCCGAGCGTGCTGGATGAGGTCCTGACCGCGGCTGGCCACAACGTAACGGCGATGCGCCGCCTCTGGGCGGAGCGTGGCTGGATCGAGAGCTCGAAGGGGTACCAGGGCCAGGTCCAGCGACGGATCGACGGGACGCGCGCGTGGGTCGTGTCGATCTGCGAGGAGGCCCGAGCCGCGCTCGGCTTCGGCGGCGAGGACGACTCGCCGGTCTGAGCCCTCCGCCCCAAGAGGGCGCACCCACCTCCCCCGCTTCCACACTCCACGGCTCGCCGCAGGGTGTCACAACCGTTGTGACGCTCTTGTGACACCTGTTGTGACACCTTCCGTCCCGTCGCCACCGGCGTTCGTTGGCATTTCTGGGCCTGCGTCACAACGTCACAAGCTCCGAGGGCGCCTATCAGCAACGCGCGATCAAATTATCAAAATACGCCAGATTTTATAACGGATGAGAATACTATATGATTCGGTTTTCACGGTTCAAGCGTGAGCGCTTCGAAGGTAGGCGTTTCTGTCTGTGACACTTGTGACAGGGTATATATATCCTTCTCCACTCCGTGATAGAGGGCTTCGGGCCGTCACAAAGGCCGTCACAAGAGCGTCACAACGGTTGTGACGGCAGCCGGGTCGCAGGACGACGTTGAGGAGGGCGAGGAGTTCGTGGTGGAGCGACGAGGCGAGGTCGTGGCGCGTCTATCGCCACCGCGGCGCAGGACGATCCAGGGGGGGGCCCTACAGCTCGATCCGGCCGCTCAAGCTCCCGCCAGGAGAGTATGAGGCGTTCATGGAGGCTATCGCCGAGATGCGCAACCCAAGGCACTTCAGGCGCGTGCCGGGGCTGGTGGTGGAGAGCGCATTGCCGTAGCGGTCAAGACCTTGCTCGCGCAACCCATTCCCCATCGATATAGAAGGCGCGCTGCCCCTTGCGGGGGTTGAGCCGCTCGCGCTCAATAACGGGGAGCCCGGCCTTGGCCAGCGCCTCGACCTGATCCGCCCTCAGCGACCACCTGACCCACTCGGGGAGAAGCGGAGTGATCGGGACGAACCCGCGGCCCGTCGATTGGACCAGGCCGCCAAGCCTCACGAAGTACAGAGCGGGACGCCCGGAGGCCACCACGACGGCGCCACAAACCGCCCTCGCGAGCCTGACGAGCTCGGGGGACGGAGCGAGGTGGAGCTTGCAGATGACGCCGGACGGGCCGACCGGGCAGGTGCCGGGCGGCCAATGGTGGGCGACGTAGTCGCAGGCCTCGGGCGGGATGGGACCGGGATACAGGCCGTAGAGGGCGTCAAGTACGACATCCCAGTCCCCGTTCACGCTGGCGACCTTCGAGCGCAGCGTCTCGAGCGCGGTCTTCGATTCGGCCATCGATCACTCCTTCACCTGATCGAGCGCGCTTTTGTCGATCGCTACGACCCACGCCCGCGCCCCGTCAATGCGGCGTTGCGCCTGGCCGTCCCGACCGACGGGGCCCCTGGTCCACCCTCGCTCCATCCACGACCGCCTCGTGGCGATGGGGCTGTACCCCGCCCCGATGAGCACTTCGCTCAGGGCTGGCAGCGTGATGGCGAGCTCGTCCTCGTTCTGCACACCGAGCCACCCGCCCGATGGCCGACGCCTCGATGGCCGGCCCCGGTCGTAGAGCGCGGCTTCGTGGGTGCGCATCCAGTCGAGCACGCGCACCATCGCGGCCCTGGCGCGATCGCCACCGCCATCCTCGCCCCTCTCGCCGACGGTCGCAAGGATCTGGGCCGACTCGGGCCGGAGCTGACAGATCCCGTCGCGCAGCAGCTCGCCGTACGCCTCGACCGTGATGATGCCCGCATTCAACATCTCCTTGGCGAGCGTCGCGCGCACGCGGATCTCGGCCACGAGGTCACGCCGGCCGGGCGCAGGCAGGTCGGCCGCCGGAATCCCCTCGCCACGCGCCAACGCCGGCAACACCTCCGAGGCCAACCACCGCCGCAGCTGCACCCCGATCGGCTTGTTCGTCTTCATGCAGGCGAGGTAGAAGCCCTCGCGGGTCAGGAGGAGGAGGTTGGGGGTGCGGGAGCCGATCGGACTGACCCCTGTTTCGTGGGTCAGTCGCAAGGTGCACTTCAGGTCCGCCAGGTCTTCGCCCACCACCTTGAAGAAGTCCACGCCCTCGATGGTCTCAGCGGACCACTCCCGAGTGAACTTCTCGGCGAGCCTTGAGCCGCCCTTGCTGTACCCCAGCGCCACCCCCACCTCCTGGGCGATCCAGCAGGGCTCGCCCTTGTAGGTGATGGTGGTGAGGTCGTGCCCCGTGGGGGCACGGAAGGTCTGGATGGCGGTGTTCATGGCTGGGTCTCCTTGGTGATGACGGGCTTCAGGAGCGCCTCGACGCTCTCTCGGTGGATGCGGTACTCACGGCCCATGCGGCTGGAGCTCAGCCGGCCGTCGTCGATCATGCGGTAGATGGTGCGCTCGGTGAGACGGAGCCAGCGGGCGACCTCCTTGACGGTGAGCAGGTCGGCGGGCGGGGCGACCTCTTTGACGGTGAGCAGGTCGGCGGGGACGGGATCGCGACGATACATAGCGAACTCCTTGGTGGTGCGGCCCCGACCGTGGCCGGGGCGATGGATGAATGCGGGGCCGTCGAGCGCTCTCGCGCCACGCCCTGCGTGGGTGGCTTGATTTCTGATGACCCGAACACTGTAAATGCATCGCGTATCACGTTTTGTCAAGCACTCTTGTCTTGCAACGACATGCACGTTCGGGCGTTGGCGGCGATCTGGCCCCGGCACGCGCCGGGGCCTCGGGTCAGGGTGCGTTGGCGGAGGTGGGTACGCCCTGCTCGGTGTCCCACGCGTCGGCGGGGATGTCGGCGAGGGCAGAAGCCAGACGCGCAGGCCAGCCGTGGGCGTCGCAGGGGATGACGGCGGCGCCACCGTCCCACTGCACCAGGGCCGCCGAGCGCACCCGCACGCCGCCGCCCTCGGTCTCGATGGTGCCCGGCTTGGCGAGGATGATCCCGGTGCCCGGTGCGGCGTGGAGGACGGCATCGAGGGCGGCAAGGCTGTTCCAGGTCGCGCCGTACTCGACGCCCAAGACGTCGCCCACAGCGCCGGAGATGTGCTCGGCGCCGAGCTCGTCAGCCACCGTCAGGCACACCTGGGCGGTCAGGTCGCAGCCGCGCTCGCGGTCGTGGCGGAAGCCCTGGGCAGCGCGCAGGCGCTTGACGGTGTCGAGCAGCGCGGCCTGGTGGTCGCCGTCGTCCTGCTCGAGGAGGTTGCAGACGGCGAGCAGGACGGCGCGCCAGGCGGGGCGGAGGGATGGAGGTGTGGCGGTCTTCATTGTCCAGCCCCTTGTGTCATGCGCCGCGCGAGGCGCTCGCGCAGCGCGGCGATGTCTTCGTTGTGGTCGCAGGCTTCGTTAGTGCACGCGAGGACGAGACCAAGGACCTCCTCGATGTCCTCGGCCTCGTCCTCGGAATCCCAGTAGACGCCCCACGCAGGGCACTCGACGGGAGAGGGCTTGGTGAGGTCGTTGGCGCACTGCGCCCAGTGCTCGAGCTCGAGCCGGGAGATGAGCTTTCGGTGCTCGACCAGCGCGATCAGCGCCCCGTAGGCGAGCCTGAGGGTGCGAGCGACCGCGAGGAGTAGCTGCAGCTGAGAGCGGGCTTTGGTGCTGTTCATCGTCCACCCCCTCAAGCCGCGAGGGCGAGGCGCGCGTGCAGCTCCACGACCAGGTCGCGCAGGTGCACCATGGACGTGACCTCGAGCCGCGGCAGCAGCTCGCTCTCCTGCCAGTACCAGCGGTCAGCGAAGCGAAAGACCGCCACGCCACCACGGACGTCGAAGCCGTCGTGAAGGTCTTCGGCTTCGAGCACGCCGAGCTCATCGAGGGTGGCGCGAACGTCGAGGGGATGGAGGGTCGGGGGATCGTCGAGGATGCGAGCGTAGCGGGACATGGGTGCCTCCGGTGAGGTGGGCAGAGGGCACCCTTGACGATAGCCACACGACGTGACTATCTTCTGGATGCCCTTTGGGGAAGAGGCGCCGCTTCGAGCTTGCTGGCAGGGGCGGCGCCTCGCTTTGTCACGTCCGCGTGTTGCGTAACGTGTCATGAACCTAACGCGCGTTGCGCAACATGTCAAGCCGTTGCATGACGTATCATGTCACACCAGGAACGGTACGAGGGGGCATACTCCAGATAGTCGTCCAGGAGTACGACCGGACCGGTGCAGCCCCACCGTCCCATGTTATCGCCGAGCTGATGGGGCAGTCGCCGGCCGCGGTGCGTCGCGCCATGCGCCAGCTCGTCGACGAAGGCGCCCTTTCTCAACCCTACGGCGAGCGGGGGCCGTACCTTCCTCAGCGTCGTCCAGACGGCACCTTGATGGCCAGGGTCGATCCTGCGCGCCATGACCCCCTCATCGCCCTCATCGAGCGCATCCCCGAGGACAAGCGAGGGGCGGCGGAGGCGTACTTGCGGTTCTTGGTGGAGGGGTGAGGGCAGAATCGGCCCGCCCGCGGTGGTGGTCTGGGGAGTTGAAAAACCATGTACGCCTACGCACGCAACATCATCGGCTATCACGGCTGCGATGCCACCCTGGCCAAGCGCCTGCTCGACGGCAAGGCCGAGTTGGAGCCGAGTCGCAACGAGTGGGACTGGCTCGGCAGTGGCGTTTACTTCTGGGAGTTCGGGCCGGATCGGGCGCTGCGCTTTGCGCAGGAGCAGAAGAGGCGAGGCAGGGTCAAGACGCCGGCTGTCGTTGGCGCCGTGCTCCAGCTTGGGCGGTGCCTCGATCTGCTCGACACGCGGAACACTGACGAGCTCGCGAGGTTCTATCCGGCCTGGGAGGCACGAGCGAAGGCAAGCGGGCTGGAGATCCCTCGCAACCATCTTGGCCCTGATCGCCTCCTGCGTAAGCTGGACAACGCCGTGATCAACGCCTACGTTGAGCACGTGAGGCTAGCTGGCGTGGACTTTGATACGGTCCGCGGCGCCTTCTGGGAGGGCGGGCCCGCCTTCCCTGATGCCGGCATCCAGCGCGCCAGTCACATCCAGGTCGCCACTCGTAACCCGGCCTGCATCGTGGGGCTGTTCGCCCCGCAGGAGAGAGCCGCCAGATGACCACAAGAACGAAGCCAGTCCCCTCCATCGCTCCGCCGCGTCCGCATGAAGGGCTCTTTGAGAAAGTCATGGCGAACCTTGATGGCATGACCAACAAGGAGTTCGTGGAGCAGGGGGTGCGCCTCGGTATCTACACGCCCGACGGCTTCTTCACCGAAGAGTATGGCGGCGGCGACGCTCGCCTGAAGTCTGGCGTTTTGGCCTTGACCGAGCTTGAGCGCCAGGTGTTGGCGGCGATCCTGGACGATCGGAGCCAATTCGGTGTTCCGCCCACAGCCGAGCGGATCTCGCATCTGGTAGAGACAGCAAGGCCAAGTCAGGTGCTGGCGTCGTTGATCAGGAAGGGCTACGTGCGCCAGCCGTACAAGGGAGGCCCCTACGTGCCGTTACGGCGCGTGGATGGTTCGGCGGTCTCCTGACCCCACGCCCACACGACTGCAGCGCCCGCCGCAACGACTCCACCCACCACCATCGCCACAACCACGCCCGGTGCGTCCGCTCGCAGGTGACCACCAAGGTCACAGCTCGGGGCGACCTGGTCGATGTGGGCCTCCCAGTGGTCGCCGAAGTCCTGGACGTGAAGCCCCGAGCAGTCCGGTAGCCTCCACCGCCAGTCTCCGCCGAAGCGCTGACCGCGTGGCACACCCACGGACCGCGCCGCGCCCGCGGCCTTCGGGTGGGCGATGAGGCCTCGCGACACGCGGATCACGGTGCGGGGTGGGCGTTGGCGCAGCTCGGCGAGGACATCGGCCCAACCTGGGCGGCTCGCTGGACGGGAGGGCATCGGCAGCTCCTGGCAAGAGTTCTTTCACAGCGCCGGGGGCTGGCAAAAGTTGGGGGTCAAACCTTTGCTAAGCGCCTCGGGGCGGGCACGGCGTCACAGGGCCCATACCACTGCCGCCACAACCACCCCCACGATCACGCCAACTCCCGATCCCCACGCGAACGCCCCCAGCCCATCCCCCGCCTCCCGCCTCTCCAGGTCGAGCAGCGCAGCCTCGAGCTGATCGATGCGGTCGAGGGCCTGCAGCTTCTGGTCCTCCTGCTGGAGGATGACGCCGCCGAGCTTGAGGAGCTGGATGCGCAGGGGCTCGATGAGCTTGACGCGCTTGGCGTTGATGCGCGCGGCGCGCTCGAAGGAGGGTGTGACGAGGAAGCAGCCGTCGGCGCAGACGGTACGGACGGCGGAGAATTCGGGGAGGTCGTCGGGGCAGATGAGACCGCGTTCAGCGTCGGTCTCGCAGGCGAGCGAGGTGGCGGGCAAAGTCACTACCAGCGTCAGGGTCAGCAGGGTCAGGAGGGTCTTGAGCGGCTTCATCGAGGGTTTCGAGCTCCTGGGTGGTGGCGTTCACGTCGTTGAGGATGTCGGCGAAGCGTTGGCGGGTGGGGTCGATGGGTCGGGGGCGCGGCGGGGGTAGGAGCTCGCCGCGCCAGGTGGGCGTGGGGTCGACGCGGCGAGCGAGGAGCCGTGCGAAGAGGAAGCCAACGCCGAAGGTGGCGAGGGCGAGGGTGAAGGTGCGGCCGTGGCGGGCGAAGGGGCCACCGTAGCGCCAGACGAGGACGCCGGCCAGGAGGGCGAGGGCGTAGGCGATGGCGAGGGCGGCGAGGGTGAGCAGGGTGGTGTTCATGGGAAGGTCTACCACCTCCGGCGACGGATGAGGCCGACGAGGCCGACGACGAAGGCGAAGAGGAAGCCTGCGGCGAGGATGGCGGCGAGGATGGCGGGGGTCATGGGGTGGAGCTCGTGGGGTGGGCGAGGGCCTGTTCCATGGCGGCGAGGTCGACAGGGTCGAGGTGGCCGTTGTCCACGCATCCGAGGTGGCCGTGGGAGCCCTCGAAGTCGAGGAGCGCCTTGATGGACTTCGGGCCCCAGATGCCGTCGACGCCATCGCCCTTCGGCCCGGTCGCGCCGAGGTGATAGCCGAGTTGGACGAGGAGCTGCTGGGCGCGCCGGACGTCGACGCCGCTGGCCGTGGCGGTGGGGTAGCCGTCGGGCAGGGCCATGGCGCCGATGCGGGCCTCGAGGTCGGCGCGGCCGGTGATGGCGTCCTCACGGATGGCGCGGACGAAGCCCATGGTGGTGTCACCGGGGCAGGCGACCTTGCCGACGTCGTGGTGGCCGAACACCCACTTGCGGGAGAAGCGGGGGCAGAGGTCCTCGAGCATGAGGACGACGCCGAGAAGGGCGCGGAGCTGGTGGGTGGAGGGCTGGGTGACGAGCTGGCCGTCGGGGGT
>Ga0210033_1003658_pt1 | contig 12294 bp, 8 predicted proteins | sample CryGeymeta201501_FD_185465 | JGI IMG/M metagenome (GOLD analysis project Ga0210033, IMG submission 185465) | Groundwater microbial communities from Crystal Geyser aquifers in Utah, USA - Crystal Geyser metaG 2015-01 (SPAdes) (version 2) | ecosystem: Environmental > Aquatic > Deep subsurface >... | reverse complement strand
AGGAAGCCCGCAACCGACTGCGCGAGCACGACAATATCTCGGTGTTGCTGCTCGACGTGGTGATGGAAACCGACCACGCCGGACTGGATCTGGTGCGCTTTGTCCGCGAGGAGCTCGGCAATCACTTCGTGCGCATCGTGCTGCGCACCGGGCAACCCGGGCAGGCGCCGGAGCAAAGCGTGATCGCCGATTACGACATCAACGATTACAAGGAAAAAACCGAACTTACCGCGCAGAAATTGTCGACGATGATGTACGCCACGCTGCGCGCGCACCGCGACATCATGACCATCGAAGCCAACAAGCGCGGCCTGGAACGGGTGATCGAAGCCTCGGCGAAGATTTTTTCGTTGCACGAGTCGCACGAGTTTGCCTCGGCGGTACTGTCGCAATTGACCAACCTGGTCGGCATGGAACGCGGTGCGCTGTACTGCAAGGTCGCCAAGCCAGACGCCACCGCGCCCGATCACTTTATTGTGACCGCGGCCACCGGCGAGTACTCCCGATTTATCAACGCCAATGCCGACGAATCGCTGCCGCCGCAGATCGCGCAATCGCTACGCCTGGCTTACGGCCAAAAGCGCCACCAGATCACCCAGGATCATTACGTTCTGCATTTCACCGACAGCCACCGTACCGAAAGCCTGCTGTACGTGGGCGAGGCCTGGAATCTGTCACCGCTGGACATGAAATTGGTCGAAGTGTTCTGCACCAACGTCTCCATCGCCTTCGAAAATCTGCACCTGCAACGCGAGCTGTTCGAGGGCCAGGTCGAAATGGTGACGCTGCTCGCCGGTTTGGCGGAAAGCCGATCACGCGAGACCTTGGCCCACGTCAAGCGCGTCGGTCTGGTGGCCGACTTGCTGGCCGGCGCGGTCGGTTTGGAGAGTCAGGCCCGCGAGATGTTGCGCTATGCCGCGCCGCTGCACGACATCGGCAAGATCGGCATTCCCGATGTCGTGCTCAACAAACCCGGACCACACACCGCCGCTGAAACCGTCATCATGCGAACCCACGCCAGCCTGGGGGCCAATTGGTTGTCGGGTTCCCGGCTGCCACTGCTGCAACTGGCGTCGATCATCGCTTTGGACCACCACGAAAACTGGGACGGCAGTGGTTATCCGCGCGGCCTGGAAGCCGAGCAGATTTCGATTGGTGGCCGGATTACCGCGCTCGCCGACGTCTTCGATGCGCTCGGCAGCAAGCGTTGCTACAAGCTGGCCTGGGACGACCAGGCGATCCGCGATTTCATCGCTCAGCAAAGCGGCATCAAGTTCGATCCGAAGCTAGTGGCGTTGCTGTTTGCCCACTGGGACCAAGCGATGGCGATCCGCAGCCAACTCCCGGATTGAGTCGCCGAGCGGAGACGGTTACGCCGGGTGCGCGGCGTCCTTCGGGAACCGCATGCTGAAGCAGACCCCCTGATCGGGGGCGCTCTCGCATTGCACACTGCCGCCGAGCAGGCGGGTAACCAGATTGAACAGGATATGCATGCCGAGGCCGCTGCCGCCTTGGCCGCGTTTGGTGGTGAAAAACGGCTCGAACACGCGGCGTTGCGTAGCGGCATCCATGCCACGGCCGTCGTCGCGGTATTGCAGCAGCACCACGTCCGCTTCGATCGCCGCAGAAATCTGGATATGGCCGTGTTCGCGGCCGTCGAAGCCGTGCAACAACGAGTTCATCACCAGGTTGACCAAGATCTGATAGATCGCTCCGGGATAGGTGTTGAGCACGATGCCGGGCGCGCAATCGATGTCCACGCGGTAGGCGGTTTTTTTCAGTTTCGGCTTCAGTGAAGTCAAAATCTCATCCAGATATTCGGCCAGGTCGATGCTGCGGCGTTCTTCGCTGCTCTGGTCTACCGCCACCTGCTTGAAACTCTTGACCAAGTGATCGGCACGGCGCAGGTTGCGCAGGATCAGTTCGCCAGTTTCGGCGGCGACACCGAGATAGGCCTCCAGATCCGAGCGCTTCATGCTGCCGCTTTCGAGCTCGCTCTGGATGCGTCTGGATTCGGTTTGCAGGTGCGACGCGGCGGTGACGCCAACCCCAAGCGGCGTGTTGATTTCGTGCGCGACGCCAGCGACCAGCGCGCCCAGCGCGGCCATTTTTTCTGACTCCACCAACTGCCGCTGCGCCTGCCGCAGGTCATCCACCGTGCAGCGCAGGTGATCGTTGGCCAGGCGCAAATCACGGGTGCGACTATCGACGCGATGTTCCAGATCATGATTGATCTGCTGCAGCGCTTCTTCTTGTTCCATCAACTCGCTGATATCGCGGGATACCCCACTCATCCGCAACGCCCGGCCACTGGTATCGCGACGGGTAACCTTGCCGTAGCAAAGCACCCACAACCAGCCGCCGTCCGCCAACGCCATTCGGTAGCGGGCCTTGAGCTGTTCACTGCGCCCCTTGAGCAAGTCGCTGAAAATGGCCCGCACGATCTGCTGATCCGCCGGATGGATCGCCTCGAAGATCGCCGTGATCGGCAGCGGTGCATCGTTGTGCGGCAGGCGCAAATCCAGTTGCGGCACGACCCGCCGCAACAAGTTGGCGCTAAGGTCCACTTCCCAGATTTCGTCGCCGGAAGCCTCCAGCGCCAAACTCAACCGCTCCTCGCTGATGCGCAGCCGTTCGGCGGCCGCCAGCAGGCGCGTGCTGCGGGCCAGGCGTCGTTGCACCCACCACCACGCCCCGACCACGCCCAGCAGGCTGAGCACCCCCCAGCCGACCCACCAATGCCGCACACCCGCGAAATCGGCCGCGGTCGCCGCCAGCGGCAAGATCGTCAGCAGCAGCATTCCCGCGCCGCCGCCGACGCGCGCCAACGGTGCGTGGCGCAAAACCGCTTGCTGGGAAAGTGGGTGGGCAGCCATGCGCTAAACCTAGCGCGGCCTCCGCCACATTGCCACCGGCAGGCGCCCGCACCAAGCGCTAAAACAGCGCCGTCTGGGCGGCGCGTTTGCCGCCAGCATCGGCGGCAGTGATAATCGGGGGCCGTTCCCGGTTGCTTTGCTGGAGTTCACCATGTCTGCTGCCATCGTCATCGTCGGTGCCAAGCGCACCGCCATTGGGTCCCTGCTGGGACAATTCACCGGTGTCGCCACGCCGCAGTTGGGCGCCACCGCCATTCGCGCCGCCCTGGCGCAATCCGGACTGGCCGCCGATGCCGTGGATGAAGTGATTATGGGTTGTGTGCTACCCGCTGGCTTGGGGCAGGCGCCGGCGCGGCAGGCGGCGCTGGCGGCGGGCCTGCCGATGGCCGCTGGCTGCACCACGATCAACAAGGTCTGCGGCTCCGGAATGAAGGCGATCATGCTCGCGCACGATTTGATCCGTGCCGACAGTGCCGCCGTGGTGGTGGCCGGTGGAATGGAATCGATGACCAATGCGCCGCATCTGTTGCCGGGCAGTCGCAGCGGCTATCGCTACGGCAATTTTGAGGTCATCGACCACATGGCCCACGACGGCTTGGTCAATCCTTACGACCAACAGGCGATGGGCGTGTTTGGCGAAATGTGTGTCGCCAAGCTCGGCTTTACCCGCGCCAGCCAGGATGCCTTTGCCAGTGAATCGGTACGGCGCGCCTTGGCAGCATCGCGTGATGGCAGCTTTGCCGATGAAATTGCGCCGGTCACCGTGGCAGGACGCAAGGGCGATGTCATCGTCGCCAGCGACGAAGAACCAGCGCGCTGCGATCTTGCCAAAGTGGCCACACTGCGTGCGGCGTTCGCCAAAGACGGCACCATCACCGCCGCCAGTTCTTCGAAAATTTCCGATGGCGCCGCCGCCACCATTCTGATGCGGGCGTCAGCGGCCGAGGCGCAAGGCCACGCAGTGCTGGCACGGATCGTCGGTCACGCCACGTTCTCGCAGGCGCCCGAATGGTTTACCACCGCACCGGTCGGCGCGATCGATCGGCTGCTGAAGAAAATCGGCTGGTCGGTAGCCGATGTCGACCTGTTCGAGATCAACGAGGCGTTTGCCTGCGTGACCATGGCCGCGATCAGCGAATTGAAACTCGATCCGGCGCGGGTCAACGTCCACGGCGGTGCCTGCGCCCTGGGGCATCCGATTGGCGCCAGTGGCGCCCGTCTGGTGGTTACCTTGATCCATGCACTCAAGCAGCGCGGCCAGAAGCGGGGCGTCGCGTCATTGTGCATCGGTGGTGGCGAGGCCACTGCCCTTGCCATAGAATTGCCATAATTCGTCTTACTTTTGCCTTTGGCCGATGTACCATCACCGCCGACCGTTTTTCGCTCTTACCTCAAGCGACAGGCCAGTCGTCGGGGAAGAATGGGTCGAACGCAATTTACTTCACTCCTTGGAGATCCACATGCAACTGAACAAACTCGCTTTGATCGCTCTGCTCGCCGCTTCGCTCGCCGCTTGCGGCGGTGATACCGCACAAGATGCCGCCCAGGATGCGACCCAGGCTGCCGATACCGCCGCCGACGCTGCGACCGACGCCGCCGCCGCCGCTGATACCGCCGCCGACGCTGCGACCGACGCTGCGACCGACGCTGCTGCTGCCACCGACGACGCCGCCGCTGCTGCCACCGACGCCGCCGCTGCTGCCACCGATGCCGCCGACGCTGCTGCCACCGACGCTGCTCCGGCGGAAGAAGCCCCGAAGCAGTAATCAGCGCTTCGCTGCGTAATCCAACCGCCGGGTTCGCCCGGCGGTTTTTTTTCGCCTTGCACCCGCCGCAAACGCCATCCAGCACCGCAATCGGAAGGCACTGCATCAGTCTGAAATATAGCCGCCTGCCGCATTTCGCATGCGTAGCAGTGCAGAGTGCCAGAAACAAGAAGCCCCGCTTGTGCGGGGCTTCTTCGTCGCGGCGACATCTACCGATTTAAGCGCACTTCTTAGACGCATGCTCACGCGCAAAAAACTCGTCTACAGCTTTCATCTTGGGCTGCTCAGCAGACGACTTTTCGAGCTTAACCAAAATGTCGCGAGTCTCTGACTTCGCGAACCTATTGAGCAGATCGCGAATCAGCGGCTGATACCCGACCTTGTGAAATTCAGCGATGAGCTTCAGCTGGTTGATCAACGACTTTTGCAAACGAATTGAGATCATCTGCAGTTCCAAAGCGTCGTCAATGGCCGTTTCTTGCTCAGCCGTGGCAACACCAACGACAGACTCGTCAAGGTCCGTGTCAAGCGTCTCCCAATTCTCGGGCTGGGGCGTCGTGGTGTTCATGCTCATCTCAATTGTCCTAGTAATAATTGCCGGATCACTTCGTTTTTCTATTGAACAACTCTGCTACATGAACTGCGGCCGGGTAGGTGCTCTTCAAATGGATGTCTTGTCCATCACGCACGAACATGATCTTTAGCAGCCTACGATGGTTTGTTTCGGCGACAAACCAGTACGTTGGGCTTCCGCCGTGAGACCGGTGTTCCGGTCTCGTATCGGTGGCATAGCGTCCTGCATTGTTGAAGAAACATTCCTCTACTTCCCTCCTGGATACGTTCCCATGGCTGGCAGTTCCGATCTTCGCCAGAATTGGTTCGGGAATGATGATTGCCAAAGTTCATCCTCAGGCCCAGGGAACGAGAAGTGTATATACAATGCTGAGGTCTAGCAAGCCCATGTCTTTATCGTGCTTTCTCGTCAAGATCATGTAGAGAGCAATACGTCACGGTTTCATGGAATAGAGAGCAAGAAGTGGACCAAGTGTCGCAACGCTCTGGATGACGTCCGCTGCGTCTCGGCCGCCAGTTCCCGACGCGGCCTACCTCGGCCGCCAGTTCCCGACGCGGCCTACCTCGGCCGCCAGTTCCCGACGCGGCCTACCTCGCCCATCCCTGGGCTCGTCGCCCATCCATGGGCTCGTCGCCCATCCATAGGCTCGTCGCCCATCCTTGGGCTCGATCAGCAACAGCGCCGCCGAACGCGCCCTGCGCTTACGTCGCCCTCGGTCGCAAAAACTGGTTGTTCGCCGGCAGCGAAAACGGCGGTGAAGCCGCCGCCATCGGCTACACCCTCATCGAAAGCGCCAAAGCCCTCAAGCCACAACCCGCGCCGCCACTTCGAAGCGCGGTCATTTTGGAGTGCGGCGGCTTGCCGCCGCTGTGCTCCCGGCGCCGCATGCATTACCCTCTGCGCTCGGCGCCGCGGTTGCGGTACTGCTGCGCCACGTCTTCGTGCTTTTCGCTTTCGTTGTTCCGCCTTCCGATTCGCGCTTTTCGCCTCTGCTTTTTTCTGTCCTCTGTCCTCTGTCCTCTGTCCTCTGTCCTCTGTCTTCTGTCTTCTGTCTTCTGTCTTCTGTCTTCTGTCCTCTGTCTTCTGTCCTCTGTCTTCTGTCCTCTGAAACCTATGCCCCGTATCGAAAGCCAGGTTGATCTTCATTCCGCGTCGTTTCAGGCCAACGCGGAGGCGCTGTTGGCGCAGGTACGCGATCTGCACGAGCAGACCGCGCTGGCGGCAGCGGGCGGCGGCGAGAAAGCGCGCAAAAAACATACCGAGCGCGGCAAATTGCTGCCGCGTGAGCGCATTCGCGGCCTGCTCGATCCGGGTTCACCGTTTCTGGAGCTGTCCGCGCTGGCCGCCCATGGCATGTACGCCGACCAGGCCCCGGGGGCCGGTTTGGTCACCGGCATCGGCCGGGTCCACGGTCAAGAGGTAGTGATCGTTGCCAACGACGCCACCGTCAAAGGCGGCAGCTATTTTCCGATGACGGTGAAGAAGCATCTGCGCGCGCAAGAGATCGCTGCCGAGAACCATCTGCCCTGTCTGTATCTGGTCGATTCCGGCGGGGCGTTTTTGCCGCTGCAAGACGAGGTATTTCCAGATCGCGAGCATTTCGGCCGCATTTTTTATAACCAGGCACGGCTGTCGGCACAGAATATTCCGCAGATCGCCGTGGTCATGGGGTCGTGTACCGCCGGCGGCGCTTACGTGCCAGCGATGTGTGACGAATCGATCATCGTGCGCGAACAAGGCACGATTTTTCTCGGCGGCCCGCCGCTGGTGAAAGCCGCCACCGGCGAGGTGGTCGATGCCGAATCGCTCGGCGGCGCCGAGGTGCATTGCAGCGTCTCCGGCGTTACCGATCATTTTGCCGAAAACGATACCCATGCGCTGGCCATCGCCCGCGCCATCGTGGGGCATTTCAATCGCCGCAAACAGTTGCCGGTGGCGGTTATCGAAAGCCGGGAACCGGCCTACCCGAGCCAGGAAATCTACGGCATTTTGCCGCGCGACACGCGGCAACCGTTCGACATCCGCGAGGTCATCGCGCGGCTGGTCGATGGCTCCGATTTTCAGGAGTTCAAGGCGCGCTACGGAAAGACTTTGGTTTGTGGCTTCGCCCACCTTCACGGCTATCCGGTCGGCATCATCGCCAACAACGGCATTCTGTTTGCCGAGTCGGCGTTGAAAGGCGCGCACTTCATCGAGCTTTGCAACCAGCGCAACATCCCGCTGGTGTTTCTACAGAACATCACCGGCTTCATGGTTGGCAAAAAGTACGAGAACGCCGGTATCGCCAAGGACGGCGCCAAAATGGTGACGGCGGTGGCGTGTTCGCACGTACCCAGGTTCACGGTGATTATTGGCGGCAGTTTTGGCGCCGGCAATTACGCGATGTGCGGACGTGGTTATCAGCCGCGCTTTTTGTGGATGTGGCCGAATGCGCGCATCAGCGTCATGGGCGGCGAACAAGCGGCGTCGGTATTGGCCACGGTCAAGCGCGATGGCATCGAAGCCGCCGGTGGCGATTGGAGCCAGCTCGCCGAGGAGCAATTCAAGGCGCCGATCCGTGCGCAGTACGAACACCAGGGCCATCCGTACTATGCCAGCGCACGACTTTGGGACGACGGCGTGATCGACCCGGCCGATACCCGGCGGGTGTTGGGCTTGGCGTTATCGGCAAGTTTCAATGCGCCGATCGAACCCAATCGTTTCGGCGTGTTCCGAATGTAATTGCGATCACAACGCCCGCACCACGCGAAAGCCGGTGCGGGCACTGCGAGTGTCAGCACTGGCGCTGCTGCGATAAGCCGAGCGCGACTGTTCTGGCGCACTGCCCCAGGACGATCCGCGGACCACCCGTTGTTCACACCCACGATTGACCCAGGCGCGACCGTCGGTGGGCGCGCGCAGGTAATTTTCGTGCCAACAATCGGCCACCCACTCAGAGACGTTGCCGACCAAATCAAAGACGCCAAACGGGTTGGCCGCAAACTGCGCCACCGGCGCCGGGCCCCAATAGCCATCGCGATAATGCGGCAGCGCCTTGTCCCAACCGCGTTTGCTGCGCGAGCGATCCGCGTCGCCGGTGAGATTGCCGAACACCTTGTCGGGCATCCCATCGCCCCAGGGATAGGCGCTCTGGCTGCCGCCACGCAGCACGTACTCAAACTCCGCCTCCGACGGCAAGCGGTAGGCCAGCGCGGTTTTTTCTCCGAGCCAGGCGGCATAGGCTTCGGCATCGAGCCAGGCGACGTGCACCACCGGGTCGTTGGCGCGGGCTTTACCGCCGATGAAGTCATTGCGCCAATCGATCTGCTGGCGTTCGGCCATGCGCCCGCTGGCCTCGTCGTAATAAATCGAGCTGTGGGTTTTTTCGGCGACGGTAACGTAGCCCGAATCACGCACAAAACGCCGGAACTCGGCGACCGTCACTTCGGTGCTGGCGATGGCAAACGGCGTCTGCATGGCGAGCAAGCGTTGTGGCACTTCACTGGTCTGGCGCCCGGCTTCGCTATCGGCGGCGCCGATGCGGAAACTGCCGACCGGGATCACTACCATCGTCGGCGTCTCGCCGCTGCGGTCCTTGAAGGCATCGCGGAAGCTCTCGCCGGGTTGGTAGTTGGCATACAAACTGGCGTTGGCAAGCATTTGTTCGAGCGCGGCGGTGTCTTCGGCAGTGGCGCCGAGGGTTTGTGCACTGGCCAGCAAATCCTTCGCCGTGGCGATGTCACGCGCCGCCAATGCGGTATCGGCGCGGGTCAACAGATCTTCGGCGCGGCGATGTTTCAGGGTATCGACCTGCTTGCGGGCTCTGGCCCAGGCGCTGGAACCCGGCAGTAGAGCCGCCGCCGCCGTCAGCAGGGTCTCGGCGGTGCTGAAGTTTTCGTCGGCGGCCACCGCCAGCGCGCGATCCAGCAAACCGGCTTCGAGGCTGGCCAAACCTTTCAGTGCCGATTGATTGCGCGCATCCAGCGCCAGCACGGTGTGATAGATCGACACCGCACTGGCATCGGCGGGTTCAAACGACTGCCCGGCCGCGAGACGGCTCGCCGCTTCGGCGAGCAGCGGCCGGATGGCATCGAGCAATTTGCGCCGACGCGCCAGTTCGGTGGCCCGTGGATCAGCCAGCTGGCGCTGGTTGAGCGCGCCGATCAATTCGTTGGCGGCACTGTCATCGCCCTCGTCCAGCGCTTGGTCGGCTTGCTGGAACAGCAGCTCCAATACGGCATCGCGGCCAGAGCGTGCGGCCGTCTGCTGCGGGGCAATGGTCAATGCCTGCAGATACCAATCCAGCGCGTTGTCGTTGCTGGGCTCCAGCCAGCGGCGGGCTTTCATGGCCGCGACCGCCTGCGCCAGCAGTTGCTCGACGCGCTGCTGTTGGGCGGGATCGAGCGGGATCGGCGCGCTCATTTCGGCATCGACGGCGTCGCTGCTGGGGTTGGCCGTGGCATGGGTCACCGCCAACGGTTCCGGTGCCGGCCCGGAGCTGGCGGCGGTCAATAACGGCGGCGGGGTGAACCAATGCAGGCTATCGAGCGTCGGCAACAACCAGCGCCAAGCCATGGCAAACAACAGCAGACCGACGCCAACGATGGCGCCAAATAATTCCTTGCGTTGGGAACGCTGCAGCATGGATATCGATCACTTGTCACTACACTGCCGACAACATAGCCACACAGTACTCACGGAGGCAACACCAGTGCCGCAATGGATTGATGATCGGGTCAGTTTGACGCAAGTGCTGGAGGCGATGCAGGCGTCGCCGATGCACGTGCTCGATACCGAGTTTGAACGCGTGCGCACGTTTTGGCCAAAGCTGGCTTTGGTCCAGGTGGCACTGCCCGCACGCAATGTGCTGATCGACCCGCTGGCGTTCGCTGACCTCGGCGATCTCGGTCGGGTGCTTGGCAACGGTCGTCCCTGGCTGATGCATAGTGCCAGCGAGGACCTGGTTGCCCTCAAGCCGCTGACCGAGCACGCCCCAACGGCGCTGTTCGATACGCAAATTGCCGCCGCCTTGTTGGGACTGGGCAGTTCGCTCGCTTATCAAAAGCTGGTGCAGTCGGAATTGGGCGTGAGTTTGGCGAAGAGCGAGACCCGTTCGGACTGGCTGCAGCGGCCATTGTCGGCCGAACAGATCGACTACGCGGCCGATGATGTGATCCATCTGCAAGCGCTGTGTGATCGTCTCGGTGATCGGCTGGATCGGCTCGGCCGCATGGACTGGCTCTGGCAAGACGGCCAGCGGCAGATTGCCGCTGGCTACGAGTTGCTGCCTTCGGCCAACCCGCACCACGAGTTCCGCGCTGCCTACAAGCTGCCGCTGGCGGCGCAAGTGCGACTGGTAGCAGTACTCGAATGGCGCGAGCGCACCGCCCGCAGCACTGACCGGCCGCGTTCCTGGGTGCTGGACAACGCAACCGCGATCGATATTGCCCAAAACCCGCCGCGATCCGGGCCGGAGCTGCTTGGCAAGCTGGCCAATTGCCGGGCATTTCCACGGCGCCAGGTCGGTGAAGTGATCGATCTGCTCGCCAGCGCCGAAGCCGGCGCACCATTTCAACCAGCACCGGCGCCGTTGGATCGGGAAACCGAAAACGCCCTACGCCAGGCGCGCGAACAAATCGATGCGCTGGCAGCGTCGTTGGCACTGGAATCCAGCACCCTGTGTAGCCGCCGCCTGCTCGAAGCCCGCGCCCGCCTTGGCACTTGGCCGCCGGACTGCACGCGCTGGCGCCAGCAATTGCTGGAACCTTTGGTGCAAGCGACGCTGGGCGCAAGCAGCCCAACACAAAACCCATAGGTTGGCGATAAGCGCCAACCTATTACCCGTTTCCACAGCCGTTTTCGCAGCCGTTTTCGCGCGCTTCACTGCACCGATACCGCCGCCGCCATCGCGGCCATCGTCGCGGCCAGCCGCGGCGCCATCTCACTGGGCTCGCAGCCGAATGGCAGTTCGGCCAACAGCGGCACCGGCAAGCGCTCGGCCAGGTTCGCCACCACGGCGTTGGTCGCCGCCATCTCCGGGTCGATGTGATTGGCAATCCAGCCGAGCAAACGGCAATCGTCGCCACGGATCGCGCGTGCGCTCAGCAAGGCATGGTTGATGCAACCGAGGCGGATGCCGACGACCAGGATCACCGGCAGCTTCAAAGAGCGCACCAGATCGGCCTGCATGCAGTCGGCCGCAAACGGCACCGCCCAGCCGCCAACACCTTCGATCACCAGCCAATCGACGTCGGCAGACAGTGCCCGATGCGCCGCCTGCAAGCGGCTGAGTTCAATCGTCATGCCGTGCTCCCGTGCTGCCAATTCGGGCGCGATTGGCGCTGGCAGCGCATACGGATTTATCGACGCCAGCGCCGCCAGCGGCAGCGAGGAACACGCACGCAACTGTTCGACATCATCGTTGCGCCAGGCGCCATGCTGCCACTGGGCGCCGCTGGCCACCGGCTTCATGCCGGTCGCGCTGAAGCCACGCTGGCGCAACGCCAACAACAGTGCGCAACTGATCCGGGTCTTGCCGATGCCGGTATCGGTGCCGGTGATAAACACACTCGCCGCTGCGGTCATGCTGGCTCTGCCTCGACGGTCGCCGCCGCGTAGATTAGCGTGGTCGGCAGACTGATACACTGGCCATCCACTTTTCGCACGCCCCTTGGACCATGTTTCAGTCAACCGCGCTCTGCGGCAGCAAATCCGAAATCTATCCAGCGCTGGTCGCAACTGCGCGTGGCCTGCTGGCCGGGGAAACCGATCGCATCGCCAACGCCGCCAATTTCTGTGCGCTGATCTTTCACGCTCTGCCGGATCTGAACTGGGCCGGATTTTATTTTTTTGATGGCGTCGAATTGGTCGTGGGTCCGTTCCAGGGCAAGCCCGCCTGCGTGCGCATTGCGCTCGGCCGCGGCGTTTGCGGCACCGCTGCGGTCAGCCGACGGACGCTGTTGGTAGCCGACGTGGCCGCCTTTCCCGGCCATATTCCGTGCGACGCCGACTCGCGCTCCGAGCTCGTCGTGCCGCTGCTGGCGGGGGATCGCCTGATCGGCGTATTCGATGTCGATGCGCCGTTGCTGGAGCGCTTCGA
>Ga0210033_1003654_pt1 | contig 12309 bp, 8 predicted proteins | sample CryGeymeta201501_FD_185465 | JGI IMG/M metagenome (GOLD analysis project Ga0210033, IMG submission 185465) | Groundwater microbial communities from Crystal Geyser aquifers in Utah, USA - Crystal Geyser metaG 2015-01 (SPAdes) (version 2) | ecosystem: Environmental > Aquatic > Deep subsurface >... | reverse complement strand
GAGCAGTGTGTCGGGGTAGACGAAATCCGCGCGGCCCAGGTCCGCGTCGGGTGTGACCACACTGAAGTGCATGGGCGGCAGCGAGCGCGTGGCTTCGCCCGTCGGGCGCACCACGACATCGTAGGACTCACTCCCGGCCACGCGCAGCGAGTAGTCCGCGAGCTGTCCATCGGGCGGGGGCGCGGCAGCGGGCTCGGCCAGGGTGCGGGTGCTCACCTCGAGCGCGGCGGCGCCCGGGATCGGGCTCGGACGCGAGAAGCTCACCTCGGCAGGAACCGGGATGTCCATGAAGCGCACTCGACCCACGACAGTCATGCGCGGTAAGAGCGCGAGGTCGTGGGCGGTGCTGGTCGAGATCTCGAGGGGCGCGAACACGGATTGGATGGGCGCGCCCTCCACAGGATCCTCGGCAGGCAGTACGCTGAAGCCGATGCGTAGCGGTGACTCGGGCGTGCCGACGCAGATGTGCCGACTCGTGTCACAGCTGGCGCCGGGACAATCGGAACCCGATCCGCAGTGGTTTTCGGGGGGCAAGGCGGGCTCGATCGCCAAGCCGCAGCCCGTCAGCCAGGTCGCCAAGGCCAGCCACGGCAGGACGGCGCGTGCGGCGTTCATGGGCATGTGCTCAGGTCGACGGTCGGATGGATATCGTCCGTGAGCCGGATCCACCACACGGCGATGGCCACGTCGTCCGGATCCACGGAGTCGTATTGGGGCAAGGGATCCACGAAGGCCGACGACACGCGAAGCTCGAGCTTGTGACAGCGCCCCGCCAGCCCCAGGTCCCGGAAGGAGACGGTGAGGTCCAGGTTTCGCGTCAGGGTCGAGTTCGCCTCGATCCGATCCCCGGCTATCGGCCGCGTGCGGTTCAGCTCCGGATCGAAGTCGACGAAGAGCCGGTAGTAGAGCGCCTGATCGACGTTCGGATCGCGAACCCGCACCGGGAAGAGCGCTTCTCCAGGCCCGTCCACCGGCGTGTTCCGGTCGAGGTCGATGGAGACGACCGAGCCGAGATCCGTCGGGATCGGGAGCGTCGCCGCCGAAGGCGCCGACAGGATGGACGGCGGGAGGTTCTCCTCGCGCGGCCCATGGAGCGGTTCGGTGATCAGGCAGCCCGAGAGCGAGGTCATCGTGGCGAAGGTGGCAAGCATGATGAAGAGCAGGCGGCGTGCCGAAGCGACGTGCGCCATGCTCGCTGAGTGAGCAAGTGCCGTTCCAACACTCGTTCTGGCTGAAATCATTGAGTAAGCGGGCTTCTCGCCTGTGGGGATCGCGACACGGATGTCCGGCCGTGGCCTACGCATCCGGCTGACGCTCGAGGTAGCGGAAGATGGTGCGCGGGTCGACACCGAGGTCGCGCGCCGTCTTCGTGCGGTTGCCGCCGTTGTGCTCGAGGATCTCGAGGATGTACTTGCGCGTGAAGTCCTCGCGCGCCTCGGTCAGCGGCACGATGGCCTCGAAGGCGTTCTCTCCCAGATCCATGTCGTCGGCGCCGACCATGGTCTTGTCCGCGAGCACGAGGGCCTTCTTGATGCGGTTCTGGAGCTGACGCACGTTGCCCGGCCAAGGGTAGCGGCGCAGGGCAGCCAGCGCCCCCGGCGTGAACCCTTTCACCTTCACGCCGAACTCCTCGGCGTAGGTCTTGAGCAGGAAGCGCGCGAGCACGAGCACGTCGTCGCCCCGCTCACGCAGGGGCGGTAGGTGCAGGTTGATCACGTTCAGCCGGTAGAAGAGGTCTTCGCGGAAGCGCCCCTCCGTGACCTCGATCTCGAGGTCGCGGTTGGTGGCGGCGACCACGCGGATGTCGACCTTCTCGGTCTTGGTGTCGCCGACCTTCATCACCACGCGCTCTTGCAGCGCGCGCAGCAGCTTCACTTGCAGTGGGAGCGGCAGCTCGCCGATCTCGTCGAGGAAGAGCGTGCCCGTGTCCGCCATCTGAAAGCGGCCTGAACGCGTGGCGACGGCGCCCGTGAACGCGCCCCGGACATGCCCGAAGAGTTCGGACTCCATCAGGTTCTCGGGGATGGCGCCGCAGTTCACCACGATGAAGGGGTTCTTCGCGCGCGGGGAGCGGCGATGGACTTCGCGGGCGATCAGCTCCTTGCCCGTGCCCGTCTCGCCCGTGATCAGCACGCTGATGTCCGTCCCGGCGACCTTCTCGACCTTGCGGTAGACCTCGAGCAGGCTCGGGCAGCTGCCGATGATGTCGCCGAAGCGCTGCTCGTCGAGCTTGCCCGCGAGGCGGTCGCGATCGCTCTCGAGCTCGTCGAGCAGGATGGCGTTCTGCAGGATCAGCGAGGCCTGGCCCGCGAAGATCGTGAGCACGTCCAGGCTCGACTCCTCGAACAGGCTGACGACGTTGTCGTTGCCGACGTAGATGAGCCCGAGCAGCTGACCCTGCGCCATCAGGGGCGCGCACATCACGCTGCACAGCTTCAGGTTCATCACGCTCTCGGCCGTGCTGAACTGGGTGTCGTTCAGAGCGTCCGAGACGATCACCGGCTGCCGGGTCTCGATCACGCGGCGCAGGATGGAGTCCGACAGGGAGTGGACGCTGGTGGGCAGGTTCTCGCCTTCCATGCCGCGCGCCACCGTCACCCGCGGCGCCTCCGCGTCGAGCATCAGCACGAAGCCCTTGGAGGCCTCGGTGAGCTCGACGACGGCGTCGAGAAGCGCTTCGAGCTGCTTCGGGATGCGCCGGATCTCCAGCAGGTGCCGGTTGAACTCGCTGAGCTTGTGCATGCCCGCGAGCTCCGCGCGAACGTCGGGCTGCTCGCCCTCCATGCCGGGGCCGACCTCGTCGTAGACCGAGAAGACGAGCTCGGCGTCGCCCAGCTCCAGACGATCGTTGTGGTAGATCTTCGAGCGGCGGCGCTTCTTGCCGTTGACCACGACGTCGGCGCCCTTGGCGCCCTCCGCGAGGTTGAAGTCGCGCCCGTCGAACACGATCTGGGCGTGGAAGTCCGCGACCGACGGGTCCTCGACGCAGACGTCGTTGCTCGCGCCCTTTCCGATGGTGGTGATCTTCTTGAAGATCGGGAAGACCCGGGGGCGTCCCCGCTTCGCGACCCATTTCAGGCTCGGCATAGCGGGAGCATACTCGCTGGCGGCGCGCTGTCAGCCCATGCATGCGCCCGGCGCGCCGACCGGGGAGCTCAGTCGATGCGACGCAGCCGCTGGGTCGTGGGCCGGCGGCCTCCGAAGCCGCCTCCCGGCAGCGGGCTGAGCAGCGCCACGGCGTTGCCCGCGGGGTCGAGGGAGACGTAGACGAAGGTCCCGGTGTCGCCGAGGAGTGGTCCTTTGACCCGCTCCGCGTGGGCGCGATCGTGCTCCCACGCGGCCTCCATCACGGCCATGGGCACCAGGATCGACAGCTCGGCGTCATCCGGCGCGGGGGTGGTCCCCCGCTGCGCGCCCGGTCCGGGCGAGAACACGAGCTGGAAGCCGTAGCCCTCCAGGACCACCTCGTCCTCGACCTCGTGGTGCAACGTGAAGCCCAGCGCCGCCAGGTAGAACTCCGCGGCGTCCCGAGGATTCGGGGCCCGGAGCATGACCATCTGTACAGAGTGACTCAGCAAGGGAGTGACTTGGCGATCGTGGGTTCGTCCCCCCCACATGCGGACCCCCGATACTACGACGGCCCGACGCCTCAAGATACGGACTGCCGCAGAAAAATCGAAGGGTGGGTGGCCCATTCGGCGCTTCTTGAATCAAGGAGATCACCCCGAGGGGTCTGGACGGTGAGCTAGCCGACCTCTGGCATGAGGCAGGTCTCGCCCGTCGACCCCGAGCGAATGCGCCGACGATCCCTCCCCGATGCGCTGGCCCATGGCGCGGCCGAGGCTCAGCGCAGGCAGGCTTGGATCAGCGTCTCGAGCCCGCGCGCCTGAGTCTCGAGATCGAGGCTCGTCTCGGCGCCAGGTCCTTCGCCCTTCGAGTGGGTCGTCGTCGGCAGCTGCTGGGGCAAGCGCGGGATGTGGACGAAGCCACCGCGCACCCCGGGTCGCTCCGACAGAAGGTGCATCAGCCCGTAGAAGACGTGGTTGCACACGAAGCTGCCCGCGCTGTCGGAGAGCTCCGCGGGGATGCCCACGCTCTCGAGCGCGAGGAGGATCGTCCCGAGTGGCAGGGTCGAGTCGAGGCGGCTCGCGGCGCCTGCCACGATCGGCTCGCGCTGCGGCGCCCGGCCCGCGTTGTCCGGGATGCGCGCGTCGTCGAGGTTCACGGCCACTCGCTCGAGGCTGAAGCCGGCTCGCGTCTCCGCCTGCCCGACGCAGATCACGACCTCGGGGCGATGGCGATCGAGCTCGCTGCGCAGCTTGTCCAGGGATCGTCCGAAGACGGTCGGCAGCTCGACCCGCAACAGCTCGACGCCCGCGGGCAGCCGGCTCGCGTCCACGGCGGCCACCGCACGCGCCGAGGCGTTGATCGCTTGTCCGCCGAAGGCGTCGAAGCAGGTCATCAGCACGCGCGTGGTCACGGGCTCATCATCGTGCGGTGTTGGCGCGATCACCAGCGTCAGCGCGCTCGCGCTTGCCTTGCGCTCGAATCATGGGCAGTGGTCGAAGGCTCGCTGGACGAAGGCTCACTGGTCGAAGGCTCACCGGTCGAAGGCTCACTGGTCGAAGGCTCACTGGTCGAAGGCTCACTGGTCGAAGGCTCACTGGTCGAAGGCTCACTGGTCGAAGGCTCACTGGTCGAGGGCCCGCTGTGCGCCGAGACCTTGGCGCGAGCCTCCGCCGTGGACGCCGGCTCTCGCCGCAGCCGGAAGGTCGCGAGCCAGGGCAGAAGGTCCGCGAGATCGAAGCGCATCAGGCCACGGGCGAAGGGCGTCTCGTCCGCGCTGCGCGACAGCTCCGTGTACAGCGTCGTCATGCCACCGAGCACGCTCTGCCAGCGGACGTGCTTCTGACCGTAGAGGTGCAGCGTGTCGCCCGCCGGATCCTGGAAGGTGAGATCGTAGATCAGGCTGCCTCGCCTGGCCTTGGGTCGCATGGTGAGCGTGCCCTCGCACGCCATGGCTTCGCCGACGCCTTCGATGGTCGCTTCTCCGCGCAGGCGGAACACGCCGCCCTCGTCCCGCATCGCGCGCATGGCGTCGCTCAGATCCGGCGTGAAGACGCGCACGGTGAAGCTCGCGTCCATGCTGCGGTCGTCGGCGATGCGTCGAAGCTCGCCAGCCATCGTCTCCGTGAATTCGAGCTGTGCCGGCTCGTCCTCGCGCGCCGCCACCTCGCCGAAGGTCGCCGCTGCGGCCAGGCCGTCCATGCGCTGGCTTCGGCGTGGCCGCGCGTTGCCTTCGACGCGCTGCTCGACGAAGGCGCTGGCGCGTTCGGACAAGCTCATGATGGTGATCTGCGGGTTCACGCCCAGGGGCCCGTTGACGACGGATCCGTCCGCGATGAACAGGTGCGGCAGCTCGTGCGCCTCCTGCGTGGGACCGACCACCGAGCGCCTCGGGTCCGCGCCCATGCGGCAGGTGCCGAGCGGATGATAGGCCGTGAGGTCGAGGTGCCGCGCCGCGAGCGAGCGCATTCCGTCGCGCTCCAGCCGATCGATGTCCGCTTGATCGTGGATGACCGAGTGCTTCATCAGGCCCGGGTAGACCGTCTGCGCGCCGGCCGCGAGGAAGAGCTTCGCGAGCAGAGCGTGACCGCGGATCACCTTACGGCGATCCGTGTCGTTCAGGACGTAGCGCATGCTCGGGCTGCCGTCCTTGGCCAGCGTGACGCGTCCACGTGAGGTGTCGGCGATCATGAAGCCGAAGCACGCCATCTCATCGAAGTGATCCATGATCTCGGTCCACGAGGTGCCGACGCGCGCGAGCCCGGCGGCGGCCAACTCCAGCGGCACGAAGGCGCCCTCGAAGCGGATGCCCTCGTTCAGGAATTCCTCCACGCCGTAGCCCTGCGGGATGCCCGACCAGCCGTCGATGCGCTCGTCGAATCGTGCCCAGGCGTGGCTCGCGGGATGGAGCGTGAGGTTCTTGCCCAGCTCCGTGGAGCCCGACAGCAGACCGTTGCGCATCAAGAGCGCCGGCGTGTGCAGCGTGCCGCAGGCGAGCACCACGGCCTTGGCGCGCACCGTCAGCTTGGCGTCGCCGCCGCGTGAGGCCTTGGCCACCACGCCCACGGCGCGTCCGCCTTCGACCAGCACCGTCTCCACGCGCGCGCCCGTGTAGAGGAAGGCGCCCTGTTCGAGGGCCGCGGGCACATAGGAGACGTTCGCGGAGCGCTTGGCGTCCGTGGGGCAACCGAAGCAGCACACGCCTTGGCCGTCACACTCGGGCGCGTTGCGCGGCAGAGGACCGTGCGCCCAGCCGAGGCGTTCGGCGCCACGCGCCACCACGTGGGCACAGCCACCGAGCACGCTGTCCTGCGCGGGCGCGACCTGCAGCATGGCCTCGACGCTCCGCATGTGGGGCTCGAGGCTGGCCTGATCCAGATCCGTCAGGCCGTGCTCGAAGCGCCAGCGCCGCAAGAGCTCCGCGGGTGGGCGGTAGCACGTGCCCGAGTTGATGGTCGTGGTTCCGCCGACGGTCATGCCGATGGGCACGGGGATCGCGCTGACGCCGGAGAGCGCCGCGCCCCAGGCGATGGTCAGCTCGTGGCGGAAGAGCTTGAGCTGCATCTCGATCGCCCGACCCGTGAAGTCCTTGCGCGTGAAGTAGTCGCCCTCCTCGAGCATCAGCACGGCGTGACCGCGCGCGGCGAGGGCCTTGGCCATGGGTGCGCCACCCGCGCCCGTGCCGACCACGACCACGTCGACTTCCATCTCCTCGTCGCCGTCGAGATCATTGGCGTCCATGACGCGCTCCATGTAGCGCGGGCTCGCCTCGGCCAGAGGCAGGCTCGCCTCGCGCGGCGCACCGAGACCCTCGTGGACACCGGGCCGACGCACCTGCGCCACCTTGATCGGCGCCGTCGCGCCGCGCGTCATCCAATGCGTGGGCGACGCCGAGAGCAGGCGCTCGAGGATCGCCTGACGCTTCTCCACCGACAGTTTGCACAGCCGGTGACCGGTGAGCGGCACGGCGGCCAGATCCGTCGCACGCAGCATGTGGCCGTAGGTGCTCAGTGCCTTGGGGCCGAAGTTCGACAAGAGCGCTTCGACCCGCGCCACGGTGTCGAGGTCCGGAGCCGGCACGTAGCGCCCCGCCGGCGTCGCCGCCTCCGCCAGAGCCAGGAGCAGCCTGCGTTCGCCCGCGCTGAGGCCCGGGGACGACGACGATGAATCCATGCTACGCTCCAAAGACAAAGAGTGACTGTTCGGTCATTGTTTTCCATCGGACCCTTCGCGTCAACCCACCTCGGTGCGAAAGGTCGTTTTTCGGAGCCCGCATGCTCGATCGCGACGCCGCCAATGCCTTCCGCTGGGACAAATCCGCGAGGGGTCATTACGAGAGCTACTTCCAGCGCGCGAACCACCCGACGCGGCCTCTGGCCTTCTGGATCCGCTACACCTTGTTCGCGCCCAAGGCGCGACCGCAGGACGCGGTAGGCGAGCTGTGGGCCATCTACTTCGACGGCGAGTCGGAGCGCATCGCGGCCATCCATCAGGAGCTCGCGCTCAACACCTGCCGCTTCTCTCGGAGTCGCCTCGATGTCGAGATCGGCGAGAGCGTGCTCGACGGCAAAGCCCTCCGCGGCCACGCCAAGTCGTCGCGCCACGCCATCTCCTGGGACCTCGGCTACGAGTCGGACGAAGAGCCGCTGCTGCTCCTGCCCGAAGCGCTCTACGACGCGCCCTTTCCCAAGGCGAAGGCGCTCGTGGGTGCGCCCCTCGCGCACTTCAATGGCTCGCTGACGGTCCACGGAGAGACGGTCGCGATCGAGGATTGGGTCGGCAGCCAGAACCACAACTGGGGCAGCAAGCACACGGATCGGTACGCCTGGGGTCAGGTCGCGGGCTTCGACCACGCACCCGACACCTTCCTCGAGCTGTCGACGGCGCAGGTGCAGCTGGGACCGCTGAAGACTCCCTGGATGTCGCCCATCGTGCTGCGCCACGAAGGCCACGAGTATCGCCTGAACGCCATCACCCAGACGCTGCGCGCCCACGCCAAGTACACCGAGCGCGCGGCCCACGGGCGCTACAGCTGGCACTTCGCCTCCCATGACCACGAGGTCGGCATCGAGGGCGTGATCGAAGCGCCCGAGGCGGCGTTCGTCTCGCTGCCCTACGCGAACCCGCCCGGCGGCCTGAAGACCTGCCTCAACTCCAAGCTCGCCCGCGCTCGCGTCACGCTCTCGCGCCGTGGTCTGCCGAGCGTCGTGCTCACGACCGCGCACCGCGCGGCCTTCGAGATCCTGACCACGGGACACGTCTCCGGCGTCACCACGCTCTGAGGGTCGACCCGCGCGTCCGGCCTTTGTGCCGGATCAATGACGCAACGCGTTGCGCGCGCATCTAGCGGCCGCGCGAAGCCTGCGGTTTGTTCCCGGGCTCGCGACAGCCATGGCAGCATCTGCGACCTCCAGAGCTCCGATGATCGACGGTCTGGTGCACTACCAGGTGCTCGCCCGCTGGGCGCGTGGTGGTATGGCCGACGTCTTCGTCGCTCGGCAGACCGGCAAGATGGGCTTCGACAAGCTCGTCGCGCTCAAAGTGCTGCGGGGCGATCTCCTTCACGATCAGGAGCTGCGCCGCATGTTCATCCAGGAAGCCCGCACGGCGGTGCTCCTGAACCATCCCCGCATCATCCAGACCTACGACGCCGAGGAGGCGGGCGAGAACCTCTACCTGGTGATGGAGTTCGTGCGGGGCGAGACGCTGCGCCACGTGGTTCAAGCGGTCCAGGCTGCTGGAGGCGGTGCGTCCCCCGCCTTCGCCCTCGAGCTCGTGCATCAGGTCGGCCTGGCCCTCGACTACGCGCATCACCTGACGGATCTGCACGGCCGCGACCTGCACCTCGTCCATCGCGACGTCGCGCCGTCGAACATCATGCTGACGGATCAGGGCGGCACGAAGCTGCTCGATTTCGGCATCGCCAAGGTGACGGCCGCTGGCCACTCCACGGACGCCGGCGTGGTGAAGGGCAAGTTCGCCTACATGTCCCCGGAGCAGGTCCGAGGTGCCGAGCTCGACGCCCGCTCGGACGTCTACTCCCTCGGGCTCGTGCTCTGGGAGCTGCTGACCTGTCGTCGTGCGCTCCTCGGAGAGCGCGACGTGGACGTCATCCGCGCGGCCCTGAAGTCCGAAGTGCCGGCTCCGTCCCAGGCGGGTGGACCGGCGATCGACGCCCTGGATCGCTTGGTGTTGCGCGCCCTCGCGCCACGGCCGGAGGATCGCTTCGCCAGCGCTCGCGAGTTCGCCGAGGCGAGCGCCAGGCTACGTGTGCAGCTCTATCCCGACTTCAACATGAGCGGGTGCGTGCGCGAGCTGCTCGGGACCCACTTCCCGGAGCGACGCGCGCGTCTCGACGAACTCCTCTCGCGTCTCGAGGATTCATCCGATATCGACGCTCTGTCGCCCCTGGATCTCGAGACGCATCCCAGCGCTCGGATGCCGCGCGTGGGGGCGCCGCCGAGCGAGCCGCCCTCCGGGCCCGCGGCCGTCGACCTGCTGGAAGCGGCTGCGCTTCCCTCCGAGTCCCTCCCCGCACCACCCACACGTTGGCACGCGTGGGGCGTGGGGCTGGCGCTGCTGGCGGTGGCGATCGTCGCCGCGCTGCTGTTCTTCTTCCGCAGCCAAGCGCCCCTCGATCGTGTGGTCGTGGTCGCGACCGAGCCGCCCGGTGCGCACGTCCTGGCCGAAGGCGCGGAGCTCGGCTCGACCCCACTCGACGTGACCGTGCACCAAGGCGCGCCCCTGGCGCTGACGTTCTCGCTACGCGGCTACGAGCGCGTGTCGCGGATCATTCGCGCCAGCGACACGGACGGCGTACGCGTCGAGCTGACGCGCACCGAGGCCGAGGGATCGATCCTCGTGCGCACGACGCCCGCTGGCGCCGAGGTCAGCGTCGACGGCGCACCGCGACCTGGGCGGACACCACTGGTCGTCGATGGTCTGTGGAGCGGTCAGCCCCATCGCATCACGCTGCGCCACGCAGGCTACGAACCCGAGGTGCGCGAGTTCGATCTACCCGACGCCGGCCGAGCGGACCTCGCCGTCGAGCTCGAGCCGCTCGTCGCGGCGCCCGAAGTGCAGGACGGCCCCCATGCAGTGGTCGCGCTCCACATCGCGTCGTCCGAACCGCGGGCGTCGTCGATGCGTCCCGACGATGCCGATGCCCCTCCGCCCGAGCCGTCGGGCGCCCAGACCCCGACCCCTGCGGTCCCGAGTCGGCAGGCCGCGGTCGTCGCCCTCGAGCCCTTGCCCGCCCCGCCCCCGCTGCCGACTCGCCCACCGCCGCTGCCCCTGCCAAGGGCTACGCCCCAAACTGCGCCCAGCACCGCGCGAACCGCTCCGCCCGCGCCGCCGTCGCTCCCGACTTTGCGCGTCGGCATGCCGCGCGTCACCGGGGTGATCGACCGGAGCTCGCTCCGTCGCCGCTTGCAGGCGCTGGAACCGCAGCTGCGTGCGTGCCTGCTGAACGGCGGCGAAGTGCGTCACGGAAGCTCGCGCCTGCGCTTCGTGATCGACGAGGCCGGACGCGCGCGCGACATCACCCTCAGCGGCGTGGCCTTCGCCGCCTCGCCTTGTGTTCAGCGCGCCACGCATGTGGCCGCCTTCCCGGGATCCACCGCCTCCGACGCCATCGTCCTGGTCGATTTGGACGTTCGGAGACCTTGAACGGAGCATGAAATGCTGCGAGTGCTGACTCTCTCCATGATCGCGTGGATCGCCTGCTCGAGCGCGACCGCATGGGCGCAGGGCGAGGCCGAGGGCGCGCCAGCCGTGGCCGAACCCACACCGATCGTGGGCTCCGAAGCCGCCGAGGACGAAGACGCCGCCCGCGCGGCCGCCCTGGCCCATCTGCGCTTCGGACTCGAAGAGCTCGCTCGGCTCCAGGCCGCAGACGCGGAGCGCGTGCGCGGACTCGCCCAGCAATCTTCCGGAGTCGCGCCCGCGGACCTGACCGAAGTCCAGGCCAGGCTCGCGGCCCTCGAGGCGCAACAGCAGGAGCTCACGGCGGCCGTCGATCAGGCCGAGACCGCGCGCCAGGAGCTGGAGGAATCCGTCTTCGACCAGCTCGCGCGGCGGATCACCCTCTCGGGTTACTCGACCACCTACTTCCGAAGCAGCGACACGCGGCGTGCGTCCTTCCGTGCCTTCCGCTTCAATCTGCTCTTCGACGCCCGCGTCACGGATCGGCTCCGCTTCTTCGGCGAGATGGAGATGGAGGACGCCGCACGCATCGGCGAGGGCGCGGGAGCCCTCGAGGTCGAACAGGCCTTCTTCGAGTTCTCCGTCGGCCAAGCGCTCACACTGCGCGCGGGCATCTTGCTCGTCCCCTTCGGCTACTTCAACCGACTGCACGAAGGTTGGCGCTACGCCTTCACCGCGCGGCCCGTGATGAGCGAGTGGGTCTTCCCCAGCACCTACGCGGACGTCGGCGTCTCCACCTCCGGCACCCTCTACCGCGGCGATCAGAACCAACTGCGCTACGAGGTCGCGGTGATCAACGGGTTGATGGAGGGCCTGCCGACGGAGTTCAGCGGCGAGGGCCTGCGTGACGCGCGACCCGCCTTCGATCTCGACAAGAACGCTTCTCCGGCCGGCGTGGCGCACCTGGCGTTGTTGCTCTCCGACGTGCTCGAGCTCGGCGTCAGTGGCTACTTCGGCCGCTACGCGGACCAGGGTCATGCCGCCGTGGGTATGGCCGGGGCCGATGCCCTGTTGAGCGTCGGCACCTTCACGCTGCGCGCGGAGGGCATCTACGCCTGGGTACAGGACGGAGGCCGCGAGCAAGACACGGACGGAGATCCGTCCACGCCTCCCGTGTTCATGCCCTATCCCGACCACCTCATGGGCGCCGTGGTCGAGGCGGAGCTGCGCTTCTGGCCCCACGCGCTCGCGAACACCTTTTTGGGTGATTTCGACAACCCCAGCTTCTTCGTGGCTGCGCGCTTCGACGTCGCGGAGCAGGGGTTCCGCCATGTTCAGCATGAGCTCACCTTCAGTGGATCCGTCGGCTACCGTCCCGTGCATCGCTCCGCGATTCGCGTCGAGTATGCGCACGGGTCGGGCGACTTCGCTCTCGGGGACGGCTGGCAGCTGACCGTGGCCTTCGCCATGGGCTACTGAGATACCGTGATGCTCACGCAAGCGAAATCGTCATGCCGTCGCCGCCTCGGGAAGCCTCGCTTCGAAGGGCTTGCCGGAGCGTGCGACGCTGAGCATGGCGCTGAGGAGCTTGCGCATGGC
>Ga0210033_1003652_pt1 | contig 12313 bp, 13 predicted proteins | sample CryGeymeta201501_FD_185465 | JGI IMG/M metagenome (GOLD analysis project Ga0210033, IMG submission 185465) | Groundwater microbial communities from Crystal Geyser aquifers in Utah, USA - Crystal Geyser metaG 2015-01 (SPAdes) (version 2) | ecosystem: Environmental > Aquatic > Deep subsurface >... | reverse complement strand
GAGCGCACGCAAAGCCAAGGCGCGCAAGGATTCGTTGGTGGGATTCATCGTCAGCTCCGGGCGCCAGAGATTGACGCAAGCCGCCAGTTTAAGCGTTGACGCCGGTCAAATCACGTCGCTTCGACGGCGTCGGCCGCCGCCGCACCCTGCGCCAGTGCCTGCTCGAGACCTTGCAAACGCTCGCCATAGAAACGCCAGCGGTCGATGCCGCGGCGGTCGATCGGCTCGCGGACTTGGGCGGCGCTGGCGGTGCGCACTTCACGCTGGGCCTGGTGCGGCGATAAACACGCCACCTCAAACGGCAGTGCACAGGCGTCCAACAAGCGCCGAATTTGCGGCTCCGGATCGGCCACCAGTTGCTCGTAGCGCTGCACGAAAAAACGTTCCGGGTAGTGCGCCGACCAATGCCCAAGCAAGCGCAAATAATCGGTGTAATGGGCGGCAAGGTCATCCAAGTCATAGCTGTAGTCCTGACCGCGTGCGAAATACTGTTGATAGCAAGACAGACAGGTATCCATGCCGGAACGCACGCAGGCCACCACCCGGGCGCCGGGAAACATCGCCAGCGCCGCCCCCACATACAAAAAGTTGTTCGGCAATTTGTCGGTGAAGCGCGCGCGATCCCCACGCCAGCGCCGGGTACGCGCCAGATAATTCTGCCCCAGACGCCGCCAATCCTCGGCGCTGGCGGCGGCCACCCATTGCGGGAACGGCTTCCCGGTACGCCGACTTTCCTGTTCCAGCACGATCGGCAAATCCGGCAATTCACTGGCCCCAGCCACGGCTGGGTGAGCGGCGAGCACCTGCTCGACCAGGGTGGAGCCGGACCGCGGCAAGCTGACGACCAGGATCAGTTCCTGCCCAAAATGTTCCTGCCCAAAATCCGTATCGACGACGGCATCTGTCACCGGAAAACTGGCGATGACGGCGTCGGTCAACCGGGAAAATGCCTGCCGATCCCAGGGGTGAAGTTGGCGCTGCAAGCGATTGGCTTCGGTCAGCGCCGCAAACGCGCGGTCCGCGTCACCGGCCTGCTCCCACGCCCGCGCCAAAGCAAAGTAAATCTGGGCGCGGACTTCGACCTTCAGGGGGCGACCGGCCAGCACCGCCTGCATCCGCTCGATATCGTCGGTGCACAAACGCAGCGTCTTGATGTTGGCCAATCCCCACCAAGCGGCACCCGCCTCTGGACGGTGGGCCAAAGCGGCGCGATAGGCCGACTCCGCGGCCGGCACATTGCCGAGAATTTTTTGCGCGTCGCCCAATATCGTCAGCGCCACCGGGTGATTGGCCTGCAAGCTGATCGCCCGTTGCAATGGTTCGACCGCGTCGGCGACCCGGCCCAACGACTTGAGCGATTTGCCCAAATTGAACCAGCCAGCCGCCAGCGTCGGAGCCAGCTCGCAAGCGCGCTGCAAGGCGGCCAGGCAGGCCTCGTTTTCGCCGAGCGCGCGCAACACACTGCCCAGGTTCATCGCCACCAACGCCGACGCCGGAGCCCGTTGCCAAGCCTCGTTCAAGACCGCCCGAGCATCGCCGTGGCGACCTTGCTGGTGCAGCGCAATGCCGAGCAAGCGCAAGGCTTCTGGTTGCGGCGGCGCGCTCGCCAGTACCTGCCGCAGTAACGATTCGGCCAGTGCCGGCTGACCAGCACGCAGGGCAGCGGCGGCGGCAGACCAGGGCGGCGTTGGCTGCTGGTTTCGATTCAAGACGGGCGCTCAAAGCGGGCCGCGAACGATCAAGCTTTTTTCAGGAAACAGGTCTTCAGTACCAGACCCTTGATCTTGTCAACGCGGCATTCGATTTCTGCTTCGTCATCGGTCAAGTGAATGTCCTTGACCAGGGTGCCGCGCTTCAACGTCAGCGAGGTGCCTTTTACTTTGAGATCCTTGATGACGGTGACCGAATCACCCTCGCTGAGGGCAGTGCCATTGCTGTCTTTGACGTTTGGAACAGACATGCGCGAACTCCATGCAGGTTGTGTGCAAAACCAGTGCGGCGCCTCCGGATCAGCACACCGACGACCGAAGCCGGACGCCTGCGGCTAGCGGCGCCGGCCGGTGCGCGCCAGCGCCACCGAAAAAACTTCGGGATGCGGATCAGGATTTACCGTGGCCAAATGATAGCGTGAAGCGGGTGCCGCCCAGTTCCGGCGAGCGGTCCACCCGCAGCTCACCCCGATAGGCTTTGATGATGTCCTGCACGATCGACATGCCGATGCCGTGGCCGCGAACATTTTCATCGCCGCGCACGCCGCGCTGCATCAGCCGCTCCACTTGATCGACCGGGATGCCGGGACCGTCGTCTTCGACGCTGATGCAAAGCGCCGGGCGACGGCCAGCGCCGCTGGTGGTCCTGCGCACGGTCAACAGCACGCGGCCCCGAGCCCATTTGAAAGCGTTATCCAGCAGATTGCCGAGCAGTTCCAGCAAGTCGCCTTTCTCACCGTAAAAACAAGACCCCGGGTCGATCTCGAATTCGCACAGAATGCCACGCTCGGCATAAACTTTTTCCAAGCCGGACACAATCGCTTCGGCCTGCGCTTCGATCGCCACTGGCGCCTGAAAAGTGGCGTGGCCGGAGGCCGCCGCCCGGGCCAGTTGATAGGCGACCAGTTCGTCCATGCGCTGTACCTGGGCGGACAACACGGCACTGCAAAGTTTGGGGTCGGTCCCCGACTCGAGTTCGTTACGCATCACCGCGAGCGGCGTCTTCAAGCTATGCGCCAGATCGCCCAGAGTATTGCGGTAACGCGAGCGCTGGTCGCGCTCGTTGTCGATGACATCGTTGATGCCCTCGGTCAATGGCTTGAGTTCGTGTGGATAGTGATCCGGCAGACTCGCGCGTTCGCCCTGCTCGACCTGCGCCAGGTCTTGTGCCACCAGCCGCAACGGCCGCAGGCTCCAGCGCAACATCAGCCATTGCACCAAAAACAACAACACCGCCGAGCCACCCAGGCGGGTGATCAAGGTGCGTTGAAACACCCGGACCTGGCGATTCAACGAAGCATCGTTTTCGGCCACATGGAAGGTCAACTTCACTTCGCCGCCACGCGGCAACTCCCAGGCAACGCCGCGCGAATAGCGATAGATGCCACCGACATTGGTCGCCGTCGGCGTGGGTTCCCAATAAGTGCGGCCCGGGTCCAGACGCAGATCAAACGGCAAGTCCCGCCCCATCGCCGACGCCGACCGCCAGGCAATGCCGTCGCCGACGACGCCGGCGTACAGGCCGGACTGCGGTCGATCAAATCGTGGGTCCGGTGGGAACTCCGGCAAAATCAGCTTGCCATCGTTGCCGATGTCGGAACCGGCGAGATAACCGTAAACATAGCTCTCCAAACGATCCCGCATCGCCTGCAACGCACTTTGTCGAAACGCCCGATCCAGCGAATAGCCGGTCACCCCCAGAAACGCCGCGAGCGCCAGACTGGCGGTCCACAGCAAACGGGTTTGCAGGGAAATCGGCCGCCGCTTGACCGCTGCCGGGCGGTCGCTCTCCGGCTGGACGCTCATCGGCGGGCGACGTCAGCTATTGCGTGCTATCGCAAAACGATAGCCACGACCACGCACGGTCTCGATCGGCTTCAGGGTGCTTTCAGGATCGAGCTTGCGCCGCAAGCGCCCGATAAAGACTTCCAGCACGTTGGAGTCACGATCAAAATCCTGCTGGTAGATGTGCTCGGTCAAATCGGCTTTGGAGACCAACTCACCGGCGTGTACCATCAAATACTCGAGCACTTTGTATTCGTAGGTGGTGAGATCGACCAGCTTGCCGTTGACCGAAATGTTCTGCGCGGTGGTATCCAGCACCACCGGCCCACAGGCGATCTGCGGGCGGGTCCAGCCGCTGGCGCGGCGCATCAACGCATTGAGCCTTGCCAACAGTTCTTCGACATGAAACGGCTTGACCAGGTAGTCGTCGGCGCCCGACTTGAGGCCTTCGACCTTGTCCTGCCAACTCGAGCGCGCGGTCAACACCAGGATCGGATACTTGGCGCCATCGGCGCGCAGTTTCTGGATCAACTCCATGCCCGAAAGTTTGGGCAGACCAAGATCAATAATGCCGATATCGAACGGGACTTCCTTGCCCAGGTAGTAGCCCTCTTCACCGTCACCGGCGGTATCGACCGCGTAGCCTTCGCGCTTCAGGCGCGCCGCCAGGGTCTCGCGCAACGGGGCTTCGTCTTCAACCAGCAAAATGCGCATTATTGGTCTCCATTGCGTGATGGTGGGGGCGAATCTCGATGAACTCGCGGCGCCGTCGGCCGACTTCGATTTTGCGGCAACGGCGCCAAGCGCACCGATTCTGACCGAAACCGCTCGGTCCGCACAGTTCCATCCGCCGCCGGTTGGGTGATTTGCACGACGCGTACCCGACCGTCACCGGTGAGCAACTTGATTCGATAAGTATCCTGGCCACGATAGTGGATGCGGTCGGCACTCAGCACCTTGCCGCCGTGTTCCGACTGCACGGTCTCGATGGCGTCTTGCATTTCGCTGGAAACCGCAGCGCGCGGCGGCGCGCCGGGATCGCGGGTGCGATATTGATCGGGGCGCGGATCAAAGTCGCGCCGATCCACCGGTACCGGCCGACGTGGCCCGGGCGACGCTTCCGGCGCCGGTTGCCCCACTGGCGCCGCCAGCGCGGAGGGCACCGGTGGCAGGTCTTCGGCCGCCACCACCGCTGCGGTCAACAAACCGCAGCCAACGACAACACTGACCAGAAAATGCGACATGACCAACGGGCAACCGTGCGTAGCGGCCGGGGACTCGGCAGAGCAAGGCTGCACTGAATGCATTGAATCGCGCCTTAACTTGATGGCAACAGTTTGCAGACCGGGGTTGGAACCTGTTGCCATGGGCCTTCAATCAATCAACCAATTTTGCCGGCCAATACCAACAACGACACCGCCGCCAACCACACCACCAAAATGCGCCAGATCAAGGCCAGCGCCTGCTGTGCGGCGGCGACCGCGGTCTCCTGGAGGTCGGCATCGGCGTCCGATCCGGGTTCCAGATCCACGCTGGCCCGCGCCGCCGCCAGCAGGTAACCCGGATCGAATGCCGGGGAATCGACCGGGCCCTGACCATGAAAATCCCGCCAAGCGCCGACCACCGCATCAAAATCGGCCGCCAGGGCAAGGGCAACGGTCATCAACTGGGCGACCGGCCAATCGAGCAAGCGCGCCAGCGCGCGTATCGATTCGACCTGGGGCGCCGAAAGGTGTTGGCGACAGGACTCGGTCGCCAGCGCCAGCCGCAGCAGACGATAAGCCAGCGCACCCGCCGCGCCGAGCACAAAAAACCAGAACAGCACGCCAAACCAGCGCGATAAACCGGCCAAAAAGACTTGGTCTACCAGCACCGTCGGGGTAACTTCCAGTGCCGGTTCCGGCGGCTCATCCGGCAACGACTGCAAGGCTTGCTGGCGCGAACTGGCGTCACCCGCCAGACCGATGGCATCGACATCGGCATCGAGATCGCGTGGGCCCCAGCAATAAGTCAGCACCAGCGTCGCCAACACAAAACTCGGCAATCCCCACCACTGGCCGCGCGCCGACCACTGCAACAAACCCAACAGCAGCACCGGCACCAGGATCGACAGCAACAGCCACCACTGCCCGGGCAAAAGCCCGCGGGCTTGCGGTCGATCACCACACCAGCACACCCAGTTTTGGTACCAGCCGAAATCGCGCAAGCGCACCAGATCCGGCACAGCGTGGCCGATCAGCAGTGCAATCAACGCGGCGAGCAATACCGTGGCCATGACGATCCGTGACTTAAGGTGCAGTGGTTCTAGGATAACCGATGCGCGGCGCCCGGATGCGGACGAGATCACCTTTTCGGGGGCGCTGGCGGCACCGTCACTGCGTCAAAACGCTGCCCGTGGTCGCCGCCACCCAGCGCTCGATCAGGTAGCGCGAAATCGACAGTCGCGGCGACAAACGCAGACTCCGATCAGCCACACCGGCACGCAATTCATCGACCGAAAACCAGCGCGCCTCGGCCAATTCGGCACCCACCGTGATCGTGCTCGACTCGGCTTGGGCGGTAAAGCCCACCATCAAAGAGGCTGGAAATGGCCAGGGCTGATTGGCCACGTATTGGCAGGCACCGACGCGGATGCCGGCCTCTTCGAATACCTCGCGACGGACGCAGTCTTCCAGGGTTTCGCCGGGCTCCAGAAAACCGGCCAAAGTCGAGAAGCGATGCTCCGGCCAACTCGCCTGCCGACCCAGCAGGCAACGCCCCTCGGCGTGTACCAGCACGATCATCGCGGCATCGGTGCGCGGAAAAAATTCCGCGGCACAACTTGGCTGGCTGCACAGCGCGCGATGACCGCCGCCGCTCGGCACCGTCGGTGCGCCGCAAACACCGCAAAAGCGCGAACGTGACTGCCACCACGACAACGACTTTGCCAACGCCGCCGCTGACGCCTCGGAGGCCTTCAATTCGGCGGCAGCCAGCCGCAAATCGACGGCTTCGGCATGAAACTCTGCGGCCAACTCGGCAACCATTTCGCCAGCGACCGTCAGCGCAAACCAACCTTGATCCTGCTCGGCACCGAGATAGCTGAACTGCGCAAACTCAAAACGATCACGCAGCAGACTGATCGGCACCCCCAGCAGGCCACGATCCGGCAGCGCGATCAATACCCGGCCATCGCTCGCCAACAACAAGGCGCGCGCCGCCCGCGATTCGAATCGGCGGCGCACCCAGGAACTGTCATCGCGAACGTTGCCTTCGCGATCCAGCGCCGAGCTGACAAAGGCAAACTCCATTACCTGAGTCCGCGCCGAGCGACTCAGGCCGAAAACGATGAACCGCAACCACAGGTGGTCTTGGCGCTGGGGTTTTTGATGACAAAACGGGCGCCTTGCAGGTCTTCCCGATAATCGATTTCCGCACCGCCCAAGTACTGCAACGAAGTGGCATCGACCAACAACGTCACGCCATCGGTCTCGAAGGTGAAATCGTCTTCGGCGACTTCATCCTCGAAGGCAAAACCATATTGGAATCCGGAACAGCCGCCGCCCTGAATGTAGACCCGGAGCTTCAACGCCGGTTGCTGTTCTTCCTGGATCAGTTGCTGAACTTTGCTTGCGGCCGCTGACGTAAAGATCAATGCCGGGGGCAAAGTGGTGTCGGCTGCTGGATTCATCGGTTTGGCCTGAGACTGAGACTGGAATTCAAATCGGGGTCGCCAGCGGCAACTCAAGCGCGCCGCGCGCTCAGCTTCGACTGTGCTTTGGAATCGACCCGGGCTTCCAATTGGGCCTCAGCGCTGATCTCCGCTGCCAGCACCAGCGGCGGCTCGGCGGCTACTGGCACCGCACGCGGCTCGCCTTCACGCAGAATTTGACCGGTAACCTGCGCCCCCGCCGCCATTTCCAGGATCTTGTAATGAATATTGCCGGTAACCCGCGCCTGCGCCGCCAGCTCCACCCGTTCGCTGGCAAAAATTTCGCCCTTGAACAAGCCATTGATAATCACATGCGGCGCGCGGATTTCGCCCTCGATGCGGCCCTTGTCTGCCAGCACCAGCATGGCATCGGCGCCTTCGGCGAGAATGATGCCGACGACCTGGCCGTCGATCCGCAGACCGCCGCTAAAGCTCATATCGCCGCGGATACTGGTACCGGCACCGATCAAGGTGTCGATGTCTGCGGTTGGCCGCACTTGCTTCGTTTTATTTCCAAACATCGTTGCTGTCTCCGTTGTGGATGGCCTCGGTCCAGGCCAAAGTCCGCTCGCTCACTTCACCCAGCTCAGAGCGCGCTACCAATTTGATGCGGTTGGGCAGGAAGTCTTTTGGCAACACAAACCCGGCCTGCAATTGTTGAAAGTACTTGAAGCTGAACTCGGGCGCCAAAGTCGGGTCACGGCCCGGTAGTTGCGACCACGACAATGTCATGATCGAACTGCCCTGCATGCCTTCGATGAACACCTCACAGACCCCCTTGCTGACCCCGCCCTTGCGCAGGTTCTGGGTCAGCGTAGCGCGTAAATTGTAACCTTGACCACCGTTCATGGTTTTGATGCCCAAGGCCTGTACGGTTAGTCCCTTGCGCCCCGACTTGCCATCCATCAAGCGTTGATAGAAGGCGATATCGCCACGCAGCGAGGCAATCTCGTCTTCGTGTTGGCGCAAAGTCGCTTGCAGCGATTCGTTGGCGGTGCGGGAAACCTGATCGGACTTCTCGCTGATGCTCAGCCGCCGCCGCAGCTCATCGACCTTCTGCTTGAGCTGCTTCACCTCGGCGACGCGATCACCCAGGGCGGTTTCGATCGCCAACAGGCGTGGTGCCGTGTGGTACGAGGCCCACCACCAGGCGCCGGTCAGCGACACCCCCCAGACCAAGGCAATCGCCAACCACCAGCGCCGCGTCCGCAACGGATCGTGCGCTCGCAACACCACTGCGGACAGAGGGTTTTTGCTTAAGGGCCAACGCATCGCATCACACCAAACGCCAACAAGGGGACCGAAGTTTATAGGGGCTGACCCGGCTCCGGGTCAAGTCCAAGCACTTCGATGGGGCAACTTCGTTCAAAGAAACTTGAACTCAAACGCCACCGCTTGCTTGCCGGGATCGACCACTTCCAGATCAATGGTTGCGGTGCCACCCGCTGGCAGGCCGCGGGCCAGGGCAGCGGCATCCGACAAATAGTAAGGCGGCGACAACCGGCGCATCGCGATCCGCTTTTCGTCCAGGTTGGATAGGGTAATTTCCAGCGTCGGATATGGCTGCACGAAATTGGCGCGATTGAGCATGGAAGCAGAGATGACCAAGGCGCCGGCGACGCTCGGATGCGGGCGCACATCGCGCGCCACCAAGGCAATCTGATGCAGGTCGCGCCGCGCCGGCAGTCGGCAGGCCAAACGCGCGCAGGCGGCATCGAGATAAGGCCGGACCCGGGCGTCATCGAGCCAACTGGTGCGCGTCGCATAGGCGGCTTGCGCCAGCAAACCGGCGATCAACGCGGCGTTGGCCCAGCGCCATACCGAACGCCGCCGCCGTGGTGCCGGTCGCGGCAACGGCGCCGCTGAGACAAACGCCGGCGCGGCTTCCGGGACCGAATCGACGGCGACAAACAATTCGCGTTGGCCGCTGCGTGGCCGCGGCGCCGCCAGTGACAGCAACGGCACTGGCCCCGGCCCACGGCGCGGCAACATGCCATCGGACTGTTCCGGAAGGTGCTCGGACAGTGCCGCCAAAATGTCGAACTCGGCCCGGCACACACCGCAGCGCGCGCGGCCATGCGCCTGCGCCAGGGCATCCACTGGCACGCGGAAAATCGTCAGGCAGCCCGGACATTGCGTGTACATGGGTCGATTATCACCAGTTTCTTTCAGCGCGGTTACCTGAAACGAGCCCTACAGCCGTACCGGCGCCGGTACGGTGCAGGCACTGGCCCGGGTTTGCGCCCGTGCCGCCGCCACCGATTCGCCGGTTTCTTCGGCCACCGCGCGCAGGGTCAGCCAATTACGCACGCACAAGGCCCCCAGCCGTGGACCGATTCTTGCGGAATGCCGCGCATGGCGACGGGCGTCCGGCCAACGCGCCTGCGCCAGATCATTTTCGGCACGCCATTGCCAGAGATCAGGATCTTCCGGTGTCAGTGCCAATGCCGCAGCCAACGCCATTTCCACATCGTCGTAGCGTCGTTCGGCTTCCGCAAGCCGCGCCGCGCCGCGCAAATCGGTGACCGCCGGATCGCTCAACGGCAACACTTCGATATAGGATTTTTCAGCGGCTGCCAGGCGGCGGATTTCCGCCACCCAGTCGTTCTTGGGCGCGGCTGCCGCTGGTGGCGGGTCGGCAATCGTCGCCGCTGGCTGGCAGGCGCTGAGGGCGAGCGCCACGATCAGCGTAGTGATCGACCAGCACGCCACCAGGAAAACTTTACTCATCGCCATCGGAGCGCCGATTGAACCATTCGTCGAAGGAAGAAAATCCGCAGCCCTGATAGCTGGCCGGGCCGTAACCGCGAATGAATGGCAGCGCCCGCGCACCGGCACACTCGGGGTCGGTTTCGCGCTCGGTCAGCGGATCAACCCACTGCAATTGCGGGTTCTCGGTCAGGTCCAGACGCAGCGCTTCGGTCGGTAATTTCTGAAACAATCCAGCCCACAGGCGCATCGCTCCGGTGGCCCCATAAAAGGTCGTGCGCGAATTGTCATCACGGCCCAACCAGACCACCGCCAGGTGACCGCCGGTGTAGCCGGCAAACCAGGAATCGCGGCGATCATCACTGGTGCCGGTCTTGCCGGCCACCTGCAATTCGCCCAGGCCAAATGCCGCCAATCCACCCGCGGTGCCGGTGCGTGCGGTTTCCTGTAGCGCAAAACTCACCAAACGCGCCGCCGCTACCAGCTCGCCCGCGGCTTGCTTGCTGGCGTAGCGGGACAGCGGCTTGCCATTCACATCCAGCACCGCGGTCACCGCACTGAGCGGCACCAGGTGTCCGTCCGCCGCCAAATATTGATACGCCTGGGCGACCTGCAAGGGCGACAAATCGAGCGCTCCCAGCAGCAACGACGGGTGCGGCACGACCGTTACCCCGGGTAACAGCGCTTGCAACACTCGCGCCACCTTTTGCACCTGCACCTCTAGCCCCAGACGCACGCTGGCCAGATTGTAAGAATGCGCCAGCGCATCGATCAACGCCACGTCACCGTGCTCGCGGTTGTCTGAGTTGCGCGGCTGCCAGACCCGGCCACCGCTCTGCCGCACGGTAATCAAGGTGTCGCTGAGCGGCGTCATCAGCGAGTAGCGCTGCGGTTGCGCCAGCGCGACCAGATAGACGAATGGTTTGACCAATGAGCCGATCGGCCGCGCGGCGGTGACTGCTCGATTGAAGCCGGGCCGGGCAATTTCGCGATCACCGACGACGGCTTCGATCGCCCCGCTGTGGGCGTCGGTCACCACCATGGCGGCCTGCAAACCCCGGGTGTCCTTGGCCAGGGTTTTGATCTGCTCAATGATCGCTCGCTCGGCGTAATGCTGCGCCGAGGGCGCCAGCGCGGTATGGATGTCCAACCCTTCAGAGCGCAACGCCGACTCGGCGTAATCGCTACGCAGTTGCGCACGCACCAAGTCGAGAAATGCCGGGTAGCGATTCTGCGCCAACTGTCCAAGCTTGCTGACGGTCAGTGCCACGCGCTGCTCCACGGCGACATCGGCTTTGGCGATCAGGCCGTTCGCGCCCATTTCCCGCAACACCAGATTGCGCCGCTGCAGCGCCGCTTTGGGCGCGCGGCGCGGATCAAACACACTGGGGCCCTGGACCAGTCCGACCAGCATGGCAATCTCGTTGGGTGCCAGCGCCTGCAAATCACGTCCAAAATAAAACTCGGCAGCGGCGGCCACGCCATGCACCGCCTGCGCGCCTTGCTGTCCCAGATAAACTTCGTTGAGGTAGGACTGCAAAATGCGCGCCTTCGAATAGCGCGCCTCGATCAGCAGGGCGATCCCCATTTCATTCAATTTGCGGGTGTAACGCTGGCGCCGGTCGAGGAACAGATTGCGCACCAACTGCTGGGTCAGCGTGCTGCCGCCCTGTACGGTTTGCCCGGCACGCAGATTGACGATCAGCGCGCGTGCGATTCCCCAGGGATCAATGCCGAAATGCCGGTAGAAATGCCGGTCTTCCACGGTCAGCAGGGTGCTCACCAACAACGGCGGCACTTCCTGCAATTTCACCAAGCGCCGTTCCTGATGCTGCTTGCCGTACAAAGTGGCAATCCGGGCCGGATCGACGCGGGCCACAGCGATGGCGCCAAGCCGATTGGCGTCTTCCAGTCGGGAAATGCGGCCGCCGCTGAGCGTGACCAGCAACTGTGCTGCCGGGTGCCGCCCCTCGCCATCGGCGAAGGCACGGGTGTGGATTTGAATCTCTTTGGATTGGATGCTGAAACTACCCGGCTCGGCGGCTCCCGCCACTTCACGATAACGCGCGGCGTTGAGTTCGATGCGCAGCGCCGCTTCGGTCATCGGCAGGCCGGGGCGCAGCACCAAGGCGCGGGCGTACACGCGGCTGGGCAATTGGTAGCTCAAGCCATCGAAGCCGGCCCGCACCAGGCGATCCAGGTACCAGCCGTAAGGCAGGCCAAAGCCGAGGGCAAAACCAATGCCCAACCACAGCGGGATGCGCAGCCAGTGATAGGCGGTGGCAACAATCAGCAGCAATCTGTCCAAGCGTTGGCGTCCGCAAAATCAAAAAAAGTGGGGTTCGATCCGTCCGGCAGTTTAAGGCGTTGCCAACCCACAAAGGTGGCAGCTTGCTGGCCGGTTGCCGGTCGGCAGTGT
>Ga0210033_1003643_pt1 | contig 12332 bp, 13 predicted proteins | sample CryGeymeta201501_FD_185465 | JGI IMG/M metagenome (GOLD analysis project Ga0210033, IMG submission 185465) | Groundwater microbial communities from Crystal Geyser aquifers in Utah, USA - Crystal Geyser metaG 2015-01 (SPAdes) (version 2) | ecosystem: Environmental > Aquatic > Deep subsurface >... | reverse complement strand
GGAGTCGGCGAGCAGCAGCGCGAGCCCGTACCAGGCGAGGGGACGCACGGCGGTCGAGAGGCCGTCGAGCAATCCGGGACGGCGCTCATCCCGGTGGACGAGCACGCGAACCCGGCTGTCGGGGGTCGCGCCGTGGCGGGGGTCGTTGACGATGACGAAGGCGAGCTCGATCGTCGCCATCAGGTGCGCGGGTTCGAGGGCGAGCACCGCCTCGAAGCAGCGCTGCGCCGCGCTCCAATCACTGCGCGTCGCCGCCAGGCGTCCGAGCATGAGCTGTGCGATGACGCGCTCGGCGTTCGCGGCCGAGGGGTCACAGGCCCCCGCCTGCGCGAGCGCCCGTCGAAAATGGGGCTCGCTGCCCAGAGGGTCGTCGGTGGTGATGCGGGCCACGCCGCGCAGGTAATGGGCGGGGAAATAGCCCGCAAACGCCTGGCACGCCTGCTCGAGCGCCTGCTCGGCGTCTTCGCACAGACCCTCGCGGAGGAAGCGCAGCGCAGCCCGCGTGTGCTCCCGAGCCCGCAGCTCGGCTTGTTGCCCCAGGCGTCGATCGAGACGGTCGCTGAGCGCGTCGAGGCGTCCGCTGAGCCGCTGGAGAGCCTGTCGCTCCATGGCGCCTTGTGCGGCCAGCTCCGCCACCACGGCTCGTCCCACGGCCTGCAACGCTTCTCGCGTCGCGTTCCCCTCGTCCTTGAGCGTTGCCATGACCAAAGCGCTGATGTGTGCCGACAAGCGCCGGTCCAGGAGGTGCTCGCCCTCAATCGCCTCGACGATCTCTCCGCCGACCCGCTGAAGGCGTGCATCCAGCACACCGGTCTGCTGTTGCAGCGTCGAGTCGAGCTGCGTCAGGCCACCGCCTAACGCTTCGAAGCCCTCGACCAGGCTTGCGTCGATGCGTTGCAAGCCACCACAGACATTCTGAAAGCCGCCCTGCATCTGCTCGACCGTCCAGCGGGTCAGCGCTTCTTGCTGCTCCCGGCTCAGCCGAGCCTCGCGCCGAAGCGCCCCGTCGACGACGCCGAAGCCGCCAACGAGCGTCCCGTCGATCCGGTCCAGCCCACCGCGGACGTCCTGGAACCCCGACTGCATCTCCTCGACCGTCCGGCGAGCGAGGGCTTCCTGGTGGGCGCGGCTCAGTTGTCCCTCGCGTTGAACGGTCCCATCGACGCGTTCGAAGCCGCCAACGAGCGTCCCGTCGATCCGGTCCAGCCCCCCACGGACGTCCTGGAACCCCGACTGCATCTCCTCTACCGTCCAGCGGGTGAGCGCTTCCTGCTGCGCCCGGCTCAACTCCCCCTCGTGTTGCAGGGTACGATCGACGCGTCCCACGGCGTCCACGGTCTGCCCGAAGCCCTCGGTCACGCTGCGGTTCACCTCGCTCACGCCGTGGCCGAGGTCCTCGAGCGCCCCAATCTGGCGAAGGCTCGAACGTTCAAGCTCCTGGAGTGAGCTCGCCATCCCACTCTGGGTCGCGAAATGCTGGGCGAGCAGGGCGTTGGCCGCCTGCTGGGCGCCGAGGTGCTGCTGGTGGACCCTGCCTGCACGACGCTGCTCGTCGATCATCACCGCCTCAGGCGCCCTGGTCGTCAACAGGCCGTGCTCCGCGCCGGTGATCACGCCCCGGCTTCGGGCCAGCAGGTAGTCCTTGCGGGAGGTCGTCATCGCTTGCTTCCTCAGTTGTCCATTGGCGAAGCTCAAGCGCCATGGCCGCCGATGGTGCTGGTGGCCATCAAGGGTCGCACGACCCCAAGGATAGAGAGACGGAGGGTGGCCCGCAAGGAGCGCGCACTCGCTCGCGCCGGATCGGTCGTCATGCCCGCCCGCACACGCACGACGCGGTCCGCGCGCGAGTAGGGGAGTCGGCTGTTCAGGGAGCCGAGCGTCGGAGCAGGCACGGAACTAAAACGCAGATGGCATCAAGCTGAACATGCGTTAGGTTATGTGCACCTGGGGCGATCACGGTGCGTGTCAAATTCTTTGCTCGTATGTTATGCTCGGTGTCACTGCAGGAGGTCGTGTGGAGAACAGCCGCGTCCATCAGCTCATCCAGTTCATCCTCACTGTCGCAGGCCGCGAGGACGATCCATACCGACGCGACCTTCGTCCGGTTCACATCATCAAGTACCTCTACCTCGCTGACATGGCCTATGCCGCGCGCCATCAGGGCCTCACCTGGACGGGCTTGCCATGGACCTTTCATCACTTCGGTCCCTGGGCGACCCAGGCGTTCAGCGCCATCGATGAGGCAGCTCGAGCAGCTGGCGCCAGCCAGAGACAGGTGGAGAGTCAGTATCGCGACACCGTGGCCTATCGCCTCGAAGACGATGTTCTCTTCGAGCGGCTCGATCACGAGCTGCCACTTGAGATCACAGCGGCGCTCGGTCGTCACGTCCACGCTCACACCAACGACACGGGTAGCCTCCTGAACTTCGTCTACACGACCCCCCCGATGGTCAGCGCCGCTCCAGAAGAGGTCCTCAACTTCTCCCACGCCGTCGACACTGCACCGGCCAGACAACCGTCAGCGCCCGTGGCTGTACTCACGGCGAGGCAGAAGAAGCAGCGAAGGCAGAAGCTCGACGAGGCACGTGCACGGATGGCAGAAGCCATTGCACGAAGCCGGCACAGGCCCGCGCTTCGGTCTCCGCAGGGACATGGCGAGCCCATCTACGACGATGTCTATGATCGCGGACTCCAATGGCTCGACAGCCTCGCAGGGCCGCCACTTGAGACGACCGAGGGGGAGTTCGAGGTCGATATAGCCGTCTGGAGGTCAGCCATGAGGAGAGAGCCCGGTGTACCCTGACGACTGCCTTCAATCACTGGTCAACAGCGCCTGGTGGGAGAAGACTTCGGCGCAGCCCCTGCGACCAGGCCTCCTGCTCGAGACCTTCATCCCCTACATCGACGTCACCCCACACACGCTCATCGCCGAAGCACGCAGCGATGCCACCGATCACCACCGCGCTCAATTTCGCATCGCTCCCCTCGACGCAAACAGCATCCCGCCGCCTCCGGCGATCCCGGTCTCCAGCTTGCCACTCCGTGAGCGCGAGCTCTACACCGTGTACCGCGGCAAGTTCCGGCCCGTCATCGTGGTCGGCGTGGGCGGCTGCGACGTCGAACCCGAACACACCAGGGGACAAGCGAAGTGGCAGCGACGCAGGACGCTCCATGTCGCTCCCTACTTCACCGCTGCCCCTGGCGGACCACGCGGCGGGTGGCATCCCGAGTTCGTCCATCGCATACGCCGCTGCACCTACTCCCAGTTTATGTGGGATATCCTCCCACATAGTGGCCGATCTCCGTCGATCCTCCGGCTCGACCAGATGCAATCGGTGGGTCAAGACGCGATCGCTCTTCGGCGGCTCGGTTGGTGTTTGAGCGAGGATGCACTCACGGTCTTCCGTGAATACGTCGATTGGTTTCTCCTTCGGAGCATCGACCCGGAGGGGACGCTGGCGGTGGCCCGACCCCTCCTTGGCGAGCTCGCCGCGGACCCGACTTGACAGGGCGGTCGTCCATGAATTGAGATCTTCCCCACCCTCAGGGCGCGAGCCAGGTCACCTTCTTTCCGGGAGCATAGATGTCCTCTCGCCGAATCTACCCCAAACCCCCCATCGTCGAAGCCGTGATCGAGCTGCGCTTGCGGTGTGGCATGGCGGCGGCCGAGCTCGTGGCTCATCTCCAGCCGCGTCTGGCCCAGATGGACGGCCGGGGACATCGGATGGACCGGTTCCAGCTCACCGTGCGATTGGACGGGGACTCGATGGAAGGGGCAGCCAGCCGAGAGCCCCACACGATCTTCCTACGGTCCAACGACGGATTGCGGCAGATCGGCTGAGGTCCAGAGCGGGTCTCGATTCACGTGCTTGCGCCATACCCTGGGTGGGAGAACTTCCTGCAGCTCGCCCGCGAAGTGGTCGACGCGTTGCCCGACACCACACGAGAGGGTGGCTTCGACGCGATCCTGGTCCGGTACATCGACCGCATCGCGCTGCCCGCTCAGGAGCCGATCGAGCTGGCGACCTGGCTCACGGTGTTGCCCCGCCGTCCCACGTCCATGCCGGCTCGTGCCAGGGAGCTCCAGTTCATCACACGCTCCAGCGACGCAGACGGGACTGAGGCCAACTTGAGGATCGTGACCGCTGGAATGGACCCCGAGGGGCGACCGCTGCTCCTCTATGACCTCCTCATGTCGTGCTTCGCGGGCGATGAAGCCGTGGGAGTCGAGGAGTGGGAAGCCGTCGTCGAGCGGCTTCATACGCGGCAGCGCAGCATCTTCGAGGACTCGATCACAGACGCGCTTCGCGCGCTGTTCGTTTAGGAGGCAAGGCCCATGACACCAAGCCTGAGCGTTCAGGATGGCTTCCAGCAGACCGCCCTTGTCGGCGACATGGCCATGGTGCCCTGGCGCACTTCGGCGACCATGAGCGCCTCCGCCGTATCGGCGCAAAGCGCCACCGCGCCGGCGCGGGGGGAGGGCTGCAGCGACCTGATGTGGCTCGAAGACCTCTACGCACACGTCGCCCGCGGTCAGGGCGCGCTCGCGACCGACCTCCTCGCCTCGCGCCTCTCCGAGCTGCTGAGCGAGGGCGAACTGGACCCCATCGGGAGCGTCCTCTTCACGCTTGACCTCAGCCGGGTCGAGCCGGAGCAGCTGCTCGCTGCGGTGTGGAGTCTGGTGGATGCCAGCGCCCATCTCGCCGGCTGGCGATGGTTTTTCGAACAGGTCTCCAGGGCGCTTGACGCCTACCAGGACGCTCCAGCGTGGCGCACGCTGCTGCATGAACCCCAACGGCCCAGGCTCGGCCAGCGTATGTCATCTGCGCTTGGCGCCGCACTGGAGGCGATCGTGAAACCGAGCCCCCTGACCGCCGCCGAGCAGCTTCTGGCCACAGCGGTCACCGCCCCCGGCGAGGTCGACGCGGACGGCTGGGTGGCCACCCTCGTGGCGGACCCCTCGCGCCTTGCCAGCATTCCCGTCATGGACGCCGCCTACGACGCCCTTGATGAGGCGCTGCTCGCTGGCCACTTCCGCTGGTGCGACGAAGCGCTCGCCGAGCTCACACGCCGCTGCGAGTCCACGCAAGCCTGGGCCGAGCTGCTCGTTGGGGTGCTCACGATCACGGCGACCGCCGCCCACCGGCTGAAGCATCGGGACGCGCTGCGCGAGAAGACCCGAGGCATCCTGTCGCACATTGCGCCTACCGAGGTCGATGCCACGCTTCGGGGCTTGTGATGCCTCGGGTGCTCGGACAGAACCTCCTTGCGCCGTACCCCCGCCGGAGCCTCCCACCGCTCGACCTGGCCGTCATGCTGAGGACCACGAGACGTGGCCAGCTCCACACCGGCGTCGTGACCCTGCAGGACAACAGCCTGATCGTGCTTCATCTCGGCTGGCACAACCGGCTCTACCAGAACAAGGTTGGCTCCGACGACATGCTCGCCATCGTGGCGCCAGTGCCCACACACGTGCCCCCGATGAGACGCAGCGCGATCGCCAGCCTGTGTCGCCGTGTGTGGACGAAGTACGCGAATGGTGGACTGCCCTATGCGTTCACAGAAGGCAGCCAGTTGAGCGGCCAGGGGACTTCGAACCTGGCACCGCCACACCACTTCACCTGCGCCACCTTCGTCCTCGCCCTCTTCGCAGCCGCCGGCTACCCCCTCACCAGGGGTCAATGGCCCGCCCCCTCGCGCCGCCACACCACCAGCCCTTCCACAGTCCGACCCACCCGACATACCGGCCCGCGACCGTTCAGCCCCACGTCCAGGCCCCCGAAGCTCCCTCGAAGGGCCTTCGCCGCAACTCCGAGTTACCCCGAAGTGCCTCCGAAGGCACTTCGGCCTCACTCCGAGTTACCCCGAAGGGCCTCCGAAGGCACTTCGGCCTCACTCCGAGCGCCCGGCATGCCCCACCAACGGCCTCGGGCGCCACTCGGAGTGAGGTCTGACACGCTCGATACCGGCGGGGTGACGCGAGCTCCAGGTGTCTCACCTTCATCCCCACGCACCAGCCCTCCTCCAACCCGCCCCATAAAGACACTATCCCCTTGAAAGCCCCGGCTGGCGACGCTATCGTCCATGAGCTTCCACATCGACCGCCCGACCTCGTGACCGGGACTGTCGCCACCCCCACGCCACGGAGCGCCTACGCTCCTCCATCGTCGCCACCCGAGGTCGCCATGAACAAGCTGACGATCCCCGATCTCCACCTCGCCCTGACCGACCTCCTGACCCGCCGGACCCACCCGCTCCGACAGCTGACCATGGGCGCCGTCTACGAGGACGCCCTCCGCGCCCAGCTCGCGAAGCTGACCGCCCTCCCCGAGACCCAACAGGACCAGGGCCGCCACCTCGCCGCCGAGCTCAAGGAGACCGACACGCGCCACGACGCCCTCGGCATCGCCATCTCCCTCACCCTGGACGCCTACGCCCGCAGCCCCCTCACCAGCGACGACCTCAAGGCCGCCGCCGAGCGCATCCGCGCCGCCTTCATCCCCACCCGCGCCGAGCTCAACGCCCCCTACGCCGAGGAGGCCAACCGCGCCCGCCAACGCGCCGACCGCCTCACCGAGCGCGACGCCGACCTCGCCCTCTTCCCACTCGCCGACACCACCACCCTCCGCGACTGGGTCGCCGCCTTCCTCGCCTCTGCCGACTCCCTCTACGACCTCCTCCAGCAGCGCGCACGCCTCAATCAAGAGGCCAACGCCCCCTCCGAGCCCCTCCTCGCCGGCCCCGTCCGCTCAGAGACCGTCGGCCTCCTCGGCCGCATCCGCAGCGCGCTCGCCGATGACGTCGCCTACGCTGGCCTCGCCCCGGACACCGACGGCGCCCTGTTCGGCTTTGTGGACCTGCTGCAGAGCATGCGCGTGGAGAACGCCTCGGGGCGCGCCGACGCGCCCGTAGAGGCGTAGGCGCGACGGGCGGTCGCCCTGTCTCGACATCCCGCACCAAGGACCTCCGCCCATGAGCAGTCAAACCTGGATCCCCTTCTTCCGCGAGCTGGCGACAAAGCTCCTGGGCTGGCGCGACCGCCAGCCCGAGCTCCTCGCCCTCCTCCGCGCCATCGGCAAGTCCAGAGTTCCGATGCTGAACCTCGAAGACAAGACCACAACGGGCGCGCAGCCCCTCGACGTCATCGACCCGTTCACGTTCTTCGCCGCGTTCTGCCGGACCATTCGAGACGACAACCGCGCCGCGATCGTGGCGCAGGTGAAGCCATATCTCGGCGTTGAGGCCGCCCTCCCGACGGACTTCGACGGCTTCCCCGTCGTGGACAACCAGGCGTCATGGTTCTTCCCGCACTCGAGAGACGGGCGGCAACCTGACGACATCCCGTCGCTGTGGGACCTGTTCGCACAAGCGGTGGAGCATGGCCCCAGCGGGGTGAACCCAGCGACCTTCGAGCGGTGCCTCAACGTCAAGGGTGTCGGGCTCGCAAAGCTCACCATCGCGCTCTTCTGGGTTCGCCCGGACGCCTTCCTGCCGCTCGACCGTTTGACGCGCGAGCATCTCGACCGGGCCGGCATCACCGTCCCCACCCGAGTGGACTGGGGCGCCTACATCAAGCTCCTGGAACGTGTGAGAACGACCGTGGGAAGCGACCCCGCCGCCATCTCGAACGCGGCGTTCACGGCGACGTTCACGTCCCCCGCCACCCTCTCGCACGCCGCACATCAAACGGACGTCGACGCACCAGCCAATTCGCACTACTGGGCAGGCGGCCACATGTACGGGAACGAGTCCCAGGTCGAGCGCTTCAAGCGCGAAGGGCGTTGGGAGATCGGCTGGGCGAAGGACGCGCAAACGAGGGGCGCGAGAGGGGCGTGGAGCCGCATCGCGCGAATCAGCCCCGGCGACCTCTTCGCCATCAAGGGCTACGGGGGCCGCAACAACCTGCGTGTGTACGTCGTCGGACGCGTCAAGACCGTGGACGCGGACAAGGGCTTCCTCACCTTCGAACCCCAGGACCGGCCGCTGTTCCGGGACAAGGCACCGCAGGGACCAGGAGACGGAACCTGGTTCGAGACGCTCACCGAGGTAACGAGTGAGGCGGCCATCAGCGCGATCTTTGGCGGCGAGCAGCCCCCTCCGCCGCCATCGCACCCCACCCTTCCCCTCAACCTCATCCTCTACGGCCCGCCTGGCACGGGCAAGACCTGGCGCCTTCGCAACGAGCTGCTCGGGGAGTTTGGCGACGGCGCCACCCGCGCCGCCTCCTTCGTCACCTTCCACCCCTCGTTCACCTACGAGGACTTCGTCGAAGGGCTTCGCCCCGAGAGCGACGCCGGCAACGACGCGGTGATCCGCTACCCGATGCGCCCCGGCGTCTTCAAGCAAGCGTGCGAGGCCGCGATCGAGCGCACCGGCTACAGCCTGGCCGCGCTCTGCGCCCTCGCACCCGACGCACGGCAGGCGCTCCTGGCGGACGCTCCGCCTGTGGCGATCTGCATCGACGAGATCAACCGGGGCAACGTGGCGCGGGTCTTCGGCGAGCTGATCACGCTGTTGGAGCCGGACAAGCGGCTGGGGGAGGAGAACGAGCTGATCGTCACGCTGCCCGGCTCGCGCGAGCGGTTCGGTGTCCCGCCGAACCTGTGGGTCATCGGGACGATGAACACAGCCGACCGGAGCGTGGTCGCGCTCGACACGGCGCTGCGACGGCGCTTCGCCTTCGAGGAGTGCCCGCCGCGGCCGGAGCTCCTGCATGACGTGGAGGTCGAGGGCGTGAACCTCGAGACACTTCTGACGACCATCAACCGCAGGCTGGAGCGCCTGCGCGACCGCGACCACCTGATCGGCCACGCCTTCTTCATGGACCTGGCGGACAACCCCGAGCTGCGGACGATCGAGCGCCTGCGCGAGGTGTTCGGCCAGCAGCTCATCCCGCTGCTGCAAGAGTACTTCTACGCCGACCTCGGTCGGATCGGCCTCGTCCTGGGTCCAGCGTTCGTGCAGCTGGAGCGGCTCGGCGGCGAGCTCTTCGCCCGTCGCTTCGACCACGACCAGCGCGATGATCTGGCGGAGCGCCCCGTCTGGCGGCTGGCGAACATCGACGACCTCGACGCCGCCGCGTTCCGGGGGATCTATGGCTGAGGGCGTGATGGTGGTGTACGAGCACCAACGGCTGAAGATCGGGCAGCCGGTCGGCGGGCCGGGGCAGACCGACCGGGTGTTCGAGCAGCGGCACTGGGACGCGCTGGCGAGCTACACCGGGCGGACGGGGAGCCGCGCGTTCGGCATCGGCCATCGCACCATCACGGTCGGGCACCACGTCGGCTACCTCCAGGTCGGGACGCTCCGCATGGAGCTCCTGCCGAAGCTGCGGAGCGCGGACGACTGGCATTGGAGGGCCTTGCTGCTCCACATGCTGCGCGAGGTCCTGGACGTTCGCATCACCGCGCAGCCGACGTCCCCGCTCCACGCTCGCGCCGGCTCGCTCTACCACGTGCTCGTCGACCGCTTCCTCCGGCTCGTCGAGGGCCTGATGCGGGAGGGCCTCCAGCGCGCCTACTGGGAGGAGGAGGACAACGGCACCTGCATGCGCGGACGCCTCCTCCTGACCCGGCACCTGCGCGAGAACGTGGTCCACCGCGAGCGACTCGCCGTCGCCTACCCCGTCTTCGACGCCGACACGCTCGCCAACCGCGCCCTCCACCAGGCCCTGCTCCGCGTCCGCGCCACCACCAGCGACGACACCCGGCGCACGACCACCAACGCCCTCCTCGGCGCCTTCCCCGAGGTCGGCGCCCAGCGGGTCCGCCCCGAGGACTTCGCGCGCCTCCAGACCTCCCAGCGCGCAGAGTCCTACGCCGAGGCCCTCGAGCTCGCCCGCCTCCTCCTGGCCGCCGAGCGCCCCGACCTCCACTGGGGCGGCGCCCCCGTCATCTCCCTCCTCTTCGACATGAACGCCCTGTTCGAGGGCTACGTCCTGCGCCAGCTCCGCCGCATCGAAGAGTTGACGGTGCACGCTCAGGCCAGCAGGCCGTTCTGGCAGGGGGATCAGGGCACCACGCGCCGGTCCCGTCCCGACCTCGTGGTCCAGCGACACGACCCCGCCCGCCGCCCCGACGGGCCGCGCCTCATCATCGACACCAAGTGGAAGATCCCCTCAGCCGACCGCCCGTCGAACGATGACCTCCGCCAGCTCTTCGCCTACCTCCGCAGCTTCAAGGCCAGCGAGGGCCTCTTGCTCTACCCATGCGCGAGCCCCACTCAACGTGCGGTTCACGGTACGTTCACCCCGGACGGAGACCGCGGCGGCTTCGCCTTCCTGAAGCTTCTGCACGACGGCAAACCTGACCGGGATAAGGTCCGCGAGGAGCTCAGAGCGCTGCTCCACTGCAGCGCGCCTTCGCAGGTATGTGCCAGCCAACCACCGCTGTGAGCGCTGCGCTGCCCCAGCACCAGCGCCTCCGCCCCGATCGCTCATCGCATGTTCAGTTTGCGCTTGACAGGTCCTCAGTGGCGAGGGAGGCTCTGTGCCTGAACAGCCCAGCCTGGACCTCCGTGGAGGTCGCAGTGCAGGGGGTTCTGTAAGCGACAGCGAGTCTGGGGTGTGTTGAGCCCGCAGTGCAGGGAGCTCCCTGAGCGACAGCTCGCGGAGGGGCCTGCGTCGCGGGCTCAACAGGCCACAGACGAGCGAACTGTAATAGCTCGCAGAAGACCCTGCGTCGCGACGTCCATGGAGATCCACGGCTCTCAAAGAGGAGGGCGCTCATGGGAGAGATCGACATCGCGCTTCGTCACCTGGCCACCCAGCACAGCGCCACGCTCGCGGCGACGTACGTGGACGTGGGGCAGGAGGTGGAGGTGAACGGGCCGCGCTCCTCAGGTGGGTTGTGCCCGCAGTGCAGGGAGCCCTGTGAGCGATAGCTCGCAGGGGGGCCTGCGTCGCGGGCTCAACCCACCTGAAGGGCGCTCTGAATGGAGCGAGAGCCAGATGACGTGGGCGGAGCGTCGTCTGGACAAGGCGTTGGAGCTGACAGTGGCTGGGCGTCGGCTGCTGCTTCACCTGGAGTTCCAGGCGGGGTGGAGGTTGGAGGTGGCGTGGCGGGTGTTCGAGTATCAGGCCATGCTCGCGCTCGCCCACATCGAGGCCGGCCACAGCGACCCGCCCGCCATCCACTCCGTCGTCATCCTGCTGGGCGGTCCGGCGGAGGTGACGGCGGGTGTGCACCGGTACGGGATCGGCTGGGACGGGCGGCCGTTCAACGGCGTTCACTTCCATGTGGACCGCATCGACCTGCTCACGGTCGCGGAGCTGGCGAAGCGCCCGGGCGCGTTCTGGTTGGCGTTGACGCCGTTGACCCGTGACGCCAGCGCCACTACCCTTGGTCCTGTGCTCGAGACCCTCCAGCGCGACGTCACCGACACGCAGCACCTCGCGGACATCGTCGCCACCATGGAGGTCCTGGCGGAGCGCGACCCACAACGGCGCGGCCTTATCCACCTGATCGAGAACGCCTTTTCGCAGGAGATCATCATGCAGAGCTCTCTCTACAAGCGAGCCCATCAAAGCGGCGTCGAAACTGGCATCGAGCAGGGCCGTGAGCAGGGCATCGAGCCCCTCTTCCACCGTCGCCTCGGCCGCCCGCTCACCGACGAGGAGCGAAAGACCCTTCGCGGCCGGCTCAATACGGACGGCGCGGACCGCATCACGGATGTCGCCCTCGACCTCAGCGCCGACGCGCTCGCGGCGTGGCTGGCCGACGCGAACGCGACGTAGCAGCAGCGCCGGCAGGAGGCTTGAGATGACCCGCGAGGCACCACGTCCTGTTCACGTCGTATCGGAGGAGCTGGGAGACCTGCGCGCGTACCTCCAGGGCGTTCCGTCACCCGTGCGCAACAGCCCGAGCTTCGCGCCGTACGAGAGGCGCCTGGCGATGCTCGAGGCAGAGCTCCACGACGTGAGCGCCGAGAAGCAACGTCCGGCGGAAGGCGTCGACGCTCCCAGGGCGACGGAGCTCTGACCGGGCCGCGCGCCCACTGGTGCCCTGTTCGGCCTGCTCCCTTGCCCATGCGTCCCCATCGCTCATCGCAGATTCGGCCTGTATTCGGCAGCCCAGCGGTGGCGACACGGTCTTATCCGCCTGATCGAGGACGCCTTTTCGCAGGAGGTCATCATGCAGAGCTCTCTCTACCAGCGCGCCCATCAAAGCGGCTTCGAGCAAGGCCGCGAGAAGGGCATCGAGCCCCTCTTGCCTGGCGTCAATTACTCTTCCCCACCGACGACAATTAGACTTCCCCACTTGGGGGTCGTCTCCACGACGGCGTTTAGCCGTCAGTCGATGACTGAGCGCTGAGGTGGCGGTGGGGCCACCGGG
>Ga0210033_1003641_pt1 | contig 12333 bp, 13 predicted proteins | sample CryGeymeta201501_FD_185465 | JGI IMG/M metagenome (GOLD analysis project Ga0210033, IMG submission 185465) | Groundwater microbial communities from Crystal Geyser aquifers in Utah, USA - Crystal Geyser metaG 2015-01 (SPAdes) (version 2) | ecosystem: Environmental > Aquatic > Deep subsurface >... | reverse complement strand
CCGGCATTCACTTTTCCTGAAAATACTTTAAAGAGGGAAAGTTCTCCAACATGCGGTTCAGAAACAATCTTAAAAATAAACATAACCGGTTCACCTTTCGGGTCAACCTTCAAAAGGACGTTTTCATTTTTGTCTTTCAGCCTCACTTCAAAATCACCACGATCAACGGGGTTGGGGAAATATTTCTCTACAAAATCTAAAAAGTTATTTACTCCAACGCCCTTAGTTGCGGACACTGCAAACACCGGGGTTAAACTTCGATTAATCATAGAAGTTTTAATTCCAATTTCCAAATCAGATTCAGAAAGTGTTCCATTTTCGAAATATTTATTCATCAATTCTTCGTTAAGCTCGGCAACTTTTTCAATTAATTCGATCCGGTACTTTTCAACTTTCTCTTTTAATTCTTCCGGTATTTCAGACTCGGTAACAATTTTAGAACCTACATCCCCGTAAGTAAACATTTTCATTTTAATAATGTCTATTATGGATGAGAAACCCAGACCTTCCTTAACCGGAAAAGTTACAATAACTGCCCCATCAGTTAATCGTTCTTTAGCTTGCGCCAGGATGTCGTGGAAGCGTGCATGTTCGTTATCGCATTTATTTACAATAATAGCCGAAGGGATTCCGTACTCGGTAACGAAATGTCCGGTAGATTCCGAACCAACTTCAACTCCTTCAACGGCTTTTAACACCATAACGGCAGTATCGCAAACCTTCATGCCTGCTTTAACTTCACCGATAAAATCGGAGTAACCGGGAGTATCTAAAATATTTATTTTGGTGTTTTTCCATTCGAGGTGCAGAAGAGAGAGAGAGATTGAAAATTGGCGTTCGATTTCATTTGCTGAGTAATCGGAGGTTGTGTTTCCTTCAGCAATACTTCCAATTCTATTAGTTTCACCGGCAGTAAAGAGAAATAATTCGGACAGCGAGGTTTTGCCGGTTCCTCCGTGCCCGATTAATGCAATGTTGCGTAGAGATTCTGGACCATATTCTTTCACGGTTTACTCCTTGTTTTGGATTAGAATTTTCTAGCCCCGCATCAAGCAGGGGCATGTTAGCATTTTAGCCTTTGCACGAACGTTGCAATTCCCTTTTTAACAGCATTTAAATTGGTTGTTAAATTCTGTACCGGACCTTCGATTCCTTCCCGGATTCGCTTTTCCACGCTAAGTAAACTAACTACTAGCGACTTAACAGATTCAACGATCCAAGAAATGGAATTCATTTGTTCTTCAGCGTAACTCGTAACTTTTGTAATGGAGTGACTCAGAGCTTCAAAAGATTCGAGCAAGGGATGGATTTCGTCCGCCAGACGGCTAATATCGGTCTGCATTTTTTCAAACGATATTGTGATTCTTTTAATATAAAAAACCAAGGCAATACAAAGCCCGGCGGCTGATGCTAAAAGCAAGACTTGAAAAATTTGAATAATCATATGCTAATTTCGTTAAGATTTTTTTGCGTCTTTGTAAGCGTCAACGCCGGCTTTAAACGCGTTTTTAATTTTGTCGCTCTCAGTTGCTACCGTTTCTTTGCCTGTAGAAATAGCCTGACCTGCTTTTTGTTTTGCATCGGTAAAAACTTTTTCTGCATCTTTAATAAGAACATCAGCTTTTACTTTTGCATCTGCAATCAACAATTCAGATTTTTTCTTCCCATCATTATAAATGTTGGAAGCTTTTTCTTTTGCAACATCAAGATATTTTTCTGCTTCATCAAGCAGTTCATCAGCTTTCCCCTTGATGTCTTGGCGCAGTTCTTTACCGCTTTTAGGCGCATATAATAGAGCTAAAGCAGCGCCGACTATTCCGCCTGTTAAAAAACCTATCAGTAAACCTTTACTGATATTACTTTCTTTTGTTGACATAACTTCTCCTTTATTTTAGTTTGAAGACCACCCCGTTTTTTACGGGGCAGCGTATCTACAATTTATAAATTTTTAACTATTTCTTGAGCAAATCTATAACAACCAACTTCTTTAGCTCCCTTTGTTAATCGGGCAAAATCGTAGGTTACTACTTTTGATTTTATCGTTTTCCTCATCGCCTTTTCGATTAGAGCAGCAACCTTTGTCCAGCCCATAAACTCGAACATCATCACACCAGAGAGAATAAGAGAACCTGGATTAACTTTATCAAGCCCCGCATACTTTGGAGCCGTTCCATGAGTAGCTTCAAAGATAGCGGTTTCGTAACTCATGTTAGCGCCGGGAGCAATCCCCAATCCGCCTACTTGTGCAGCCGCGGCATCGGATAAAAAATCTCCGTTTAAATTTGGAGTAGCTAACACTTCGTACTCGTTGGGGCGCAATAAAAGCTGTTGGAAGATGCTGTCTGCGATTCTATCTTTCAATAAAATTTTCCCTTCCGGTAATTTACCGTTAAAGTTTTTCCAGAGTTCGTCTTCGGTTATAACATACTCACTAAATTCTTCTTTTGCAACTTTATAACCCCATTCTTTAAAAGAACCTTCCGTAAATTTCATAATATTGCCCTTGTGGACAAGGGTTACACTGGTTCTTTTCTTGGCTATCGCAAACTCGATCGCTTTTTTTACCAAACGTCTTGATCCAAATTCACTCATCGGTTTAATACCAATACCGGAAAGTTTTCTAATATTTTTATCGAATCTTGTGTTGATGTATTTGATTAATGATTCAGCCTCTAGAGAACCAGATTTAAATTCAATTCCCGCATAAACGTCTTCTGTATTCTCTCTAAAGATAACGATATCTAAATCCTGGGGGCGTTTCATCGGGCTTGGAGTTCCCTGGTAGAATTTCACCGGACGAACGCAGGCATAGAGATCAAGTAATTGACGAAGAGCCACATTCAGGCTTCTAATTCCGCCGCCTATCGGCGTTGTTAATGGACCTTTAATAGCCACAGAATATTCTTTAATGGCATCAACGGTTTCTTCCGGAAGCCATTTATTTTTCCCATAAACCTTTAATGCTTTTTCACCGGCAAAAACTTCCATCCAGGCAATTTGTTTTTTATCGGAATAAGTTTTTTTTACCGCTTCATCAAAAACTAATTTTGAAGCGCGCCAAATATCAGCGCCGATGCCGTCTCCTTCTATAAATAAAACTATTGGATTATCCGGGACGGTTATTTTACCATTTGTAAAAGTGATTTTTTCGCCTTTGGAAGGAAGAAGAATTTTCTTAAATTTTTTCATTGAGAACTCCATTCAATTTTTATTTTTCGATCGTTATTTTCCCAAATCTTTTTTGATAAAGCAAAACGCTAAGAACACCGACCAGAACAGCAAACCATAAGGTCACTATTCGTACTATAAATGTTGATGCAAATGCTATTTCAAGAGAATAATGTTTTTGTTGAAGTAACACTGTTAACGAACCTTCCGTCACTCCTAAACCGCCGGGAAGCATTGATATTGCGCCGACAATAGTTGCGAATGCGTAACTAAAAGATGCCCAAAGCAATGAAACTTCTACTTTAAAATTAATGAGAATTAAGTAATATCCCAAACATTCAAAAAACCATGCGACCAAACTTAATAACGACATCTGGAGAAGAGCTTTCATCTGAAGCATTTGATAGGAACTTTCGTACGCCGCTTTTGCATGTTCTGTATATTTTTTTAAAACATTGATTTTTTGAAAATAACTAATAATCGTTTCACCAATATTTTTATTTGTTAACGCGATGGTGACGACTACAAAAAATATTCCCACAGCTATTACTATTACTCTTCCAAAATTATAGACATACCCGCCGATCAGTCCAATAAAAATAAGCGAAAGAAAATCAGTGATCCTTTCAGCAAAAATTATTGGCGCAGTTTTACTTACTGGTTCTCCGGAAATTTGCTTCACCAAATATGCTTTTAGGAGTTCCCCCATTTTGCCGGGAGTAACGGACATAATTAAACCCGACATGAAAACGGAAAAGGAATCAATTTTTTTAATCTTAATTTTTAGCAGTTGTAAATAGAAATCCCACTTTAAGAATCTTGTAACATAATTTGCGAAGGATAGGAGTAAAAGTAATGGAAGGAAAAACCAGTTAAAAATAGAGAACGCATGTAAGACTTTGTCAAAATCAGCATAAATTGAGAGGAGAAGATAGAGCAGACCCGCTGCTGCAATTGAAATAAAAATATTTTTTTTAATTTTAGCAAACATTTCAAAGCACTTTCATAATTGCCATATAGACTTTTGTTAGAGGCAAACCAACAACATTATTATAACAACCGTTAATCTTTTCAATAAATATTGCGCCGTAATCATCTTGAATGCCGTAAGCTCCTGCTTTATCCATAGGGCTTCCGCCTGCCACATATTCCTCAATTTCTTTTTCTGATAATTTTCTGAAGGTAACTTCTGTTTTCTCATAATCATTAATAAGCACTCCATTTAAAGAATTGTAAACACAAAAACCTGTATAAACAAAATGCTTTTTGCCGCTGAGATTTTTTAACATTGCAACAGCCTGGCGGTCAGAAGTTGGTTTCCCAAGAATTTTCTTATCAACCACAACAAGGGTATCAGCAGTTATGACAATTCCTTTTTTCTGCAGCTTCTTTGCTTCGTCTAATTTTTGCATTGCAAGTTTCTTGGCGATTAAAGAAGGTCTTTGAGCAGCCTCGAACTTTTCATCGAAATGGCAAAGCAATAGTTCCGGACGAAGATTTATTTGTTCCAGCAGTTTTTTTCTTCGCGGTGATTTTGATGCGAGAAATATTTTTAGATTTGATTGGATCATTCAATTTTTCCTATTGTACAGCCAGGGAAATAAAAGTCAAGAATTTGATGATAACTTTTCCCTTTTGAAGAAAGATTCATAGCTCCCCATTGACAAAAGCCAACGCCATGCCCGCTCCCCCTTCCGCTCAAGGTGACTTTTATTAATTCACCATTTTTTATTTCTTTTGATAGTGAAAATAATGAAGATCGTAAAATACCCTTCTTGTCTCTTCTCATAAAAAAATTTCTAATTTCGGATGACGGCAGGATAACGTCTTCAGTGTTAGCAAAATTTATACGCAATTCTTTCACACGCCCCGAAGTGAAGACTGCGGAAATTTCGATATTTTTTATTACGCGCTGTTTCTGGGTTATAAGTTTTTTTGCTTTTAATAATTTAAGAAGTTCGGATTGAGAGTATGATTCTTCCCATTTAAACGTTGGTGAAATTTCGCAGTTTGGATTTTCATCGCCATCTTTTTTTGCAATTAAATAATCATCAACTTTGCCTGAAAAAACATTTGCAGGGTCTTCCAACATCCCGCCACAGGCAGAATGATAAAATACTTCGGCAAGTTTCTCTTTGTACTCAAGGACTTCCTGAGTTGTTTCAATGATTGCTTTTTTATCAAGTTCCGTAAAATTCCCCGAACCACCGAAGACTTGGTCGCGGACATCATCTGTAATATCATAATACGTATTCCCTTTTGCTTTTTTCATCTCAGCAAAAGTTCTGGCACAAACTGCAAAAGCTTTCAGTGCTTCTCCTCTTTCGCTTTGGTTTGGTTTTACCCCCATCTCTGATGGAAGTACCCCGAGTAGATACTCTTCAAGAGATAAGCGGTTAATGACAAGAAGTCTGTTGTTATCGCCGTAAACAAGAAGAAAATCTCCCGAATATTTTTTCCCGGAGAATAAAATTACACTTTCCGAATCAACCGGCTGCAGAAGGAAAATAATTCCCCCTAATTCGCGAGAACCAAATTTAACGTTCGTCCCCCCATTATTAATCTGAAATTTCAAGACATCCCCATTTTTCACTTTGCCGATTTCTTCATCATCCGAAATAAATTTGTAAGTCCCACTGACAGTAAGTGAAGCCGGTTTTTGCTCTTCACTTAACAAAACTCGAATTTGATTTTTTTCACCGGAGACAATTTTGTAAACCCGATTAGCCCTGTCGTTTTTTTTATGTGATGTGTCCCGCAGAGCGGGTGCGCAAGAAAAATAATTAAAAACAGAGCAATAGATTATAATTATTTTGAAAAGATATTTTAGTTTTAAGAAGGAATAATTTTGGAAAGGGAAGATGAAAGGCAACACAAAAACTATCTGAACATGGCTTTTATGCTTCCCCACGTTCTTTTAACGCCGGAAATATTATGTGAAACGCTAACTTCTTTTGTATAGGAAACACTATTATCATAATCAACAATTTTAATGCGGTAAATAAAAATGACATCAGTAATTTTATATGCGTTTTGGTCAAGGAATGAATAATAAGAATTTGAACCTAGAGGCTTAATTGATTCTAAAACGCTGAATTCACCCTGATATGTTTTTCTTTCAACTAAAAATTCCTTCACGTTTCTTTCATCAGAAGTTTTCCACTCAACGCGGACATTTTCGCCTTCGTTTTTCGCGTTTATGAAATCTAAAAAGGCTCCGCCGGGCAAGGACGAAATGGAAAGAAAAGTGAATAAGATAAATAGCTGTTTTTTCATGGGTGAAATATATTACCCTGAAAGCACTTTGTCAAGAAATAAATGTTGTAATTGGTTATTTTTTTTACCGGAGTCCTGCACCAAGAAAATAATCTTTTTCATTTCTATGGAAAATCTTTATATTTGCGACAAATGGAGAAATAATTATAACGCTATGATAATATCGAACCTACACCTCTTTACTGGATTAAACGAGTTACAAAATTCTGTTTCTCGTAAAACTTCGGATTTTCCTAATAAACTTTGTGATTTTATCACAACTGAATTTCAATTGCAATCAGCAATTCTTTTCAAGATAAACGCAAATAATCAGCTAATTTTTCAGGGGAAATCACAATCCGCCCGAAAATCCTTTTTGCCAAATGCGCTTTATGAGTGTTCGGTATGCAAGTTTCATCAAAATAATTTTGACAAAGTTTTATTTAACTCTGATGCGAAATGCGAAATACAGTCAACTGATTTTGTTATTTACGAAAGTTGCGTTCGTATCAAAACTGCATCTGAAAGTTTTCTTTTAAAAGTATCCCAAAAAACTCCATTCACGCAAGGAGATAGAGAATTTCTAGAACAATTTGGTGAATTTCTTATTCCCTATGTTTCAAACACCGAAGGCGCTGTCGTTCAGTCAGAGCTAACCCTAAGTAAAATTGTTGCTGAATTAGCAAATGAATTCCGCACTCCAACCAACAGTATCATAGGGTTTGCATCTTTACTAAACGATGATAGACTAACCTCGAACCAGGCGGATTACGTCTCAACAATAAGAGACAATGCGCAAAAACTCCTCTCGCTGCTGAACGATTTAATTGATTTTGCTCGAGTTGACGGAGGAGAAATAACCGGAACTCAAAGCGAAATAAATCTTACTAATGTAATTACGGATATTATCAATCCTCTCTCAGAGAAATTTAAATCTAACGGCTTTACATTCGTGCCCTCTCTGGCAGATGATTTACCTCCGAACATAAAAATTGATCATCAAAAGTTGCGGCTTGTGATGTCAAATTTTTTATCCTACATACTCTATCACTCGCCAAACGGAGAAATCGCAGTTAAGGCTAATCTTGCCGATAAAAACCACATTACAATAACAATTTCAAACAAAAACGCTTCGATGCCGGATCGAAACTCTCTTCCTAAAGCATTAGATATCATGGCTCAAAAACAATATAGCTTTACTTCTCTCAGTTACATAATAGCAAAAAAATATGTTGAAGTATTGCATGGAACGGTTGCCACTGCTTCTAACCGGGAAAGATCAACAACGATTCGTTTTTCATTGCCGCTTGATGTTGTGGATGCTATCGAAGCAAAAATTTTGGCTCTTCCAAAAGCTTCTGAGGGAAAGAATAAAGTTCTTGTCATTGAAGACGATTACGCAACTTCAAAACTTTTAGGCAACTATCTTAATAAATGGGGATATGAACCGATCATTGTTAACGCGGGTTTAAAAGCCCTTGAATACCTTGAACGTGAACAGGTGCTTGCGATAATTACCGACATCATCCTCCCGGATATTAACGGGTTGGAATTACTCAAGAAGATCCGCGAAAATAAATCCACCAAATTTATTCCGATCATTGTCTGCTCGGTTGAAGCCGAACAGCAAAAAGCCTTCTTAATGGGAGCGGTGGAATACTTTGTCAAACCTATCAAGTATAAAGATTTGGTTGAAGTGCTTACGAGTTACAAGCTTAAAAAAGATTCAAATATCCTTTGTGTTGATGATGATGTTCCGACTTTAAATTTAATAAAAGAAGCCATTTCATCAGTCGGCTACAATCCCGTGGCGCTTTTTCAATCGTCAAAAGTGATGGAGACGATAAAAGACATACCGCTTGATCTTGCAATCATTGATCTTGATATGCCGGAGATAAACGGCTTTGAATTGATCAAACTCATAAAATCTAATCCGAAGTTCACCAATCTTCCGATCATGATTTATACAGGGAAAGAAAATTTTGAAGATGACCTTAAGAAAATTGATGGATTGTTTACAGAACTGCTTAGCAAGCGAAGTTCAAATATTGAAGATTTGGCTTCTACGATAAATGCAATGATAAACCGGTATGATGAACCGACAACACCGGAAGAAGCGGCAAAACAAACTGATGTACCAAAAATTCTTTTAGTTGAAGATTACAAACATTCACAAATAATTGTAACCCGCCTCTTGAAAAAAAATAACTTCACCTCTGTAGTTGTTATGGAAAACGGCGCCCAGGCTGTTGACCAGGTTACGAAACAAAAATTCGATCTGATTCTAATGGATATGCAGATGCCCGTAATGAACGGATTTGAGGCAACAGAAAAAATCCGGATGATGCCGGAATATAAAGAGACCCCCATCATTGCACTCACCGCATTTGCGATGAAAGGCGATAAAGAAAAGTGCCTGGAATCCGGCGCAACCGATTATATTGCCAAACCCATTGACAGCCAGGAATTTGTGGAGAAAGTAAAGTTTTACACTTCCGATACATTTATTAAAAAAGCATAGTGGATTAAGTTTCAGGTTAGGTGGCAGTAATTGAATTTAGTACTAAACAAGAAAAAATATACATGAAGAATATTAAGCCATTGATTGGTTTAGCTTTACTCATCCCATCGATTGTCTTTTGGGTTATTTGGATCAATTCGTTCAAGGCTGGAAGTGAACAGTCGGAAAGGGTAGAAAACTACCTTTCTCACTTTCCAGCGGGAACAACTGTAGGTGCATTAACAACGATTGCATTTCTTACATCTCTTGGTTCGGTTTTTGCCGCATCATCGGCTCTGCGAGGCTCAATAATCGTTATACGGATCATCAGTCTTCTCACGATTTTCGTTGGTGGGGTACTTACATTCATGAATGTTTTTCAATTACTCTGAATGACTATGAACTAACCTCTTTAATAAGTAAAGAGTCAAGAGAAAAATAAATATCGCTGACAATCCACAAATACGGGTGCTTAGATAAAATGTTCTTTGTTTTTATTGTTCAATACAACTCCGACAACTGATGCCAACATATCGAGTCGATTGCAGTATGGTCACACCAAAGGCGGACAGGCAACCAAACCTCTTTAGGGACTTGCTAACGGTAAACCGATAGCTGCTTCGGGTGAATACTCAAAGCAATTCCAGATATGTAATAGGCAGACGCGTTGTTTCCCAATCCAGCGCAGCGATTATCTCCGACAAGTCGGAGTAATCAGTTAGGTGTACGGGCTTAAAAGTGCTTAAGTTATAGATAATTATTGAAGGATGTAAAATTATGAAACGAAGAAAACTAATATTAACTGCATTATTACTTTATCCAATAAATCTTTTAGCAAAAATAAATAATAATTTCTCTATGTTTATAGAAAAAGGAAAACCAATGAGAACTAAAACTGGTTTCAAAGTAAATTCTGGTGAAGCTAGATATGGTAAACACTACAAAATGAAGGGAGTTACTTTAAACAACCTAGATATAAAAATTGGTGGAAATGACACGGATGGAGATTTAGCAGTGTTTGAACAAACTGGATATACACCGAAAGGCGGCCCGCCTCTACACATTCATCCTAATCAAGATGAATGGTTTTATGTTCTTGAAGGAGAGTATTTTTTTCAAGTAGGTGAAGACAAATATACTATGAAAATAGGTGACACTATTTTTCTTCCAAGAAATGTTCAGCACGCATTTGTTCAATTAACTGAAAAAGCTAAAATTATAGTATCCTATCTACCCGCTGGAAAGATGGAGGACTTTTTCAAGGTAACAGATTCTTGGACTTCACCGCCAACAAATGAAGAAGTTGTAAAAGTTTTTGAAGAACACGATATGAAAGTTGTTGGTCCACCATTAAAGATCGAATAAAAAACATTAGAAAAACAATTGATTAAAATAATATTATTAAAAATGCACCTAACCTCTTTAATAAGTAAAGAGTCAAGAGAAAAATAAATTCCGCAGACATTCCGCAAATGCGGGTGCTTGGATAAAATGTTCTTTGTTTTTATTGTTCAATACAACTTCGACAACTGATGCCAACATATCGAGTCGATTGCAGTATGGTCACACCAAAGGCGGACAGGCAACCAAACCTCTTTAGGGACTTGCTAACGGTAAACCGATAGCTGCTTCGATAAAAGTCGGAACTATTCCAGATATGTAATAGGCAGACGCGTTGTTTCCCAATCCAGCGCAGCGATTATCTCCGACAAGTCGGAATAATCAGTTAGGTGTACGGGCTTAAAACGCGCGGCCATTGTAAGGATTTAGTATGATCTAATTCCTTACCCTTAAAAGTGTTGTTAAAGTTAGTTTTATATTTTAAAACGTAATAAACAATGCTCGCTAATTCCTTAGCGATAATTGTTTTGGCAATTTGTTTGTTCTTCTTCCGAGTCAGTGAATTATGGTATTTCCGAATAATAGGATAGTAGTGTACTGCATGAATAGCGGCATCGGAGAAAGAAACTTTGAGATATTTGCTGCCGTCCTTAGAAGAACGCTGTTTGGATTTGCCGCCGGAGTTACGGGCAGAAGGAACGAGTCGGCAGTATGAATAAAAGTTTTTAACATCGGCGAAACGGTTAATTTTGTTCATTTTTAGCACAAATGGCAGCTTCCCGGAAGCTAATATTATTTATTACATTTCAAGAATTGCGGGGTTGATTGGGCTTGGCATTGGGTTGGGAATTGATTTTTATTTTCAGAACAAAACCCTTTTGCTCAATCTATTAAAAATAAAAACTGCCTAACCCGCCAGCAAGCGCTTTCCGTATTCGCATTTGGCATTTTATAAGTTTTAGTGTCAGTCGTTGCGTATCAAGGTTTTTGTTCAAGGTAGTTGTACTATGAAAGATTTTTTTAATTATAAAAATCATTAACAAGTTCGGCATTGTAGTTCGGGGTTACGCCTTAGCCACAATTCCGTTATCTGACCAAGTAAAAGGTAGAGGAATTTAAACACCACCTATGAAAAGAAGTGCAATATTTCTTCAAGCAGTCATCGTGCTCATAGGCATCGCTGCTTTTGCCCTTATGCTTTGGGAACCTCACATCGAAGGTAGGAATGCACATTCCACGTTCTTTGAAATTTACTTCAAAGATCCATTTCTTGCTTATGCGTATATAGCGTCCATCCCGTTTTTCATGGCGCTCTATCAAGCAGTAAAGGTGTTGGGATATTATGGACAAAATAAGGTGTTCTCGCAATCGGCCATAAAAGCTCTGCGGACTATAAAATATTGTGCGATATCTATCATTGGTTTTACTGCGGTAGGAGAAATTTTCATTATGTTAGGCAAGAGTGATGATCGTGCAGGCGGGGTTTTTATGGGCATCCTCATAACCTTCGGCTCAGCCGTGATTGCCGCAGCTGCGGCGATGTTTGAACGGATTTTGCAAAAGGCTGTTGAAAAAAATTCGAGAACGATTTAACAGTATAACGATATTGAAAAATTGAAGAATGAAGAATTTGTTGAGGTTTTAGAATAAATGAATGATTTATATTCTTCGTTAAAAATATCCGATACCAAAACAGAGAAAGTTGGTTTTTCAAAAACAAGTCATTTCTTACTTTCGAATTTAGTTATGCCGACTAATGGAAAATATACTATGAAATTTGTCTACAACGGAAGCAATGTTAATTACAATCAAAATATTATGATTACTCTGAGATACAAAACCTCTTCGCTATGTTTCTCTTAGATATAATTTTCGGATTATTTAGACCATAATTGGAATCTGAATCTTCCCAAGGTTTTTGATAATGAAATAATAGATTTTGTCACTACTGTCCGGTTATAAGTTGAATAAATTCAATTGGTTAGCCGGAACAGAGTTATTAAAAGTGTAGTTGATCCCATTTACAAGTTGTAAAATAGGGGTTTTCTCAAAAATTGACACACTTAAAA
>Ga0210033_1003636_pt1 | contig 12351 bp, 7 predicted proteins | sample CryGeymeta201501_FD_185465 | JGI IMG/M metagenome (GOLD analysis project Ga0210033, IMG submission 185465) | Groundwater microbial communities from Crystal Geyser aquifers in Utah, USA - Crystal Geyser metaG 2015-01 (SPAdes) (version 2) | ecosystem: Environmental > Aquatic > Deep subsurface >... | reverse complement strand
GCGTCTCGTTGCGGGTCGAACCCGGTGATTTTTTTGCTTTGCTCGGCCCCAATGGCGCCGGTAAATCGACGCTGATCGGCAGCGTCTGCACCTTGGTCACGCCGAGTTCCGGCAGCATCCGGATTTTCGGCCATGACCTGATCGTCGAGCGCGCCAAGGCTTTGTCCTGCATCGGCGTGGTGCCGCAGGAGATCAACTTCAACCAGTTCGAAACCCCATTCGAGATCGTGGTGAATCAGGCCGGTTTCTACGGCATCGAGCGCGCCGAAGCCAAGGAGCGCGCCGAAAAAAACCTACGCCGCCTGTCGCTCTGGGATAAAGCCCATGGCATTTCGCGCGCGCTCTCCGGTGGCATGAAACGTCGCCTGATGATCGCCCGGGCGATGGTGCATGAGCCGCGGTTGCTGATCCTCGATGAGCCGACCGCCGGCGTCGATATCGAAATTCGGCGCGCGATGTGGAGCTATGTCGTGGACATCAATCGCGCCGGCACCAGCGTCGTCCTGACCACGCATTATCTGGAGGAAGCCGAGCAACTCTGTCGCCACATCGCCATTGTCGATCACGGCCTGATTGTCGAAAACACCGATATGCGATCACTGCTGGCCAAACTCGACCGGGAAACCTTTGTGCTTGACTTGTGCCAACGCTGCGACGCCGTTCCGCTGAGCAGCGGCGTGCAACTCAAGCGCATCGACGACACCACGCTCGAAGTGGAAGTCCCCAAGGGCACCGCGCTCAACGGCCTGTTTGCCGATCTCAGCAAGGCCGGCATCGAAGTGCGTTCCTTGCGCAACAAATCCAATCGGCTGGAAGAACTGTTTCTCAATCTGGTCGAACGCGGCCAGGACGGTGGCGCATGAACGGCCATGGCAACTGGGTCGCGTTCAAAACCATCGTCGGCCGCGAGGTCCGCCGCATCCTGCGCATCTGGGGTCAAACCCTGGTCCCGCCGACGATCACCATGACGCTGTATTTCGTCATTTTCGGCAAGATGATCGGCGGCCGCATCGGCACCATGGACGGCCTGCCCTACATCGACTTCATCGTGCCTGGGCTGATCATGATGAGCGTGATCCAGAACAGTTACGGCAACATTGTGTCGAGTTTCTTCGGCGCCAAGTTTCAACGCTTCATCGAAGAAATGCTGGTCACCCCGACGCCGAACTGGGTGATCTTGAGCGGCTACGTGATCGGCGCACTGCTGCGCGGGTTGATGGTCGGCGGCATGGTGCTGCTGGTGGCGATGTTCTTCACCGAGATCCGCGTCGCCCATCCCTTGATTACCTTGGTCACCTTGTTGTTGACCGCGCTGGTGTTTGCCTTTGCCGGCTTCATCAACGCCATGTTTGCCAAGAAGTTCGACGACATCGCCATCATCCCGACGTTTGTGCTGACACCGCTGACCTACTTGGGTGGCGTGTTCTATTCGGTCAGCCTGCTGCCGCCGGTCTGGAAAACCATCAGCCACTTCAATCCGATCTTGTACATGGTCAACGCCTTTCGCTACGGCCTGCTCGGCATCAGCGACGTCGGCATCGGCACCGCGCTGACGCTGATGACCGGCTTCGCCGTGCTGCTCGGCGGCGGTTCGCTGCTGCTATTGCAGCGCGGTACTGGCTTGCGGCAATAGTCCGTCTTCCGGCTTGTGCCTTCTGCCTCAGTCCTCTGTCTTCCGCCTCCGGTCACCGGATTGGCATCGCCGGATCGCCGAGCAGCATGCTGGCCAGCAGGATGTCTCGGATGATGCCTGATTGCCCGGCCAGTGCCTGCTTGGCCGCCAGCAGGGCATCACCGATGCGCGTACCCGGCAGTAGCCGTGGATAGAGCACGTCGCCCAAGGCCTGGTGTGCTTCGACCTCGGTCAGGGTGGAGACACCAATCACCGCTGCGGCACCGTGGTGGTCGGGCAGCAGGAAGGCGTGCGCCATGGTGTCGGCGCGCGGCGATACGAAATAACTGTTCCAGCAACCCCACTGCACGATCAGATCGCTGACCGCGCCGGTCAGCGCGCCGACCTCACCGGCGCTGAGCAGGGCCTGGTCCTCACTGCTCCACTGGATCGGTGCCGAATGGCCGACGTAACTGACCAGGCCCGCGCCTGAGTTGAGTTGCGCCAGCACCGCGTGGTTGGCGGCGCTGACGCCGAGGTCATCGACATAAGCGCGGTTCGACTGCCAGACGCCGGGCAGGCGCGCGGCGAAGTCTTCGCTGATCGCCTTGAAGTCAGACGCTTCATCGCTACCGCCAGCGACCAACAGCAGTCGGCGCCCCGGGTTGCTGCCGTCGACCGCGAGGAGCTTGTCGCTCAGCGCCTGGAACTCGGCCAGGGTACGCACCGGCAAGCGTCCGATGGCGACTTCCGGCACGCCGTCATCGTTGAAATCGGCGAGCGCGTTGTCGGTCGGCGCGTAGCGAATGCCATTGCCGAGCGATTGGTACAAAGTTGGCACCAGGCTCACCGAACCGAGCCCGAGATAATCCTTGTAGTCGTAGGTGTCGGCACCGACCAGCAGCACATACCGCACGCCAAGCGCTGCCACCGCCGCCTTCAAGTAACTTTGGATCGCCGCGCCTTCCGGCAGGCCATGGCCGAACTGGAGAAAAATCTGTTCCACAGCGACGACCTGGGTGGTCAGACCGCGCGACTCCTGCAAAGCCACCAGAGGCGCCATCGCCGCGATGAAGTTGCCATGGCTGATGATCAGGTAATCGGTCGGACCCACCGGCAGCGCCGCCGCCACCGGCAACGCTTCGACCCGCGGTGCCGGCAGCGCCGCAACATTGGCGATGAAATAATCGCTGGCGCCCGCGATCAGCGGCACCGTCACCGCGCCGCCGCTCGCCGACGACACCGCGCCGAGCGCGCGCCAGTCGCGCCCGCCACCGGCATAGGCGATCAGCTCGCCGTCGGCAAAACCACTGGCGACAAATCCGGGTGGTGTGAACTCGCCTTCGAAATCGGCGGCGAACAAGGCGCCACTGGAACTCTCCTGGTCACTGCCGCTGGCCAAACCATCGCTGGCATCGGCGTTGGTCTGTTGCATGTACAGCCGCCCCGCGCTCGCCACCGGCAGCCGGGGATAGTGCAATTCGACCGCATCCAGGTTGACCAGATCGTAGGCGAATCCGGTCTGCCCGTCGGCTTCGATGCGGATCGACTGGTTGCCGCTGGCCAGATCGGGCAGCAGCACCGCCAGCGTCTCGGCACGGCCACCGTCAAACACCGCGGTGCCACGTAGGCTGCCATTGACGCTCAGGGTGACGCGGTGATCCTGCCCGGCGCCGGGCCAATTGGTCACGCCGATCAACTCGGCGCTGAGCCGCGCGGCAAAATCCGTGGTCGCGACGGCGCTCGTGGTCAGGCCGAGATCGACGCTGGCGGCCTGGGTCGAAAACGCCAGCAGGCGATCCGCCTGCCAGGGATCGATGCCCGGCGAGCCGATGTTGTACCAGCGTTCCGGGGCATAGCGGGTGCGCTCCCAATACCAGGCCGGGCGGGTGATCGTGGCAACGCGAGGCAGGTCCCCAATGGCGATCACGCCCACACCATCGCTGCCGATCAGATAGGGCAGTTCGGCCGTGTACAAGGAATAGCCGGGCGCCACCAGAAAATCGATGGTCGAAGCGGAATCGAAGGTCGCTCCGGCACTGGCGATGCGTCGAGGCACGCCCTCGCCACGGAAGGTGACGGCAATATCAGCCACCGGCGTGCCGATGAGATCGACGCCAGCAGCCGCGAGCATCGCCGCGCCCACCCGGTAGAAGCCCGGTTCGGTCACCCACAGGCGGCCAGCCTTGGCGGCGGCCGTGGTGGCCTGGTTGCGTTCGCTGACCATGGCGAGTTCGGCACGTACCTGCGACCAATGCGGCACCGTCAACACTGGCTTGGCGCCATAGCTCGCGCCGACCAGAAACGGACCGCGCAGGTTGCGGCCACCGTGGGTATCGTGATCGACGATGTAGAAATTTCCCGACTCCGGAGCGCGGTCGAGGGTGATCTGGTAATCGTTGACTTCGGCGCTATCGACGGCAGCGCTGGCCAGCAGATTCGGCGCCAACGGCTTGAGCGCGCCAGCGACCATCTCCTCGATGCTGTAGCCGACATTGGCCACTTCGCTGGCGCTGGTGAAACGCACGCTCAATCGCCCGTCGACCCGTTCCGACTGCACCTGCATCAACCGCACCGGCAGGGTGTTGGCCGGGATCAGGTGGTCTTCCATTTCGCCATCGCGCAGCTGGCCGGTCGGCTGTGGGGAAGCATCACTGAAAAAGCCGGGATCGCTGGTCAGGCGCACGCGCAGATAAGTCGTGGCCAGCGTCGCATTGGTGATCCCGATCCAGCGCAGGATGCGGGTACCGGAAAATCCGCTCGGCACATTGCCGGTGATGAAGGTGGCGTCGGCGGCGCCCCCGGCCGCTTGCGCCAAGGCCGGCAGCGAGCGTTCGTTGGCATCGAGAAAATCGCCGTCGGCATTGAAATCGACCCAGCCGACCAACTGCGCATCCGTGCCGGTGCCGTTGCTCGCCGACACACTGACGCAATACTCGCCGATGCTGGTGTCGTAGCTGCCGCAGCGCCAGAACTGCGGTAAGCCGACCGGGCTGATCTTGGTCGGGAAGGTGACCCCATCTTCGTCGGCGCCATCACCGTCGGCGTTGGGGCCAGGGCTGCCATCGGCCTCGCCGTCGGGGGCGGTGCCGAGGAACCTGTTGCGATCCGCCAGCACATGCCGCGCGACCGTGCCACTGGCGTCGGCGGTGCTATAGCTGGCCGGCGCGTCGCCGTAGTCGAAGACGCAAAAAAAGAAATCCGACACGCCGACGATCTGGAAAACCGAATTGGTCTGCGGCTGATCGCCCTGAGCATAGGTAATCCGCACCGAGCTCACCGCGCGGGTAAAACTGACAGTGAAGTTGCCATCGGTGTTGTTCGGCGCCGCCGACAAGTCGGCCTCCAACCAGTCGCCGGCAAACTGGAGTTGGGCATTGGCAGCGACGATCTGCCGCGGAACCGCATTGCCGCCGCTATCGAAACCTTCGACCCGCAGGTAATCCTCCCAACCATTGCCATTGGACTTGTCCACGTCGAGCATGGTCAGAGTGAGCGAGGACACTGGTTCGGAAAAATTGAAGGTGCTGTGTTCGACAGATAGCTCTGTATCACCCGCAGTGTCCATGTTTAGGCTGTAGTAGCCGGCATGATTCCCATTGGTGCCGGTCCTGGTGATGAAACTTGGGACGCCTATGTCACCATCGCTCGGCGCCTCGCCGCTGGTGGCCCCTTGGCTCATGGTCACGCCAAAGCCGCTCGCGCTGACAAACGGCTGGTTATTGCCATTGGCGCCCCAGTCGTAGGTGAGGTTGGAGCCACAGATCGTGGGCGCGGTAGCGGCCGCATCGCGCAACACCAGGCGCGAGGCGTTCAAAGTACCGATATCCTGTGCGGCCAGATCGCAGACGCGCAGTCGCCAGGTACCTTGGGCGTTGCCGGTGTAGAAGTTGATGTTGTTGGCGTTGACCAGGCGCCGGAAGGGCGCATTCGCGGGCGGATCGACATCACCGTCATTGCGAATGCCCTCGGCATTGCTCGAAAACATCACCCGGTAGTTGTCGCCATTGTCGTTGGCTGTCTCGTTGGGCAGGGTGATGCTGCTGCCGTCCGGCGCCACCAGGATCAGCCGCAGATCACCGCGCCAAGTGTGGTCGATATCAACGCCGACTGCGATATCGCCTACCGTAAAACTGTCGGCGACCAGGTAGCTGTGCTCGGAAAAACTGGCGCAGCCGGTATTGTCAGCAATCGCCAACACGGAGTTGTTGTCGTAGCTGTACACCACCTGCGCCGACAAGTTCGGGGCCAACCACAGGCCCAGCACGACCGACGCCAGCCGACCGAATGGTGATCGTCGATTTTTGCGGATCGGGCTGGTTCCGAGCGATTTCATCTGAGCGGTCTCCTGCAAGTTGTGGTGGATGCCCACGCGCCGCCGTTGGCCAGGTGATGCGCCGCATGCTGTTCGCCATCCTCGCCGACGCACTTGCCTGGTCGCGTCGATGGCATCCGTCTTCGGCTATTGTCGTGCAAGGTCCATGCCCGCAAGGCAGTAACGGCGCGGGTTTGCCGCAACGTCATGCTTATTTGCTTTGTTATCCGCGTCTAGACAGTTCTGAAAACCGCCGGGAAATAGCGCACCGCCCCCCAGACGGTCTGCCATCCCACCCCATGGAAACGGCTTCAGAGCTGACGCGGATTGCGGCGATTCCGGCAGCGCCCTAACATGGCAACGCTCCCGCGCCAGCCGCAGCGCCTGCGCTGATGCGCCAGCCCGCAGACGGTCGGCCTCGGCTCGCGGTCCCGTCTTCAGAACTCAATGCGCCAGGCTTGGTCATTCGCCCTGCGCCCGCCCTCCCCTTTCCACGTCCAACCTGAGGTATTTTGAATGAACTTGCCGAAGCTCCTGCTTTGCGCCCTGCTCGGCTTCGCTGCCAGCGTGAACGCCGTTACCGCTGCTGAATCGGAGGCCCAAACCGATCAAGCGTCTGCCAATCAGAAGTTGCTGGCCGACCTGCATTACCGTGACGGCGACTTTGCGCTCGGCAGCGCCCACGCCACCGTGCATGTGCGGAGGGGTTTTCATTACCTCGATGCCGCCGATGGCCGGAAAGTGCTGGAGGGTCTCTGGGGCAACCCGCCGGATGACAGCGTGCTCGGATTGCTGGTGCCCGACGACATCGATTTGCTCGGCGAACATTCCTGGGTGGTGGTACTCACTTACGCCGACGACGGCCACGTCGCCGACGAAGACGCCACCAGCATCGACTACGACAAAATGTTGAAAGAGATGCAGGCAGACACGCTGGCAGCCAATGGCGAACGTGAAAAAGCGGGCTACCAGAAAGTCCAGTTGATCGGCTGGGCAGCGCCGCCGCGCTATGACGCCAGTAGCCGCAAATTGCATTGGGCCAAGGAGCTTGCCTTCGGTGATAGCGCCGAACACACCTTGAATTACGACATCCGCGTACTCGGTCGCGCCGGTTATCTGAGCATGAATGCGGTCGCCAATGTCAGCGATCTGGAACTGGTGCAAGCGGGCATGGGCCAAGTGATGGCGATGACTGAATTCGATGAGGGCGAACGCTACGCCGATTTCAATTCCTCGACCGACAAAGTGGCGGGCTATGGCCTCGCCGCCCTGGTCGGTGGCGCAATCGCCGCCAAGACCGGCCTGTTCGCCAAGCTGCTGGTGATGCTGCTCGCAGCCAAAAAACTGGTCATCCTCGGACTGATCGCGCTCGCCGCCTGGCTCAAGCGCTTTTTTGGCCGCAAGGCGGATTGAGACCAGGTCGCTGCGATTTGCCCCGGTCGCAGCGGATCCCCGCATTGACCAGCTCCGCTGTTGAAAGCCACTTCGTTTCATGCGGGCTACTTGCTGGCATCTAGTTCAATCCAACGCCGTGGCGCTTAACGGCCGCGGACCATCGCTCGCGGCAACCGGTATGATCGGCTGCCCGGCTGGCCGCTGGGATTGGGTGATGACATCAAAACACCCAGCGTTCTGGTCAAAGGACTGGAGGTCAACCCCGATGGCATTGCTGCAAACGATTTCCTCGGCGATGTCCGGCGCGGCCAAAGCGACTCTACTCGCGCCGAAAAAAGGTGGTTGCACGCCCCGTCGCAATCGCCTCTCGCGCAACGCTGATCGCTCGCGGCGCTGCGGTTTCTCGGGGGCCGCATGAGGGTGTTGCTGGTCGAAGATGATGTGCTGCTCGGCGAAGGCATCTGCGCGGCGCTGCGCCGCGCCGGTCTGACCGTCGACTGGTTGCGCGATGGCGAGTCGGCGCGGATCGCGCTGATCGATGGCAGCTTCGATCTGGTCGTGCTCGATCTCGGTCTGCCGCGACTGCATGGTTCGGCGGTAATCGAAGCAGTCCGCGGCGGCGGCTCGCAGGTACCGATCCTGGTGCTGACCGCACGCGATCGGGTGAGCGAGCGCGTGCAAGCGCTGAATCTCGGCGCCGACGATTTCATGGGCAAACCGTTCGACACCAGCGAACTGCTGGCGCGCATTCGCGCCTTGCATCGGCGCAGCATCGGTCGCGTGGAAACCCGGATCGAGCATGGCGATCTCGAACTTGACCAGGCCCGCTTGGCGGTGGTCTGGCGTGGCCACCAAATCGAACTGCCACGGCGCGAGTTTCATCTGCTCTGGGTTCTGGTCGAGAACGCCGGACGCATCGTCTCGCGCGAGACCTTGCAGCAAAAACTTTACGGCTGGGACGAAGACATCGAAAGCAACGCGATCGACGTGCATATCCACCACCTGCGGCGCAAACTCAGCCCCGAGCTGATCCGCAACGTGCGTGGCGTCGGCTACGTGCTGGAACTGCTGAGCGATGGTTTGGCGCCATGATGAGTCTGCGTAAATTGCTGGTGCTCTCTTTGAGCAGCGTGATCCTGCTGACGTCCATGGTCTCAGCCGCTTTCAGTTATCGCCAGGCGCGCATCGAAGCCAAAGAATTGTTCGACGCCAAACTGGCGCACTCGACGCGCATCCTGATGGGACTGATGGACGACGCCCTGGCCGGCGATGGCAAGGGCGCGCAGCCGACGCCGGTGTTGATCAACATTTGGAAGGCCAGCGGCATTGGCGGCGATGATCGCCCGCCGTCGGCCAGCGGCAACGCCTATGAAACCCGGCTCGCCTTTCAGGTTTGGGATAGCCGTCAGCGGCTGCGATTGAAGTCCGACAGTGGCCCAAGCGCCGCGCTGGCCAACTTGCGGCCAGGTTTCGATACCCGCGAGATCGACGGTGAGCGCTGGCGCAGTTTTACCTTGCAATCGCGCCACGGGCTGTGGTTTCAAGCCGGCGAACTCAACGCCAATCGCACCGGTGTCGCGACCAAAATCGCCGTCGTGACGCTGGCGCCGCTGCTGCTGCAATGGCCCCTGGTGATGGTGTTGGTCTGGCTGATCGTCACCCGCGCCTGCCGCACCTTGGAGCGGGTGACTTGTGAAGTGGAACGCCGCGCCGCCGATGCGTTGACGCCGATCACCATCGCCGGCACCCCGCCGGAAATTGCCGGTGCGGTCAGCGCGGTCAATCATCTGATGCTGCGGCTCGATCAGGCGCTAACCCACGAACGTCGTTTTACCGCCGACGCCGCGCATGAATTGCGCACGCCGCTGGCGGCACTGAAGGTGCACGCCGATAACTTGCAGACTGCGGTATCGCGTCAGCATCAGCGGGAATCGGTGGATTTTGTGCAGCAGGGTATCGACCGCCTCGGGCGGCTGATCGAGCAACTGCTGGCGATGTCGCATCTGGACCCGGCGGCGAGCCCAGCGGTGGCCCGGCCGGTCGATCTCGGCGCCTTGACCAGTCAAGTGCTGGCCGAGCTGGCACTGACCAGTTTGGGCCGACGCGTGGATATCGCCTACCAGCCGCCGGCCAGCACCGCCACCATCCAGGGCGATGAAGTCCTGCTTGGACTGCTGATCCGCAATCTGATCGACAACGCTTTGCGCTACACGCCACGCGGCGGCCATGTGCAGATCGGCGTGCAGTGTCTGCAGAGCGGCTGCGAATTGCGGATCGAAGACTCCGGCCCGGGCATCGAGGCCGCCGCCCGCGAGCGCGTGTTCGAGCGCTTTCACCGCGAACTCGGCAGCCAACAGGAGGGCAGCGGCCTGGGCTTGGCGATCGTCCGCCAGGTCGCCGAATTGCATGGCGCCGAGATCAGCCTGGACCAAAGCCCACAATGGGGTGGATTGCGCGTCAGCGTGCGCTTTGTCAAGCGTTAGCGCACCGCACCGACCGCGCGCAAGGCCGCAGCGTCCAAGCCCAGTTCAGCCAGAATCGCGTCGCTGTGCGCGCCCAGGCCGGGCGGCGGACTTAGGCGTTGTAAATCATTAAAGGTGGCGGTTTGCGAAGGATTTTGCCCCGTCTGCAAGGCGCGCAAAGGGGCGCATAGTTCGACTATGAAACCCTTTGCGCAACGAAGCAGACGGGGCAAAAGACCAGCAAGATGGCACCTTTGATGATTTACAACGCCTTAAATACTGCACTGGCGTTGCCGACAGTTTGAGCGGGCTGCCGAGCAGGGGCACGCCGTCGATCTCGATCAACAGGTCGCGATCTTTGGCAATCGGCTGGGCGATGGCGGCGGCGACGCCATTGACCCGCGCCGCAGGCACGCCGACAGCGTCAAACCGATCCAGCCAGTGCTGCACCGGTGCGTTGGCAAACTGCGCCGCCAGCAGACCGCAGAGCAAATCCCGGTGACGCACCCGGTCGGCATTTTGGGCAAAGCGCGGATCGCCTTGCCACTCCGGGTGTTGCAAGGCCACACACAAAGCCTGCCAGAGCTTTTCACTGGCCACCGCCAAGACGAAATCGCCATCGGCGGCAGCAAAACTTTGATACGGCACTTTTGCTCGCATGGGCATTGCCGTAGCGCACGGCGTCTTCGCCAGTAAAGCGCACGCTGCTACCGACGTTGGCAAGCGCGGCCAGCGCGCTATCGAACAACGACACATCGATGCGTTGGCCGAGACCGCTGGTCTCACGCGCACGCAGCGCCGCCAGAATGGCGATGGCGGCGTTTTGCCCGGTCATCAGGTCGACCAGGGCAACGCCGACCTTGCTCGGTTCACCGTCGGCCGGACCGCTGATCGCCATCAACCCGGCTTCGGCCTGCACGACAAAATCGTAGCCCGGCCGCAACGCGCCGATGCCAGTGCGGCCGTAACCGGAGATCGAGCAATAGATCAAGCGCGGGTTGATCGCCGACAAGGCGGCATAGCCGACGCCGAGCGACTCTGCCGTACCGGTTCGATAATTCTCGATCAACACATCGGCACGCGCCACCAGCGCGTGGATCACCTCGGCGGCGGCAGGGGCACGCAAATCGATCGCCAGCGAACGCTTGTTGCGATTGCAGCAAGCGAAATACGCCGACAAGCCATCACGGAACGGCGGGCCGAGTCCACGCGTATCGTCGCCCGCAAACGGCTCGACCTTGATCACCTCGGCGCCCAGATCCGCCAGCATCATGCCGCACCAGGGGCCAGCCAGGACCCGCGACAATTCCAGCACCCGAATACCAGCAAGCGCGGTCATCTTGATCTCCCAAATCCTGGCGATGGCATCCGGGCATTGTCGCACGCAGGGCTGGGTCGGCGACCCAAGTCTGGCGACCTCGGCTACTTCGCCTGGCCAATTGGGCGGCGCGCCCCGGCGGCGAGACCGCGCGACTTCCGCCCGCTGTGTTTGATGCCGGCGCCCCACCGCTTTCAGATGACGAGCTCGCAATACCTGTATCTCTGGCGTCGTCGGCAACTCATTGAGGCGTTTGGTGGCCACGCCGACGTTTTCGCCAACCTGTTGGTCGCCGCCCATCCAGATTGGGACCAAGCGCTGGCGATGGCGATGCCTTCGGCTGTCATCACCGGGCCGGAATGCCTACGCCGAGCCGCCTGGATCACCCAAATCCCGAATCGCCCGGACGTGGCGGTTTTGGCATCGTCGAGGCTTTTTGCCACCGGTCATTTCAACATCCGCCGACAGTCGGCGGCCTGGTTCGAGCAGATGCGGCCCGGCATGTTGCAGCGCGACGCTGGCCAACCGCGCGCGCCAACTGCATCCGGCATGGGCACTGGCCGACATGTTGGCAACAGAAGGCTGGGGCGCCTGCGGGATCACACCGGATGACGTGGATGGGTCGGCACTCAAGCGCCGGGACCACACGGTGCTGACACAGGCGCTCAACGCCTTGGGCGTCCCGCCGTTACCGGCCTTTGCTGGGCCGAGAGGCGCACCCGGAGTCGGAGTTTCCTACGGCGCTCAGGCACGGCATTGAACCGCCCCTGAGTCGCTGGGAAGCCAGGCACCGCGAACCAACGCTCAGCGGAAACCTCGTGGTCCGGGCTGGTGAATGTGTTCTGTGGCAAGTTTTTCCGGGAACGAACGGAATGCTGCCCGCACCAATGGGAACTGCGGCAATCGCTCGTTGAGCATCTGCCTGATCGCTTCGGCTTGCTTTGCATCACGGGACCGCTTCATGGGGTTGCGGCTCGGCGCCCGCGATAGCCACGTCTTGAACAATTCGTTTCCAGTGCATACCGCCGGCGTAGGCGCGCAGTTTCACCTCGGCGTCACGCAGTGCCTCATAGGTTTGCTGAGTGTCGATTTCGTGCTTGGCTTGTTGATCGGAAATGGCTCGGTGATTGGCGGCAGCGCCTCAATCCCGACCGCGCAGTCGATAGCGGCGCTGGCGCTCCACATTGGTGAGCGCGCGTGCTGAGCGGGGTCGCCCCTTGGGTGGGTGCAGCTTCGCCCAAGCGGCGCC
>Ga0210033_1003634_pt1 | contig 12353 bp, 12 predicted proteins | sample CryGeymeta201501_FD_185465 | JGI IMG/M metagenome (GOLD analysis project Ga0210033, IMG submission 185465) | Groundwater microbial communities from Crystal Geyser aquifers in Utah, USA - Crystal Geyser metaG 2015-01 (SPAdes) (version 2) | ecosystem: Environmental > Aquatic > Deep subsurface >... | reverse complement strand
TTTAAGTATAACAAAAAATATTCATGAGTGGCTGTTTAGCATAATGCCGGAAAACATTGCCAGCATTGTTGAAATGACCATAATAGCCGTTATTTATTTAACTGGTTTTGCCGTTGCTGGGTTGTTTTTGGTTTTAATGGAACGAAGAATTGCTGCATGGTTTCAGTTAAGAAGAGGTCCAAATCGAGTGGGTTTTCATGGAATTTTACAAACTATTGCTGATGCACTTAAACTGGTTTCAAAAGAGCTAACAGGAACCATAAAAGCCGATAAGTTTTTATACAATTTAGCACCATATTTTGTAATTATAACTGCCTTATTGGCTTTAGCTGTTTTTCCTTTTACCAAAGATTTTCAAGCTTTCGACATTAACATCGGCATACTCTTTTTAATCGCCATTTCATCCATTGGTGTTATTGGTATTTTATTGGCAGGATGGAGCAGTAACAACAAGTTTTCGTTAATTGGGGCCATGCGAAGTGGTGTTCAAACCATTAGTTATGAGCTTTCTGTTTCTCTGTCACTATTAACTATCGTATTAATGACCGGAACATTACAACTTTCCGAAATTGTTGAAGTTCAAAAAAATGGTTGGTTAATTGTTCAGGGGCATGTGCCAGCAGTAATAGCATTTATGATTTATATGATTGCTGGAACAGCCGAAACCAATAGAACACCATTTGATTTAGTAGAAGCTGAATCGGAATTAGGAGCAGGTTTTCATACTGAATATTCAGGAATGAAATTCGCTTATTTCTTTTTAGCTGAATTCATCAACATGTTTATTATTGCAGCCATTGCAACTACTGTATTTTTTGGAGCTTGGTTATCACCTTTTGGAATTACAGAGTCCATTCCATTATTAGGAATATTTTGGTTTTTAGCCAAAACATTTGTCATTGTATTTTTAATGATGTGGTTCAGGTGGTCGTTTCCCCGATTAAGAATTGACCAGATTTTAACCTTAGAATGGAAATATTTACTTCCAATTAATCTAGTAAACTTAGTGGTAATGGCTGTAGTTGTTTGGCTTGGCTTAACAATTCAATTTTAAAAGTTATGAGTTATTTTTCAGATATATATCAAGGCATAAAATCGCTTCTTACTGGAATGAGTATTACTGGAAAGTATTTTTTAAATTTCAGAAAAGGTTCTATTACTCAGCAATATCCTGAAAATAGAGAAACACTAAAAATGTTTGAGCGTTTTCGTGGAGAAGTAATTATGCCTCACGATGAAAACAATGAACACCGTTGCACAGGTTGTCAAGCTTGTGAAATAGCTTGTCCAAATGGCACCATAGAAATAATTTGGGACAGACAACTTGATGAAGAAACGGGTAAAAAGAAAAAAATGATTGACAAACACATTTATCATTTAGGAATGTGTACCATGTGTGGTTTGTGTATTGAAGCTTGTCCGACTGATGCAATAAAATGGGGTCAAAACTTCGAAAATTCTGTTTACGATAGAAAATATTTAGATAGAGTTTTAAATAAACCTGGGTCAAAATTAATGAAGGGAGTGGAGGAATAAAAGCCCACCCCAACCCTCCCGAAGGGAGGGAGTGAAGATGGGGAAATTTGGAAATTGGAAGACGGCTACGAGCGTTGGATTCCCCTCTTGAGAGAGCCTGTCCCATTTTTTTCGGGAGGCAGGGGTGTGTTTTTGAAATAGGAGGGTGTTTTTGATGAAAGAAATAAAAATTAGAAAAAGATAGTATGGCAGAAAAAATTATATTTTACATTCTAGCAATCATCATGGTTGTTTTTGCGGTGGCTTCAGTAAGTAGTCGTAAAATGCTCCGCTCTGTTGTTTATCTATTGTTTGTATTAATAGGCATGGCAGGAATCTATTTTTTAATTGATTATAATTTTTTAGCAGCCATACAACTCACTGTTTATGCAGGTGGAATTATTGTTTTAATGATATTTTCAGTATTGTTAATTCATCACATCGAAATGGAATTAGAGGTTGCCAAAACATTTAAAAAAATAATAACTGCCATTGTTTGTATGGCAGGGTTAGGTATTTTTTTAACTACCATTTATTCGCATCCATTTAATGTGATAGAAAACTCAAATTCGACAACAATTAATGAAATTGGAAAAGGCTTTTTAAGCTACGAAGCAGGTGGATTTATTTTGCCGTTTGAAGTGATTAGTGTGTTGTTGCTTGCTGCAATGATTGGAGCAATTGTAATTGCAAAAGGAACAAAGAAGACCGAAGTTGGAAGACTGAAGTCGGAAGAATGAAATTGGAAGTTAAATAATAAATGGAATTTAAAGAAATTATATTGAGAATAAATTACGGTCTTTGGTTTTTGGTCTTCGGACTTCAGACTTCGGACTTCAAACATTAAAAACATGATACTCGGAGTTAGCATATACGAAATTCTTACCTTAACATCCATACTATTTTTTATTGGTGTGTATGGATTTATTACCCGAACCAACTTAATCTCCATGTTAATTTCGGTGGAGTTGATTCTAAATTCTTCTGTGGTAAATTTTGTAGTTATCAATAAATATTTATTTCCTGAGGTATTGCAAGGAGTTTTCTTTGCCGTTTTTATTATTGCTGTTGCTGCCGCAGAAACGGCCTTAGCCATTGCAATCATCATTAACTTGTACCGATTAATTAGCTCGGTTGAAGTTAAAGATACTGAAACCATGAAATATTAATAGTTTTTTAAAAGATTAATAAAAAAATAAGAATATAAATTTTTAAAAATGGATTTTAGCTACACCCTGTTTATTCCAATAATTCCCTTAGCACTTTTTGTGTTATTAGGATTATTTAGTAAAAAAATCCCGCCTTCAATTGCTGGGTGGATAGGTTCTTTAGGATTAGGAACTGCTTTTGTATTATCCCTTTATACCGCTTATCATTATTTTTTAGGAGCAAAGCTGGATGGAGTTTATCAAACATTTACCTATAAAAGTACATGGATTATATTTTCCGACAAATTACACATGGATATGGGTATGTTAATTGACCCAATATCTGTTATGATGTTAGTTGTAGTTACAACTATTTCATTTATGGTGCACGTTTATAGTAGAGGTTATATGAAAGGTGATGATGGTTACACCCGCTTTTTTTCGTACTTGGCTTTATTTAGTTTTTCTATGCTTGGCTTAGTGTTGGCTACCAACTTATTTCAAATGTATATTTTTTGGGAATTAGTTGGAGCATCTTCCTTTTTATTGATTGGTTATTATTATACCAAACCATCGGCAGTTGCTGCAGCAAAAAAAGCATTTATAGTTACTCGTTTTGCCGATTTAGGATTCTTAATAGGAATTTTAGTGGTGAGCTACTATTCTGGCTCGTTTGATTTTGGTGAATTAAATAGCTTAGATGGAAATGTTATAACCAACTGGACTGCCACTTCTTTTATGGGATTGTCAGTTTTTACCTGGGGTTTAATATTAATTTTTATGGGTGGAGTTGGAAAATCAGCAATGATGCCATTTCACATTTGGTTGCCCGATGCCATGGAAGGTCCAACACCAGTTTCGGCATTAATACATGCAGCTACTATGGTGGTTGCTGGGGTATATTTAGTAGCCCGTTTGTTTCCACTATTTTATTTTGTTGAGGATGGATTTGTATTATCTATTGTTGCCTATATTGGTGCCATTTCTTCATTAGTCGCAGCAGTTATTGCGATAACACAAACTGATATAAAAAGAGTGTTGGCATTCTCTACCATGTCGCAAATTGGTTACATGATGTTGGCTCTTGGAGTGTCAAAATATGAAGGACACGAAGGCTTGGGCTATATGGCTTCCATGTTCCATTTGTTTACTCACGCAATGTTTAAAGCATTGCTTTTCTTGGGTGCTGGTTCAGTAATTCATGCCATTCATAGCAACGAATTAGCAGACATGGGTGGTTTACGTAAATATATGCCCATCACTCACATTACTTTTTTAATTGCAGCATTATCTATTGCTGGTTTTCCTGGTTTTGCTGGATTCTTTAGTAAAGATGAAATTTTAGCAGCAGCATTCGAAAACAATAGGTTAATTTATGTAAGTAGTGTTATTGTGGCTGGTTTAACAGCGTTTTATATGTTTCGTTTATATTTTGGAATTTTTTGGGGTAAGGATAAAAAATATGAACACACCCCACATGAGTCGCCACTTACTATGACCATCCCTCTTATCTTTTTGGCGTTTATGAGTGTTTTTGGAGGATATATTCCATTTAGTGAATTTATTTCTGCCGACTTAAAATCTTTTACGTCTCATTTAGATTTACCATTAGCCGTAATTGCTTCTACAGTAGGAATTATTGGAATTTGTTTAGCCTACGTTTTCTATAAAAAAGAAAACAATTTGTCTGAAAAAGCAACTCAACTATTTGGTGCATTTTATCAATGGACTTTTCATAAATTCTATTTTGATGAAATTTACCTTTTTATCACTAAGAAAATAATTTTTGGAATTTTAGCTGCAGCAATCGCCTGGTTTGATAAATATGTTGTTGATGCTTTTATGATAGGTGTAGGAAATGTAACGATGGCTTTTTCTAATCAAATAAAAGGAATACAATCAGGAAAAGTTCAAGATTATGCCATGGCGTTTGTTGGAGGGGTTGTTGTACTTGCTATGGTTGTATTTTATATATGGATAAATTAATTTAAACCAATGGATATTTTATCACTTTTTGTAATCGTCCCTATTTTAACTGTTTTAGCATTAATTTTTGCTAAAAATTTAAAACAAGCAAGAATTGTATCATTAATAGGAATGGCTATTCAATTTGCCATGGCTATAAATTTAATATTCGCTTATATTAAAGAGCGAGCTGTTAATACCGATATCATGGTTTTTACCAAAGATGTGCTTTGGTTTGGAACATTTAATATTCATTATAGTATTGGTGTTGATGCCATTTCAGTGGTAATGATTGCTTTAACAGCTATTGTTGTATTAGCAGGTGTTTTTATTTCATGGCAAATAGACGATTTACCTAAAGAATTTTTTGTGTCATTAATTACATTATCCGCAGGAGTTTTTGGATTTTTTATCTCCACCGATTTATTTACCATGTTCGTTTTTTACGAAATAGCGGTAATTCCGATGTATTTATTAATAGGTATTTGGGGTTCAGGCCCTAAAGAAAATTCGGCAATGAAATTAACATTAATGTTAATGGGGGCTTCTGCGTTATTGTCGGTAGGAATTTTTGGTATATACTTTAATTCAAATGCCGATGGAGGTCCATTAACCTTTAATATTTTTGAAATTGCACAAGTTCATATTCCAGTTGCAGCTCAAAACATATTTTTTCCATTGGTTTTTATTGGATTTGCAGTAATTGGAGCATTGTTTCCGTTTCATACTTGGTCACCTTCTGGTCACGCATCAGCACCTACAGCGGTATCTATGTTGCATGCTGGAGTATTAATGAAACTAGGTGGTTATGGAGTATTTAGAATTGCCATGTATTTACTCCCATTAGGAGCATTATCATGGACTAACTTCTTTTTAATATTATCCGCCATAGGTGTAATTTATGGAGCATTTGGAGCCATTATGCAAAAAGATTTAAAATATGTAAATGCGTATGCTTCTGTTAGTCACTTAAGTTTGGTATTATTTGCTTTATTAATGTTAAATAAAACAGCATGGACAGGAGCTATTATTCAATCCTTATCACATGGATTGTTAACCGCATTATTTTTTGCTTTAATTGGAATGGTGTATGGAAGAACGCATACCCGAGAGATTGCTAAATTAGGAGGTATCATGAAAATTTTACCTTTTATAGGAGCGGTATATGTAATAACAGGATTAGCTTATTTGGGGTTGCCTGGATTTAGTGGGTTTGTTGCCGAAATGAATATTTTTGTTGGGGCTTTTGAACATCCCGATATGTTTCATCGAATTATTACCATTGTAGTGATTTCATCTATTGTGGTTACCTCTGTTTATATTTTAAGAATGGTTGGAAAAATTATGATGGGACCTTTGGCTGATGAAACCTATAAAGATTTACCTAAAGCCACTTGGTTTGAAAAAGTAGGATTAGTATTGTTGATGATTCCTGTATTATTTATTGGAACCATGCCTCTTGGATTAAGTGAAATGATAAAAGCAAGTATTCAACCATTTTTGGAACGATTACTTTAAAAATTTAAAAAAATGAACTTAGAAAGTTTTTTATTAATGCGTTCAGAAATTGGATTATTAGCAATTATCCTATTCTTATTGATTTTTGAATTATTTTCCAACCAAAAACAAAAAGCAGCAGTAATTCCATTGGCACTATTTCTTTTGGCAATTAATACCTTAATTGGATTTTTACCATTAACAGAAGGCGAATTATTTGGAGGAATGTTTAAAACAAATGCACTATTAGTTTTATTTAAAACTACATTAAGTTTTGGTGTCTTAATCTTATTACTTCAATCTGCCGATTGGTTGAAAGAAAAAATTGTTGCCGAAAATAAAGCAACAGAGTTTATTATACTTCTTCTTTCCTCTTTATTAGGAGCATTTTATATGATTTCTGCTGGCGATTTTTTAATGTTTTATATAGGATTAGAATTAACAACACTTCCTGTGGCAGCTTTAGTGGCGTACGAAACCTACAAAAGAAAATCAGCAGAAGCGGGAATTAAATATATTTTATCTTCTGCTTTAGCTTCGGGTACTTCTATCTTTGGAATTTCGTTGTTGTATGCAACAACTGGAACACTTTTTTTTGATGCTTTTGCTGAAGTTATCACCATTTCTAACCTTTCTATTTTAGGATTTATCTTATTTTTCTCTGGTTTAGCTTTTAAAATTTCGTTAGCACCTTTCCATTTTTGGACTGCAGATGTATATGAAGGAGCTCCGATAAATGTGGCTTCTTATTTATCTGTAATATCAAAAGGAGCTGCTGTGGTAATTTTAATGATTGTGCTCTTTACAGCATTTAAAACATTAATGCCAATTTGGGAAAAAATTATTTACATAGTAGCCATAGCAACCATGTTTGTTGGTAACCTATTTGCATTAAGACAACAAAACCTAAAACGATTTTTAGCCTATTCATCCATTGCACAAGCAGGTTTTATTTTGTTAGGATTGTTATCTGCCGATCAACTAGGTTCAGCAACCGTAGTTTATTTTGTTGCCGTTTACATCTTCTCTAATTTAGGGGCTTTCGGAGTTGTTCAAGCAATATCCTCGGCTTCTAACAAAGAAAATATTGATGATTATGAAGGGCTCTACAGAACCAATCCTTATTTAAGTTTACTTATGATGTTGGCACTGTTTTCATTGGCTGGCATACCCCCATTAGCAGGATTTTTTGGTAAATTCTTTTTATATGCAGCAGCAGCAAGTAAGGGGTATTATGTATTAGTATTTATAGGGGTTGTAAATGCAACCATTTCATTATACTATTATTTATTAGTGGTTAGAGCTATGTTTTTAAGAAAAAATCCAGATGCCATTCCCTATTTTAAAAGTAAAATTTACATGAAATTAGGTTTGTTAATAGCTGCTGCTGGTATTTTGATTTTAGGATTATACAGCCCATTTTATGAATATATATTTTCTATCAGTAATAGTTTTTAAATAAAATAAGGACATGGCAACATTAGACGGAAAACATTCATTTGGAAGCATTGGTGAAACAAGGGTAACCTTTATCGAGAAAAATGTGGATGCCAACAGAAAAGATTTTTTAAAAAAACTGTTGGAACACAATGGATTAGAAGTGGTAATTGATGAACCTGCACCAAAAACTCCTGAAGACCCACAACTTTATACTGTTGGTGTTACCGACATGACTTTTAACCCAACCATTTTTGTTTTTGAACGCAGATTAAAAACCCTTGACGGTAAAATAGTTAATCAAGATTATTGGTTTCAACGAACAAGTGAAGATTTAAAACCTCAATACTGGAAAAACGATTGAAGTAATATTTAAGTAAAGAAGATTAATGTTTAAAATAATTTTCTAATTTTAAGCATCAATAAATTCGATTTACTTATGATACTAAAAATTAACTCCTACGAAGCATATCAGCAACAATATCAAAAAAGTGTAGCAAACCCCGAAGCCTTTTGGGATGAAATTGCCCAAACATTTTTATGGAAGAAAAAATGGGACAACACCCTAGAATGGGAATTTAAAACACCATCTGTAAAATGGTTTGTAAATGGTAAGCTCAACATTACCGAAAATTGCTTAGATAGGCATTTGGCAACACAACCCAACAAAACAGCTATTCTTTGGGAGCCTAATGACCCTAAAGAAAAAACGATTAAACTTACCTATAAAGAATTGCACGAAAAAGTGAGTGCTTTTGCCAATGTATTGAAATCCAATGGAGCAAAAAAAGGCGACAGAATTTGTTTGTATATGCCGATGGTGCCTGAATTGGCTATTGCTACCTTGGCTTGTGCCAGAATTGGAGCTATTCATTCAGTAGTATTTGCAGGTTTTTCTGCCAAGGCACTTGCCGACAGAATTAATGATGCTCAGTGCAATATTGTAATTTGTTCTGACGAATCTTACCGAGGGGCGAAAACCATTCCTATTAAAGCGGTGGTGGACGAAGCTTTACAACAATGTACTTCGGTAACAACCAACATTGTGTTGAAAAGAACAGGAGCTGAAGTTGCTTTTAATGACAACATAGACAAATGGTGGAACGATGAAATGGCGAAAGTTTCTACCGATTGCCCTGCTGAGGAAATGGATGCGGAAGATCCGTTGTTTATTCTTTACACTTCGGGTTCTACCGGAAAACCTAAAGGAATTTTACATACTACAGGCGGTTACATGGTTTTTGCTCAATATTCGTTTCAGAATGTTTTTCAGTACAATAACACTCCTCCTTCGGGGGAGTTGGAGGGGGCTGATGATATTTATTGGTGTACTGCCGATATAGGTTGGATTACCGGACATTCCTATATTGTGTATGGTCCTTTATTGGCAGGAGCAACTACGGTAATGTTTGAAGGTGTTCCTACTTGGCCAGATGCAGGCAGGTTTTGGGAGATTGTGGCTAAACACAAGGTAAACATTTTTTATACTGCACCAACTGCCATCAGGGCTTTAATGGCGTGTGATATTAATTTTGTGCACCAACATGATTTATCGTCATTAAAAGTATTGGGAAGTGTAGGAGAACCCATAAACGATGAAGCGTGGGAGTGGTACCACGAGCATATCGGTAAAGGCAAATGTCCTATTGTAGATACGTGGTGGCAAACTGAAACAGGTGGAATTATGATTTCTCCCTTAGGAAATTTAACGCCCTTAAAACCATCTTACGCTACTTATCCTTTACCGGGAATTCAGCCTTGTATTGTTGATGCTGATGGCAACGAACTCACCGAAACAGAAGTAGAAGGTAATTTGTGCATTAAATTTCCGTGGCCTTCTATGTTGAGAACCATTTACAACGACCATGAAAGATGTAAACAAACCTATTTTTCTACTTATGAAAACAAGTATTTTACAGGTGATGGCTGCCGCAGAGATGCTGATGGCATGTACAGAATTACGGGTAGGGTAGATGATGTAATTAATGTTTCGGGACATCGTATGGGAACTGCTGAAGTAGAAGATGCCTTAGACACGCACGAATGTGTGGTGGAAACGGCAGTGGTGGGTTATCCGCACGATATTAAAGGACAAGGTATTTATGCCTATGTAATTTGTGCCAAAGAGGTAGATGAAAACGAACTACGTAAAGAACTGTTGGAATTAGTTACCAAAGAAATTGGTCCGATTGCCAAACCCGATAAAATACAGATAGTAAAAGATTTACCGAAAACCCGCTCAGGGAAAATTATGCGTAGGATTTTAAGAAAAATTGCCGAAGGCGACACCTCCAACCTAGGCGATACCAGCACCCTCCTCGACCCCGAAGTAGTAGAAAGCATTAAAAGAGGGAAGTTGTGAATAGGTTGGTGATTTAGTACTATTAAATAACAAGATTTCTCAACTGCATTTTTCTATCTCTCACTTCGTTCGAGATGAAAAATTTTGTTCGAAATGACAGAACGAAAGCGAAGTTGATTTTAGTTTTTTGTCATTTCGAACAAAATTTTACAAGTTGAGGTACGAAACTTAGTAAAATGAAGCTAGAGAAATCTTGTTGATTAGAAAAGAAATGTTGAATATTATGAGTGCTGAGTTAATGGCTTAAGTTAAATTGTTCCAAGCGAATGCTTGAAATAGAGAGGTATTTATACTTGGAGGAGAAAGAGGAAATCTTTGGGATATTATAAAATAAAAGGTAGAAGTGTATGAAAATAAATATAGTTAATTTACATCATTCAATTCCATATAAGTTTGAGGATAATATTGTATTATATGAACTTTTAATGAATTTGGTAAATGAACCTGAGTTTTTTCACGAGGAGAAGGGGAAATGGAATGACTTGATACTTAGTATTTCTTGTAATGAAGATGTACGTAATGAGGTTCTTTTAGGCGAACAGATGAAATCTGTAAAGAATAAAGAATTAACTCAAGTAGTCTATCTCCCAAATATTAAATTAACATTTCAAGAAGGATATGTTTTTAATGAAGATATTTTTGATTTTATATATACAAAATCTATGTTCCAAGTTTATCCAGTAGAAGATTTTATTACTTATTTTTTCAAGTCTCTAAAGTTGATGGGTAAGGAAATGAATATAATTGTAAATGAAAAAACACTTTTACAGTTAGAAAAAAAAGCCCTAGATTTATATAAAAAGGATTCTACAAAATTTAGAATAAAATCAGAAGAGGAGTATTTCCTTGAATATTTAAAGAGTAAGGAAGGAAAAAAATGGATGGATGAGGATGGTAAAGAATGGAAAAAATCTGAGATTGGGAAAAAGTGGAGAAAGCTTTTAAAGAAATATATTATTAATGGTTCTATTTTGATAGAGAAAATTAAAAATTATGAATAGGTTAGTTTTAACTTTTGTGTGTACCTTATTCTTATTCTCTTGTAAAGAGAAAGTAATTAAAGAATACAAGTTTAGAGTAATTAGTTTTGGAGGGATTGATGAAGAAGTTAAAAAAGAAGGAAAGTTAGTAGTTGAAAGTTTAAAAGATACAATTAGATATAAATATTACTTCAAACCTTCAAACAATGATAATAGAGAGGAATTAACATTTGAGATATTAAAGCCTGAGAAATATGATTCAATACTTATTCGTAAAATAGATTGTACACTAGTAATTGAAAAGCTAGTTGCGATTAAAAATTATCAAATTAATGGAGATTTATACCAAATCAAAAAATATCAAAAAGATAATTCTGGAGTAGATGAAGATGGATCAACTTTTTTTAATGATGACTATGGTAGGATAGCAGGAGTTTCTAATTCATGGGGATTTTATGATTTTATTCAAATATCGTCAGACACCTTAAATAATAAATTTGAGGTACTTAAAAAAGAAATGTTAAATGATACATCTAGGTTTTTTAGATATATAGTAAAACCACCTAAAAAACATAAATAACCCATGAGTTTCGGAGGTTCGGTATCACAAATGATACAAAGCATTAGGAATAATAATGCTTTGCTCCAGAAGAAATCTGCGTTTACTCAACTCAAAAAGTACGAAGAAAGGAAGGTAGGTTATAGATTAAAGTTTGTAGATAAAAAGATTAGTCCGTTTGAGCTAGAGCGGATAAAACCCATATCTTCCAAGTAAGTTCTATTTCAAGCTTGTGCTTGGAATATGGTATAAAATTAATAATCTAAGTTAAGTTGTTCCAAGCTAATGCTTGAAACAGAAAGAGTACATTAAGAAATCGTAATTATTAGGTGGTTAAGAATATTGCAAAAAAAAATTCGTAAATTTGAGTTGCTGTTAGTGTAAGTATTTTATACTATAAATAGTACAATAAAAACCAAATAACTTATCTGTTATGGATTCTTCGTTAGAACTAAAAAAATTCCACATCATGGAAAACCTCATGAATGTTTCTGATTTAAAATTATTGGAGAAAGTGGAAAAATTAATTACTGAAAGCGGCAATCTTTCAAAAAAAGAAATGATACAACGAGCTTCAATTGCTGAACAACAATTAGCCGATGGTAAAGTTAAAACCAACGAACAAGCTAAAGAAAGACTTTCTAAATGGATGAAGTAAAGATTATTTGGTCTGATTTTGCTTTGGATCAAATCGAAAAAATTGCATCAGATTTGGAGAAAGAATCTTTTTTGGCTGCACAAAAAGTGGTTACTGCAATTTTTGAAAGACCCGAACAATTGAAAACTCACCCATTATCAGGTTCTCCCGAAGATTATTTAAAAGAATTAAACCTCGGACACAGGTTTTTATTGGCTTATAGCTACAAAATCATTTATCGTATGGTGGATAA
>Ga0210033_1003623_pt1 | contig 12385 bp, 8 predicted proteins | sample CryGeymeta201501_FD_185465 | JGI IMG/M metagenome (GOLD analysis project Ga0210033, IMG submission 185465) | Groundwater microbial communities from Crystal Geyser aquifers in Utah, USA - Crystal Geyser metaG 2015-01 (SPAdes) (version 2) | ecosystem: Environmental > Aquatic > Deep subsurface >... | reverse complement strand
TTTGCGAACGACGGGTTGAGAAGTCAAAACACAAATCGGTATTTCGGTTTATGCGACTGATCGCAGCACGAATCTTCGGTATTATGTGAGATGGATACTGTTCTGACATCGGGATTTTTTTGGCCAAGTTTTCCGCTCCGATTTCCCACTGATCCCGGCCTTGAAAAGTTTTCGTTAATATCTCGTAGAGACGTGCGGCTAATGGAGATTTGATTTTCTTAAACTCAGTGAAGTTGATGAATTTGAAGAACCCTTTTCCAAGCATCATTTTCAAAAATGCCTCAGAAAATGTGACTGTAAGCTTTTTTGTTCCCTCTTCTATTTTCCAACTATCAATGACGCCAAAGTTTATTGAGCAATACTCTTTGCCGTCATAGAAGTTCCCGGAAAATTTGATTCCAACCATTTTCCAACGCTCTAGACTATCCTCCAGACGCTTATATCGATCGGAGTTTCTTTTCAAGCCACAACCATGAATTATCTGATAACGCGTAAGGGTTAACCTTTGCGCGTAATCTGCCTTTTGGCTTTGAAGGAGCAAATAGAGGAGAAAGATCGCATCTGTTTTCCCTGGGATTTTATAACCGCACCGATAAGTATAGCCGTCTAGATCCTTCCAGACCAAACCATCTTCGGTCAGTCGTTGAAGGTTTGGATTTTGAAACCAAATTGGATATTCAAGAAAATTGATATTGTGTCGGATCATTTCAGCCCTGTTGGTCATAGGTCCTCCAGATAGTAGTAATTTCTAAGACTCAGTTTACTCTCTATAGAGGGAAGTGTGCAACTTAGAAAGTGCTACTAAAAAATAGTGATTTTTCAGAACAGTAAGCGTGACCTTTCAGAACAGTAAGCGTGACCTTTCAGAACAGTGGCATCTTCTGAAACTCGCACAGAGAGCATGCGCAAGGGCTCTTTTTTTTCGTGGAAAGCTTTTAGAGAGTTTTTAGAAAGACTACGACTACTAGTGGTATTAGAAAATTTCCATTTTAGAGGGACCTTGGAAATTTGCATAATGTCCTGGGAAGTTGTTGTTGTTTCTTCTAAGAAAAAATAAGGCAACAAGAAACCCCAAACAAATATGGGCCGATTCGAGTGAGTTAGACTTAGGGGTTCGGATTTCACTAGATTCTCCTGCATAATGCGGCTATAACTGGGTTTTGAGATTTTGCTTGCGGCTGGTGACAAAATCGTTGGGTTTAGTGCCTACAGAGAAGGGGAATTGTCTAGTTCGAATTTCTCAGGTTAAAACAGAAACAACTATCGGGGTTTGAGAACAGTTTTATCGTGGTTGGGGAACAGTTTGTTTGAGGTTTGGGAACAGTGCCACATCTGGAAAGCCGCACTACCAAAGTGTTAGAGGACTTTTTCGTGGAAAGTTTTTAGATGTACTTTTAGAAAGACTACGACTAGTAGACCTAGAAATTTTCCACTTTTAGATAGACCTTGGAAATTTGTATAGCTTCCTGGGAAGTTGTTGTTTCTTCTACGAGCAAAAAAGAAACCAAGAACCCCCAAACCCCCACTTTGGGGTTTCGATCGATTCTGGGGCACCCTATGGCCTTAGAATAGGGTCTTTTGTTTGATGGATATCTTGCAAGGGCACAGTGCCCTTTTGGGTGGGGAAAAGCTGAAAGCTGGGTTTCCCCTGATTTTTTGGGGTGAGGTTTACATAAGGTTAATTATCAGGATAAAGCGCAAATCCTTTATTGAAGAGACTTTTCTGAAATCAGGTGCCCTTCTTGGGCATACAATCGAAAATACACCTGAAAACCTTGAAACAGCGGTGGGGAAATCCCGCAGCTGCTTCACCGGCGGCGAGGCTCCAGTGAAATAGCCACATCAAGGAAAGCCATTTTATAAAAGAATTTGCGAAGCATGCCGATAACATCAGCGGTGAGCGGTGGCGATTCACCGCAAAGCCATGAAATAGCGGTGAAAGGGAACTGATCAGTGAAAGAACGAATAACTCTCGTGGAAGCGGCTAAGCAAGCCGCTCTTTCACGGGATAAGGCTAAATATTGGCTTGAACTTCTTGGTTGCTGCCTTATCAAGGAAAAGCGAAAGTCTTTTGTCCCCATGGGAGCGGTGGTTCTTCTTGAAGCCATGCGCCTGGCTGTCGAAACTGGACTTACTCCTTCAGCGGCAGCGGAACATGTAAAGATTACTTACTCCGAACAACAGGCCCCAATAGAAACGGTTAAGGATCTCGAAGTCCCTAATGATGCAATCACCAAAATGACGGATAGAATTGAGGGGCTTGAAAAAGCTGTTCTCATGTTGGTTGAGGAAAATAGGGCTCTCAATCAGAAGGTAGGAAAACTTCAGGGCTTTTTGATGCCACCAAGGAAATCCGATATTCAGGTCATACCTTGGCAGCCTGAGAGGCCAGCCAATCTTCTTAAAAGTATGACTTGGTATCAACGCGTTTGGGTGACAATCTTCCAACCGTGGAAAATGCGCCAGCATGGTTCCCAGCCGTAGACAACCAATCACAACCCAAGTATTCTTTGCCAAGACGGGGTTCGTAAACCCACCACATCATACGGTAATCGATCTCATACAATCGCGGGGAAAATGGCTCTGCATATTTACTTTCTGAGGGATATGTAGTAATTTTTACTATATATCTTTTTCTACTATGTAGATACTTAGAGGCTGATTATGAGCAAGAGAAAATTGATGGTGATGGAAGCGGACTTTCATGTCACGTTTCGGAAGGCAAAAAGGCTTTTTGTTGCCCTGACTCCGAAGCGCTTAGTTGTTTTGCATCGTTTGCGAAAGCTTGGGCCGATGACGATTTATGCTTTGGCGAAAGAACTAAAGCGTCATTACAGCAATATCTACAAAGACATAAAGGCACTGAAAGAGACTGGCCTGGTGGAAGTGAATCCAGATCGGCATGTTTTCGTGCCGTGGGATTCCGTGGAAATTCAATTTCCGCTTACGGGGAAAGCGTAGGGGTTTGTTTAGATATGGAGCAGAAAACAACGAACCTTAGGTTTGGAACGTAAAACCCTGTTAAGGGATTCTTTCCCAGAGGTTGCCGTCCGTTTTTTGGACGGCAATATGCTAGGCCGCTGGCTGTTCCCTTCCCCGACGGAGCCGCCCATCATTGATACTTACTCGCTAATCGGCGCGAAGAGCGTCCAGGCGGGGACCCAGAAAGCGCTTTTTGCTTTTTGGGGTGGGGGCCTTGACGATCGAGTGCCGATTAGCATTTTCACAGAGCTGATGGGCGGTGTAGTCGGGGAGGGTTGCGCTGATAAAAGCTGTTCCCCGGTGGTGGGTCCGGAGTTTTTAGATGCGGTTCGCGGGCTCACCGCATCTTACGGCGGGTGACATTGTGGCGCTATTCCCGCTAGTAGCGTCGTTTTCTTCTTTTGGTTTTGGGTGGATTGAGCTTCTTTTTCACAATTCCCCTTATGGTTTGATCTTCTTGCGAATGGACATGAGGCATCGATTGAAGACGGGGAATGCTTCGATAAAGAGATTTTGGCGGCGGGCTTCCTCTTCGGCCCAGAATTGACGCGGCACGGGAGATGGCACGACTAAAAGTGGTGCGACGGTTTGCAGGAAGATTTCTTTGGCCCTAGCCCGTTGTTTGATGAACTGGCCAGCTTCCATGCCGTAGGGCTTGCCGTTAATACCGTTGGTTTTTCGCATCCAGCGGCGGAGCATGGATTTTGGGGTTTTCTGCTCTTTCACTAGGTCTTTGTATGTTTCGTTGATTTCTTCCTGGGTGAAGTTTTCAGGCAAGACAAGGAATGTGACGGGCTTTTTGACTTTGACGCCGAACGTAGCCAGGTCTTTCATGAATGTGTTCTGCAGAGCCCAGCCGAATGGATCGTAGTCAACCAAGGCGATTACCACCGGCGCCGGGGAATTGGGAAAGCTCTTGAGGACTCTTTTGAACTCGGTGCAGAAATACTCGCTGGTGATGCCTGAAGGTTGACCGCCAGTGGCGATAATCGTTACGCCGGTAAGATCCTGCATCTTTTTGAGAAACATACCGATGTGGGCTTCCTTCTCGGCCATGAAAATGACGTGGGGGTTATAGGCTCCGATGTTCCAGCGGCCGTCGTCGTAGAATTTGAACTCCGAGTAAGAACAGATGCCACTTTTAACCATGATGGCCAACTGCTCTGAGACGACTTTATAGGGGTCGGAGTTTCCGATATTTGGCAGTTTTTTGACAACATGTTGGATTTCATACCAAAGGGTGCGAAGGTTTCCACCGTCGGCGGGGCTGTCATGGCCAGCGCGAATGAGAACGATCTGCTGCCAGAGAAAGTTTAGGATGAGGTCTGTCATTACGACCGAGGATCCGGAAGCAGTGGAAAAATGGTGGATGACCTCTTCGGTAGACATTTCGCGAATATCCTTATCGAGGTCGCGCAGGCCCATTTTCATCAAGAGCTTGTGGGTTTTCGAAATGTTGGGGGTGTAAATGAGGCTTTCCAGGCCAAGGAATGCCTTTACATCAGACGCATAGGCCGGGAGGAGATTGAAGGTATGACCGGTGTCGAGGGTTAGTTCAAAGCCGCCGTGCTTTCGATCCTTTCGGGTTCTGACCAGGCGGTGGAAGTTGAGGTAGATTCCGCGACCGATGGGAAGCCAACGCCCGATTTTCTTGAGTTGGGGTTTCAGTTCGGTGATTGAAAGTTGCGTCTGCACCGTTCGATCGGGAAGAATGGCAAGAGTCTTTCCGCCTTTGGTGTGGAAAGCTATAACCTCGGCGGAGGAAATGAATTCGTATTCGCCCTTCGTGCCGGTACGCAAGGCAACGGTGATGCCAGCGCCAGTTTTCCGGGCAATAAACCCTCGGGAGAATTTCACAGAGCAAGTCTGGCTTTCACGGCCGGAGAATTGGCAGAAGAAACGGCTGCGGTTCCCTTCACCTTTTTTCCGAAGGTGAGCTCTTCGCGATTGGTGATCTTATCGCCAATCTTCACATTGCGAAGCGAATGAACGGCATAGAGGTTCGCAATGAAGGATTTGTGGGATTCGAAGAAGCGGGGGTCCTTCTGGATGAGCTCCTTCTTCAGGGTTATAAGCGGATCGTTGACTTTCCACTGACCACCGTGAATATCGGCCACGAAAGAAATGTGGCTCTTGTCTGTCGTGGTGATATAGGCAACATCTTCGGGCCTTATATAGACAATGCCTTCATTGGTTTGAGCAGCAAGAGACTTCAAGGGAGAAACGAGCCTAAGAATGACTTCCACCAACATTCTCTGTATTTCCGTCGAGGGAAGCGTTTTGAGGTCTATGGGAATGACCTTTTCCTTCTCTTTTTCTTTTTCCTCTTCTTCGGTTTCGGGCTTTGGTGGGTTGTTGTCCTTTTTGATTTTGGACGCTACGGTTTTCTGTTTCGAGGACCTGGTTGTTTTTTTGCGTGGCATCTGGAAATTGTAACACAAAAAAGGTGGGAGATACTTTTTATAGAGAAGGTTTTCGGCTGGTTAGAAAACAGCCCGAACTGATGCGGTTCGCGGGCTCACCACATCTTACAGGTGTTTGGCTAGAGACGCCTGTTTTGGGAGCTTTTAGTCAAAACATGTGATATATGGTCGGATAGGAGCACAAAACGGCAGGATATAATGAAAAGAAGCCCGTTCTCCCTGAAATGGTGATTTGGTGTAAGCTTATCCTGCTATGGGACTATAGAAATGGGCTATTTTACTGGAATAAGGCATGTTTTGTTAGTTTTAATGGTTTCGGGGCTAGTCCTAGATCTGTTGTGAGAACGACTTGCCTGAGGCCCTTAGCGTACGTTTTCACCCCGTTGGGCTTCAGACCCCAGAGATGGGCGATTGGTGACAGAATTGTTGGGGTTAGACCTACCAATAAACAAATTTTTCGGATTTCTCCTCAGCCAATATATTTACCCTTTCTTCTTCAAACCTCTTGAGAACAATATCTGGAACATTTTCAATTTTTTCTTCTTCTATGCTAGCAATTTTTCCGAAGGAGAAATGTAGCTTGTAAATCGGTGTTTTGAGCAATGGTTGCCGACCTCCTGTCGCCTGGCTTATTAATACCCAAAGGAAAAGCTCATAATTCTCAGCACATTTGATTGAATTAGGAAAGTTGAATCGCTTGGAAGCTGCCGAAATACTTTGCAGCCTCGTTGGCCTTCCACTCTTTCTGTATCTGGAGAAAAACCCGAGTCCCCTTCCATAGCTCCGGGGACCATGAAGCTTCCAAGTAGAGTCGGGGAAAATAACCCCCTCCTTGGAAGCCATAAGGAAAGCGACAGCACCTCTTTTAAGCCAAGGATGCCGTATTCCATTACGGGTATTATTGAAAGAAATCAGTTCTAAGCAATCCTCTTTGAGACGAACCACCAATTTTAAGTCTTTACTCCAACCAGCAATTGGAGTAAAAATGGCGATCAAAACTATGAGGGCACAGGCTATTTGTTTTTCCATGGCAAAAGTCCTCCAAGCGGCAGTTTTTTCTTCCAGTGGGGAAAACCGAAGAGAAAATTCGGGTATTTCTCTTGAAGCTTGTCAAGAGGAACTTCCGGAGCTTTTTCCTTGTCTATTAGCGTTTTCGGAACCTCTGAAGCGGGAAGATACCCTTGAGAACCAGTTGTCTTAATTGCATTCAGTTGCCATTCCCACTCATAAAACAAAAGTGGAACCATCTGCCCCTCAACAACATCTGCTTTTGCCAAAACGAAGACTGCAAATTTGCTTTTGGCAAAATAGTCTTTTGGATTTTGGAGATTGGCGTCCTCTTGGAGAGGTCTTACAGGGGAGTCATCAAAGAGGGCATCCTTTTCGGTGCTGTCGCCAGGAGCAACCTCTATAGTCCTGATCTCAAAGGGAAACAGATAAGGGAAACCACCATCAAGCTGCATTTCTGGCATATCAACAATTTGACTGTATGAGTCAAAAGTCCTTTCAGAAGAATCTTTAACTAATTGGACAACAAAAAATGAAAAACTAATGTCAGAATCATTGTGCGCAATAACTGAACCTGCATGGACTTTGTCAGTCTCAAGCAGTTTATAACCTAGTCTCCAAGTATCCTCCCTAGGCCAAAGTTCAGGAACTGTTTGGTAAATTAAAAACCCTTCAACGTTTGGTCCAAAAAATGGAATATTAATGGTCTTCTCCCGAAAAACACCTTGAATCTGATAGCGTAGAAGAACCTTTTTTGACCGCACGTTTCGATCATATGAATATAGAAGAAATTCTGCGGGTTCACCCTTCTTTTGCTTTGCAGGAACAGCTTCGCCAGTAACCTGGTTAGCACCTATTTCCATGCCATAAACTGCAGGCTCCTCAATTTGCCATTCATACTCAGATAGTGGAAAATCCTGATCTTGGTCTCCAAAAAACTTTGGCTCAAGTCTGACTCTTTGGCCCAAATACAGTTTTGCGTTTTCTAGTGGAACCCCGTTTGCATACATTTCAAGCCTTGGCTCAACAAGAATGTTTTGGAGTGATGAGTTGAGAGTTTGTTCACCGCCATACTCTTTTCCTTCTTGGGGTTCAAAAGTGAATGTTGGAGAGGCAGTAATGGCATTGTTGCCTATTTTTGAAGCAACGAATGAAATTTTAGGACCTGTTTGTAAGAGTTGCTTTCCATTGGAAAACCATGTCACATCCTTTAGCGTTACCTCATAGTCTTTACCAAAGAGGAAAATGGAAACCTGGTTTGAGAGATTCTCTCCCGTCTTTCCGAAAAACAAATTTATTTCCGTTTGTTCCCCGAGTTGAAGGTTTGTTTTTTCGGGCACGATCTTTGTTTTGATCAGAGCTGAGAGTTCATCCGGCTTAATCGTTCTAGAAGTCTTTGCAAGAGGCAATACCTGCGAATGATTGAACTTAACCAGCGGCTCCCACGAAATTGTTCGCGGAAATTTGTCCGGAAATAGTACCGGCTTCATGCATATTCCCTCAGGGATCCCTTTGGGAGTCGGAAAAAGGATAGACGCTATGTGACTAAGCTCTTCCCAAAAGATACCCTCTTGCCCTGGGAACAAAGGCTTCACCACTTCAATTGGTGGATCAATGGGCTTGGGAAATATGTCGTCGATGACAAACTTTTTGAGTTTATCGATCTCAACAGTAATGGAACCTACCACAAACAGGCGCTGGCTTACGAATCCAATAATCGCTCGTTTTGGTTCGAATGCAAATGAGTAGTTTGCTTTTGCATCAATGACGCCCAAAAGGCTCGTTACTGGAAGAGGCGCATAAATGCCATTGCGACGATTCGGCTGCTGCACAGAAAAGATGATAGCGGCTTGCAACCCGAATGCGCCTGGTTTTTTAAACAGGCACTTTGCTTTTCCAGGTGCTGGCAAACCAGGGAAGTCAACTGTCTGCTGTGTGTCAGCTTTGTGCGTAATTTCCAAAGACGCCAACTTTACCACAGCACTTCCAATGGCTATCTCAGAGCCGGAAGCGACCGAGGCTTTTGCAATGGTAGCCGAAATTTCTACCGGAACAGTAAGTGGCTTTCCTTTCCAAAGAAAGACTTCTCGTTGAGGAGAAATTTCAATCGTCCAGGGGAAAACTTCGATGTTAACTTCTTCAGAGGCTGGCAGGCTAAGAAGAACCGCTTTGATCAAATGCTTACCCGGTGCGACTAGATCCTGAGGAACTGTGACTTGCGCACCAACACCAACTTCTTGATTATCGAAATACCAAGTAATTGATTGGGCATTTGGTGCGTCAGCTCTAGCCAGCAAAAGAAATGGATATGAAGCTGGAAAGACGTAGCCTTTGCCTGGATAGGCAATCAGGCGACCGATGGAGGTTTGAGTTTCTGCGGGAAGATCGAAGGTGGTGGGTTCGGCTATTGGTGAAGTTTTTGCTTCGGTGACTTTGACTTTGGCTTTTCCGAGAATGGCTTGGTGTTCTTTTGCTTTGGCTTCAAAGCTAAATGGATTGCCTTGGCCGATAACAGAACCGCCCTTTTCCCAGGTTACAGATTCAATTTCTGCGTTAAAGTTTCCGTTTTGAATTTGAATGCCAGTCTCAGCAGGCACGGAAGGGTCGTCAGAAGGTGGTGGCTCGGCAGACTCGATAACAAAGGTCAACGGCTGTGATTGGCCAACAAAGATGGGGAAGCTTGCTGGATCAATAGAGGCTTTGACGAGATTGTAGAAGCTTTCGGCCACGCCAGTAAGTGTTTGATCGATAAGAGGGATTTCTCCGGCCGTACCAAAATCAAGAAAGGTTCTCATGCCAATGGTGTAAGCGCCGGGAGCTGGCAATAATGGCTGGAAATAAGAACCTTCATTCTCTTGACCTTCTGGACCACTCCAGAAGAGTTTTAAGTCACCAACAGGGCCTGAACTTCCTCCCGGAAATGGAATCGCTGGAGTTAGTTGGACTTTGGGTTGCAGGCCGTCTAATGGGGTCCAGTTGTAATCTTTGTCAGCAAGTTTAAACTGGAGAAGCTTTGGGGCATAGGTTCGATGGGCTTGAGCGATACCTTTCTTAGGGAAAGCCGTCTCATCAGACACGACCTGAGAGGGCTTGGGGATAGCCCAGGCATCGGCTCGAACAGGAGGAACAGTAAACACCCAAGTGCTCGGGTCAGAGGGCTCCTTGTTGGTTGGTTTCCAATCGTCTACAGGTCGAAGTCTAATTGTCACTGTCGCCAGGATGGTGGCTGCACCATCACGATTGAAAACCAATTTAGAAGAAAACGGCGGATCTTCAGGGGTCAGTACGGCCACATTAGGTTTATCGAATGTTGAACCCCAGTCGATGCTTTCGACTTCCGCCGTTAACATGTATTCTTCCCATTCCACAGCTTGGCCAATATCCTCTACTTGTTGCCCGTTCAGAAGAACGTTCAGGTTGAAAGAAACAGGTGCGCCTGGAGAAGAAACGACCTTGCGTTTGGGTGAAAGTCGAATCTCGGCGGGCTGAACGGTGAAAGTTGCTGTGTCTGTAAGAATCAGCTCTTGGGTTCCGGTGCTGAGGTCGAGTTTGGCGTGCACAGACCAGATGCCTTGTCGATCAAGAAATATCCAGGGTCTAGGCTCTTCGCCAGGGTTCCACTTTTTGTTGTTTAGCTTCCAGGTAATCTTTTTCCAAACCTCAAGATCATCATCGTAGGTAGTCTCTACTGGAATCGAAATGTTCATGGGATAGGTGAACTCGCCAAGAGGTGATTTCAGATTTAAGCCAGGAATGACTGTTACATTGTTTAAAGTATTACAATTCAAAAACGCTGTGTCTCCAGTTTCCTTTTCCGTTACCTCTACCCCTGCACCCGCAAATACAGAATAGGTTCCAGAGCCTTCATCCGCCTGGAACTGATAAGACCATTCAACTTCATCTCGGCCCTCAGGGAAGTCTTCCCACTCCTTCCAACTGCCCCACATCAGCATTGTGACATTGGTTACTTCATACCCTTTTAAGAAATTTAGTTGTCCGCCGTCTTCACCAATCTGGCCTTCGCTCAGACCAGGTAACGATGTCAGCACGCCCTTAAAAATTAGCTCTTGCCCTTCCTGGATAGGTTCTGGGTCCTCGGGGTCCATTTTTACGGTCAGAAGGTTATCCACATCGAAAGCTGGCAATGTCAAAATGGTAGATGCTCGAATGATTTGGGGATATTCTAGGAAGAAGTTGCCAACCAGTTTTATCAAGGGCTGAAAATCAGCTTTGCCATTTTCCATTGGGTGCCCCATCTGGAAAGTTACCAGTGGTCGATAGTCAGAGGAAAATGAATTGGCAGAAGCCCAAGTTTTGAACCCTGGAAGTATGCTCTCAAGACGGATGGGCGGTTGATTAGGAAACAATGATGATTGGGCCACTACCCAGTTTTCAGTGGCGTTGGCAAATGATTTTGTTTCTTCGCCTACGGTTAGCTCAATCTTTTTTACAGTTGCCTTTCGCGACGTGCCCATGATAATGCCATCTGGAACTTGGCCAAAGGAAACTGTGGCCGTAGTTTTGAAGGCCCCAACTAGAAAACTTGTTTCGGGTTTGAATGTAGCTCTGTAAATTTCATTCTGAAACTGATACTCAAGAGCAATGTTATGCACAATCTCACATACTCCAGGAGCGGTAAAGGTAATTTTAGTAGTAGGTGTAGCAGGATTTGCAATTTCACCTCCAGAACCAGCGCCAATAGTCCATAGCGATGTTTTTACCGATAGTTTACTACCACTTCCCAAATCAAAAACCTTGCCATGGTCAAGGTATATTGTGGTAATACTTTCGTTCTTCATTAGAACCCGACTTCCACCGAATGGAATTGAGCCCTTACCTGTAGAATTAAATAGACCGCAACTATGTTGAGAAAAGGCGGTGGTAGGCCAAAGAGTGGTGACACTTTTCCAGTTCGAAAAAGACATCTGTGAGAAACTACCATCAGGCAATTCTTCTACTACCTTCACCGTACACTTCATGCTAACGCCTGATTTTGTTAGTTGTCGGGTGACTGTTGGATTTTCCTCAGTCCATACACTATTCCCTTCGTGAATCTCCCAGGAGACCTCCTTAACAACTCCCGGCCCCTTGTAAGAATAGGAAAAGACCAAAGTGTTGCCAAGAAACGCATAACCACTTTTTGGTGAGAAGGTCAGAAACTCTTCAATTTTACGATTTGGGTCAAGAACCAGCCGCAGCCAGTTGGGATCGCGAGTTCTAACAAGAACCCGGTCGGGCTCATTTGTAGGATGCAGTTCGTATTCCAGATGCCGCCGACCATCTGATGTTTCATATACCGAAACCCTAACTGAAATGCTCGTGTCTGCGCCTTTCATGACGCGGGACGCATCGACGGAAAAACTACCTATCAAACGTGCGGATTCCGGAATAGGTTCCGTGGGCACAGATTGCATACCAACAGTAAAACGCCAAGTAGAAACAACCTTTTTGCCCGTTGTGTCAGAAAGTGAGACAGAAGCAGTATGCGTTCCAATGGAAAGCAAAAGATCGGGTGACATTGCCGGCAGAAAAAAGAGCGTATTTTTTCCCATGACACCTTCGGCATACGGCTGGCCATCAACTGTCAGTTTTCCTTGCACAGGAGGGCTTTCTGTATGATACGTTACCGAAAACTCAGGGAGCAAACTGCCTGCTTCACCAACGGGAAATGTATCTAGAATGCGTAGCTCACCTGATAAGACAAAATGAGCCGGGATGGAAACACGGATACCTTGAAGAATAACTTCTTTTGCTTCAATCTTATGCGGACAAAGATCCGAGGATTCCAGGGCAATCTCTTTCGACTGGCTGATCCGAGTAAAGATTTCCTCTTTGAAACGATCGACATCTTTCAAGGTCATGGAAGAATCGCCATGAAGGGCTTTGAATCGAAGGGCTTCTGCAATGCCGATAGCCTTGGGCAAATCCGTATCCGGCAGAGCAGAAAGAACTGTTTGGAAATCTGTTGAAGA
>Ga0210033_1003617_pt1 | contig 12392 bp, 2 predicted proteins | sample CryGeymeta201501_FD_185465 | JGI IMG/M metagenome (GOLD analysis project Ga0210033, IMG submission 185465) | Groundwater microbial communities from Crystal Geyser aquifers in Utah, USA - Crystal Geyser metaG 2015-01 (SPAdes) (version 2) | ecosystem: Environmental > Aquatic > Deep subsurface >... | reverse complement strand
TGTACACGCAGTACCCGGCTTCATTATTCATTGTTTGGGGTTCGGTATTTCAAATTATAAAAAGTGTCGGGTGGATACAACCTTTTAGGTTAAAGAATCTTTTTATTTTCATCCTTAGCCTCATCCTCAACCTTAACCTCAACCTTAACCTCATTGCCACCACCCACACCGTGAAGCAGGACGGAACGGGCGATTACACCCTTATCCAGGAGGCCATCGAGGCCTCTATGGATGGAGATACGGTGCTGGTATGGCCGGGAACTTATGTTGAAAATCTTTACATCGAATCCAAAAGTATTGCCATCGGGAGCTTAACCCTCACCACAGGTGATTTAGGTTACATATACCAAACCACTATTGATGGCAACCAAACAGGAAGTTGTTTTGAGATTAAAGATTGCAGTGACTTACTTACAATAAATGGTTTTACGTGGGAAAATGGTACGGGCACGTGGCATGGTAATATCAGTGGAGGAGGAGCCATTGTAATACAATCTAATTTAGAAATATACAATTGTATTATAAGAAACAACAATGTGTCTGGCTATGGTGGTGGTTTATACTATTATTATTCTCAGGGTTTTCTTTCCAATGTAACTGTATGTAATAATTATACTTTTGGTCGCGGAGGAGGTATCATGTTATTAAACAGCAGCATTGAGTTTGACACTGTAAACAAGTGCAATATCTATTTGAATTATGCCTCGGTGGGTACTGATATTTATAAACTGGCCATTGGTGGTCCTCCGTTGCATGTGGTGGTAGACACCTTTACCGTTTCCAACCCTGATTATTATTATTTGCATTCTGCGGGTAGCATGGAAATTCCCCAGGATGATATCACTTATTCAATAAACGCGGCCAAAATCCAGTCCTCCTACCAGAATCTTTACGTGGACACGGACGGGGATAACAACAACAGCGGTATCACCCCCGATGAGCCATTAAAGGACATCTATTTTGCCCTGTTAAAAATGGCCTCCGACAGTATAAGCCCCGACACCATCCATGTGGCCAATGGCATTTATTCTCTCTCCGGGGGCGAAAAATTCCCCCTGAGCCTGAAACGCGATGTGTCCATACAGGGAACCGACCGCGATTCCACCATCCTGGATGCTGAAAACCAGATCTTTCTACTGAACGGGATCATCTTTGCCGATAATTACAAAATTAGTAACCTGACACTAAGAAATGGTAACGGGGATACCATTAGCCCCTATATGTATGGAGGTGTGATGTTAAATGTAAACAGAAATAGTGTATTAGAAAATGTTCTTTTCAGTCACAATCGCGGAGAAGGTGAGGGAGGGGGGAGAATTGGTTCTTCAAATAATTTCCTGTTAAGAAATGTAGAATTTAATCATAATATCGGGGGAGGAGCCGTTAGAACCGGACATATTCCTACTACTGCAAATTATGATCCCGACACTGTCCGTTTCGAGGGTTGCAGGTTTATTCAAAACATTCCCGACTATGGGAAGGAATATGCGTCCGGTGGAGGGTTGGGTGTTATCGGACAAGCGAGCTTTCCTTATTACATTACAACTATTTTATACAATTGTCTTTTTGTACAAAACCATACGAAGAACCTAAACAATGGTCCTGGTGCCGATGCCATAGGCACTCTGGATAATGCAAGTGTTTACGTGGTTAACTGTACCCTGGCCGACAACACCTCAGATAATCCGGATGCCAAAGCCATCGGTGTAACCTATGGTTCAGATGTGCATGTGTACAACAGCATCGTGTACAACAACGATTTTGGCCCGGCCTACATGTTTACCCTCAATGGTGATTATGGCGATGGGCATTTGTCTATTTACAACTCGCTTATCGAAGGTGGCGAAGCAGCCATCGATATTGTCACGGCTTATAACTACCTTAATTACTCCCCCACCAACATCGATGCTGACCCCCTGTTTACCGGCATAGGCGAAAACCCCTACCAAATTGATTACGGTTCTCCCTGTATCGATGCCGGGACACTGGACTTGCCCCCATTTATCCACCTGCCCGAAACCGATTTGGCCGGAAACCCGCGTGTTTATGGCGCTTCCATCGACATGGGAGCCTACGAATGGAATCCTACCGTGGGCACAAACCAAACCATCATCGCTGAAAAGGAAAAAGCGCTGATGGTAGCTCCCAATCCATTTAGCACCAGCACCCGGATCATGGTAAAAACCATCACCGCGTCCAAAATGAAACTAGAAGTGTACAACAACTCCGGTCAACGGATAAAGGTGCTCATGGATGGAACTTCCATTGCAGGAATTTCCATCATCAGTTGGAATGGAGAAGATGCATACAACCGTCCTCTGCCTTCAGGTATCTACCATGTGGTGCTGGTGGTGGATGAAAAAGAGGTGGAGGAAGTGGGGGTGGTGAAGAGGTGATTGGCTAATCGTTTAAGTATCTAGTCCTATTTCTTTTCCTCCCCAACCATCCTGTTCATCTCCGCTAGTGGCCTCTTATGAGTATTGACAAGCATTGATCCTGCGCTTATGATAGATGAAAAGAAGTGTGAGAAATAGTAATTTTAATTGACAAACCAAGTTTCAATTAGTATCTTTACATGTTTAATACAAGTCTGATTATACAAAACTCATCATTAAATATATTTTACAAACATTTCAATAATTTACCTAAAACCGATTAATAATGAAAAAAAACAAAGTTAGATTCTGCTTAATCCTGATTTTATCTTTTTCATATCAGTTTTTTATGGCTCAGACTCCCCTGATTTTTGATAAATCCATTGCACTTCCCGAAGAAACGGGTGGTTTTGCCTTTGACATCATGGAGTCGAATGGCTATCTTTTTCTACAAGCACAACACAAAATCTTTGTTTATGATGCCAACGACCAACATCTGGTTACCACCATCAATTTGTTTGAAAATAGCAATACTTCCAAAATCTTTGGTAAATATTCACCCCCTTATTTTAATTATAATTTTTACTCTCCTTCAAGACAAACTTTTGCCATAAACCAGGAAATGGATTTAATTTATACCATTACCCCCGATTTGAATTTAATCAGCATAAAAACAGCAGGAACAAACCTGTTTCAAACTACTACTCTAGCTGCCAGACCTGCCACAATTGACCATTTTAAAATTTCAAGCGGCAGGGTTATTCTTAAGTACGATCCGGTACACAACAGACTTTATACGCTTTTCAGTGGGCGGGACGTAATTAATACAACAGGTAGTTTTCATATGTCGGATTCCTATTTTGCCATTTATCAGGTGAATATATTGTCAGGAGCACTATCCTTGATACACGATGAATTTAAACGAGCCATTTCTACCGGGCAGGGAGGTGATGGCTATAATTCACAGGCAATTGAAATAGAGTTTAACCATAACCTAAGCAATCAAACCAACAACAATAAGTTTTATATTGCACGGATGCACAGGATTGAAGAATGGGAGATTACCGGTAACCCGGTAAATCCGGTTGACTCCATCACCTCCATTGCTGTTTCTGCCGCTAAAATAGGAAAACTGCTCACGGTTAAAAAAAGCGGGGTTCATAAAATTTTGGCCTTTCCCTACAGGTTGCCGGGAAGTGGTGTTGAACCGGATGGATACCCTATTAAATTTTATGTTATTGATGGGGATAACCTGTCATTTACCTGCGATTCTGTTATAGCACCAAGCAAGAGGGTGATAGATGCAGCGTTTATTAATAGCAGCAATAACCTGGTATTGACCTATGCCAACGATATAGTAAATAGTAATGACACCAATGTGGCAAATGCAGATGTTGCTTTTTATTCATTTAATCAGGGTGTGTTTGTTCCACAATATGGATGGAATTTGCAAACCAATGCTTACCCCCAATATGATGAACAATACGATTATAATTATCCCCTGAAGATAATACCAGGTCAAAACGGCGATTTTTATATCGGGAAAAAGAACGAAATCATTCATGTAACAGAAACAGGCATAGATCCTCCTTATGCTTTTACGCAAGTTATCGACAAATCTGGAGGATTTTTTATGAATGGCATACAGTCATCCGATCATACTTTTTTCATCAGTCTTACATTAAATGGTTTCTATCATGTGGAAACCACGCCTGCTACAAAGCAACAATGTGGAATGCCTGTTTTTCAATCGGTTTACAATCCTTCCAACAACAAGTTGTATTTTTTTAATACGCTCAACACAAATAATTCAGGTTTTTTTATTTATGACCTGAATGCGGATAATGGGAACGGGCAGGTGGAAACTTTCATTGAACTGGACTTTCCCATTGGCGATATGGTGTACAACCCATTTCGCGGGCAGGTGCTTATTTCCGGCAACAAAGAAAATGGAGGTAATATAAAAGTGTTAAACCCTGATAACACCTTTGATCAGGATATTGTTGTAAACTTCAGCAATTACCTTACTGAAATGTTTGTTTCCCCCACCAATCAATTATATGTCCTGGCCAATTCCAGAAACACGCACCCTTCCATCATGGTGTTTGATGCCACTACATATAGCCTCATTAAGGGAAGCAGTATTAACCAACTTTCGCAGGAGTGGTATAAAAATTTCAACGCGGATTTTTGTTACAATCCATATAATAAATTAGTGTATGCTACAATTACCAATACCCCTATTTTGTTGGAGCCGTATTTATCAATGAAAAACACCTGTGAAAATGGGCTTAACGAAGGAATCTTATTGTCGGTTTCTGAAACTGGCGATGTGTCCCTATTGAAAACAGGACTCGATTATCCCAGGACCATCATTTGTCCTGAAATCATCAACCCTCCCGAAGGCTATCAGGGTTATCTTTACATCAATTCCCACAACCTTTCAGGTTACGATTGCACGGACAATATCTGGGTGGAAATTAACGATACAATTTATTTTAACGAAATTGTTTACAATCAACATGCGAACAGCCTTTTTGGGTTTTCTGACCAAACTACCACCATTCCACCACTTGGAGCATATGCCAACGACCGTGTGGCACGGTTTTATCGCATATTAAAAGAGGCCGGTTCCACACATGAAATAACTGAAATAGGACATTATAATGGCCAAATAGCTGCCTTTTTTAATAATCCTTACGATGGCAACATCTATGTGCAAACCAAGTTCGATGTAAACAAATTTGGCGAAACGCCGGCTCAATTGTTGCAGTATTCACCTTTAAGTGCCAACAATACTTTTCTGTTTGTTGACTTACCCGTTACCAGCTATTATGCTGAATTTGATCATTTTAAAGATGGTTTAATAGGGCTTTTCAACTACAACCTCATCACCCCCTACATCAATCCTTACCAAAACAAAATATTCCTGCCCAACGGTGCACACTCGAATGTGAGTGTGGTGGAGTTTGAGCCCAACGAACTGCTTCCGCTCAATGACTCCGTTTACGACTGGCTTTCGTTCCCCCGGTTAAACCGTACTGCAAACAACGCCGTGCCCGTGAATGATGTACTGGAAGATAATATCTATCCCGGTAATTATACTGAGGGTAGTGAACTGCTCAATGTAATACCAGGTGGGGAAACGGAGATAAATAGTGTGTTTAGTGGGATTGAATGGAGCACATCAGGCGATTTATATGACATCCAGAGCACTCGTGGCTACAAGCTCCACATGAATTACTCAACACCTTATCTAGATCAGAGGTGGCTGGAGATGGAAGGCACGGTGGTCGATCCTTCCACCCCCATGCCGTTGTACATGGGCAAAGAAAACTGGGTAGGCTATTTTCTGTACAAACAACAGAACATCATGGATGCCCTGGGCTCTACCCTCTATTCCCTGGACTGGGTAAAGGCCGAAGACTGGTTTTGCTGGTATGCCGGGCCATTGCGTGATCCCAATAACCCCGTTGCTGTAACTGAGGGATGGTTGTGCGACAATAAAGCACACAATATTGGCTACGGGCAAATGGTGGTGCTCAAGGCCGGGTACTTCGACCCCAGCCCCATCGCCTTTACCTGGCAGGGAGTTGGGCGCAGCATTGTGGATACCCCCAAGGCCGAGTCCGAATACTTTACCTATGCCGAAACAGCCGACTACACCCCCGTGGTGGTGTTACTCGACACCACAGAGACCATTTCGGAAATAGGCGTGTTTGTTAACGACAGTTGCATGGGTGCTTGTACCGTATTGCCCGAAGACACGCTGGTGGGCATCAGGGCCTACCTGGACGGGCAGCCCGGTGACAGCCTGGTTTTTGAAACCTATACCAACACCAAGTCAACAGCCAGAGAAAAAATCAAGTCCTATTACGTGTTTGACCCTGAAAAAAAGCGATACGAGCACCGGAGCATTCATGTGGGTGAACGCAAAGGCTTATACCGTATTTCGTTGAAAAGCCAACCCCTTGTCGAAGAACCCGCCTTCGGCCTGTTGAGCAATTTTTTAATTTATCCCAACCCTGTCAGCGGGCAGTTGATGGTGGTGTATGAACTGGAAGAAGAAGTTTTGGTCAGCCTGGAAGTTTACGATCTTTTCGGACGAAAAGTAGCTACCCTGATACAGGGAATCCAGCCTTCAGGCACACGAACATTCAACTGGAACCTGATGCAGGCTCCGGGACAACGGTTAATGTCGGGCATATACAGCATCAGGATGAAAGCAGGAACAGAAAACATGACCAAAAAAGTGGTGATCAACTAAACCTGTCCATGAAGTCTTTCAAACTTAAACACTTTTTAATTTCATGATTATTCAAGATAAATATCAGCCAGTCCGTCTCGGGCGTGAAATACTGAACACTGAATGTCGGATTCGGAATTGGGTTTCGTTGTACACACCTTACCCGGCTTCATTATTCATTGTTTGGGGTTCGGGGTTGCAAATTATAAAAAGTGCCGGTTGGATACACTCTTTTAGGTTAAAGAATCTTTTTATTTTCATCCTTAGCCTCATCCTCAACCTTTACCTCAACCTTTACCTCAACCTTAACCTCCATGCCGCCGCCCTCACCGTTAAGACGGACGGAACGGGCGATTACACCCTCATCCAGGAGGCCATCGATGCCTCCATGGATGGAGATACGGTGTTGGTTTGGCCGGGGATCTATTTTGAAAACCTGGTGTGCAATGCCAAAAACATTACTATCGGAAGTTTAACAATGACAACAGGAGATCCTTTGTATATCCGTCAAACAACCATTGATGCTAACCATTCAGGCAGTTGTTTTGAGATTAAAGATTGTAGTAACCTACTTACAATAAATGGTTTTACGTGGGAAAATGGAACGGGCACCTGGCATGGTTACATTAGCGGAGGAGGAGCTATTATCAAATACTCAAATATTAAAATTTATAACTGCCTCATTAAAAATAACAAAGTCAATGGATATGGTGGTGGAATTTATTTCAATCATTCTCAGGGCTTTCTCTCCGACGTCACCATCATGAACAACCAGGCGTATGACAGAGGTGGCGGTATCATGTTATTAAACAGCAGCATTGAGTTTGACACTGTAAACAAGTGCAATATCTATTTGAATTATGCCTCGGTGGGTACTGATATTTATAAACTGGCCATTGGTGGTCCTCCGTTGCATGTGGTGGTAGACACCTTTACCGTTTCCAACCCTGATTATTATTATTTGCATTCTGCGGGTAGCATGGAAATTCCCCAGGATGATATCACTTATTCAATAAACGCGGCCAAAATCCAGTCCTCCTACCAGAATCTTTACGTGGACACGGACGGGGATAACAACAACAGCGGTATCACCCCCGATGAGCCATTAAAGGACATCTATTTTGCCCTGTTAAAAATGGCCTCCGACAGTATAAGCCCCGACACCATCCATGTGGCCAATGGCATTTATTCTCTCTCCGGGGGCGAAAAATTCCCCCTGAGCCTGAAACGCGATGTGTCCATACAGGGAACCGACCGCGATTCCACCATCCTGGATGCTGAAAACCAGATCTTTCTACTGAACGGGATCATCTTTGCCGATAATTACAAAATTAGTAACCTGACACTAAGAAATGGTAACGGGGATACCATTAGCCCCTATATGTATGGAGGTGTGATGTTAAATGTAAACAGAAATAGTGTATTAGAAAATGTTCTTTTCAGTCACAATCGCGGAGAAGGTGAGGGAGGGGGGAGAATTGGTTCTTCAAATAATTTCCTGTTAAGAAATGTAGAATTTAATCATAATATCGGGGGAGGAGCCGTTAGAACCGGACATATTCCTACTACTGCAAATTATGATCCCGACACTGTCCGTTTCGAGGGTTGCAGGTTTATTCAAAACATTCCCGACTATGGGAAGGAATATGCGTCCGGTGGAGGGTTGGGTGTTATCGGACAAGCGAGCTTTCCTTATTACATTACAACTATTTTATACAATTGTCTTTTTGTACAAAACCATACGAAGAACCTAAACAATGGTCCTGGTGCCGATGCCATAGGCACTCTGGATAATGCAAGTGTTTACGTGGTTAACTGTACCCTGGCCGACAACACCTCAGATAATCCGGATGCCAAAGCCATCGGTGTAACCTATGGTTCAGATGTGCATGTGTACAACAGCATCGTGTACAACAACGATTTTGGCCCGGCCTACATGTTTACCCTCAATGGTGATTATGGCGATGGGCATTTGTCTATTTACAACTCGCTTATCGAAGGTGGCGAAGCAGCCATCGATATTGTCACGGCTTATAACTACCTTAATTACTCCCCCACCAACATCGATGCTGACCCCCTGTTTACCGGCATAGGCGAAAACCCCTACCAAATTGATTACGGTTCTCCCTGTATCGATGCCGGGACACTGGACTTGCCCCCATTTATCCACCTGCCCGAAACCGATTTGGCCGGAAACCCGCGTGTTTATGGCGCTTCCATCGACATGGGAGCCTACGAATGGAATCCTACCGTGGGCACAAACCAAACCATCATCGCTGAAAAGGAAAAAGCGCTGATGGTAGCTCCCAATCCATTTAGCACCAGCACCCGGATCATGGTAAAAACCATCACCGCGTCCAAAATGAAACTAGAAGTGTACAACAACTCCGGTCAACGGATAAAGGTGCTCATGGATGGAACTTCCATTGCAGGAATTTCCATCATCAGTTGGAATGGAGAAGATGCATACAACCGTCCTCTGCCTTCAGGTATCTACCATGTGGTGCTGGTGGTGGATGAAAAAGAGGTGGAGGAAGTGGGGGTGGTGAAGAGGTGATTGGCTAATCGTTTAAGTATCTAGTCCTATTTCTTTTCCTCCCCAACCATCCTGTTCATCTCCGCTAGTGGCCTCTTATGAGTATTGACAAGCATTGATCCTGCGCTTATGATAGATGAAAAGAAGTGTGAGAAATAGTAATTTTAATTGACAAACCAAGTTTCAATTAGTATCTTTACATGTTTAATACAAGTCTGATTATACAAAACTCATCATTAAATATATTTTACAAACATTTCAATAATTTACCTAAAACCGATTAATAATGAAAAAAAACAAAGTTAGATTCTGCTTAATCCTGATTTTATCTTTTTCATATCAGTTTTTTATGGCTCAGACTCCCCTGATTTTTGATAAATCCATTGCACTTCCCGAAGAAACGGGTGGTTTTGCCTTTGACATCATGGAGTCGAATGGCTATCTTTTTCTACAAGCACAACACAAAATCTTTGTTTATGATGCCAACGACCAACATCTGGTTACCACCATCAATTTGTTTGAAAATAGCAATACTTCCAAAATCTTTGGTAAATATTCACCCCCTTATTTTAATTATAATTTTTACTCTCCTTCAAGACAAACTTTTGCCATAAACCAGGAAATGGATTTAATTTATACCATTACCCCCGATTTGAATTTAATCAGCATAAAAACAGCAGGAACAAACCTGTTTCAAACTACTACTCTAGCTGCCAGACCTGCCACAATTGACCATTTTAAAATTTCAAGCGGCAGGGTTATTCTTAAGTACGATCCGGTACACAACAGACTTTATACGCTTTTCAGTGGGCGGGACGTAATTAATACAACAGGTAGTTTTCATATGTCGGATTCCTATTTTGCCATTTATCAGGTGAATATATTGTCAGGAGCACTATCCTTGATACACGATGAATTTAAACGAGCCATTTCTACCGGGCAGGGAGGTGATGGCTATAATTCACAGGCAATTGAAATAGAGTTTAACCATAACCTAAGCAATCAAACCAACAACAATAAGTTTTATATTGCACGGATGCACAGGATTGAAGAATGGGAGATTACCGGTAACCCGGTAAATCCGGTTGACTCCATCACCTCCATTGCTGTTTCTGCCGCTAAAATAGGAAAACTGCTCACGGTTAAAAAAAGCGGGGTTCATAAAATTTTGGCCTTTCCCTACAGGTTGCCGGGAAGTGGTGTTGAACCGGATGGATACCCTATTAAATTTTATGTTATTGATGGGGATAACCTGTCATTTACCTGCGATTCTGTTATAGCACCAAGCAAGAGGGTGATAGATGCAGCGTTTATTAATAGCAGCAATAACCTGGTATTGACCTATGCCAACGATATAGTAAATAGTAATGACACCAATGTGGCAAATGCAGATGTTGCTTTTTATTCATTTAATCAGGGTGTGTTTGTTCCACAATATGGATGGAATTTGCAAACCAATGCTTACCCCCAATATGATGAACAATACGATTATAATTATCCCCTGAAGATAATACCAGGTCAAAACGGCGATTTTTATATCGGGAAAAAGAACGAAATCATTCATGTAACAGAAACAGGCATAGATCCTCCTTATGCTTTTACGCAAGTTATCGACAAATCTGGAGGATTTTTTATGAATGGCATACAGTCATCCGATCATACTTTTTTCATCAGTCTTACATTAAATGGTTTCTATCATGTGGAAACCACGCCTGCTACAAAGCAACAATGTGGAATGCCTGTTTTTCAATCGGTTTACAATCCTTCCAACAACAAGTTGTATTTTTTTAATACGCTCAACACAAATAATTCAGGTTTTTTTATTTATGACCTGAATGCGGATAATGGGAACGGGCAGGTGGAAACTTTCATTGAACTGGACTTTCCCATTGGCGATATGGTGTACAACCCATTTCGCGGGCAGGTGCTTATTTCCGGCAACAAAGAAAATGGAGGTAATATAAAAGTGTTAAACCCTGATAACACCTTTGATCAGGATATTGTTGTAAACTTCAGCAATTACCTTACTGAAATGTTTGTTTCCCCCACCAATCAATTATATGTCCTGGCCAATTCCAGAAACACGCACCCTTCCATCATGGTGTTTGATGCCACTACATATAGCCTCATTAAGGGAAGCAGTATTAACCAACTTTCGCAGGAGTGGTATAAAAATTTCAACGCGGATTTTTGTTACAATCCATATAATAAATTAGTGTATGCTACAATTACCAATACCCCTATTTTGTTGGAGCCGTATTTATCAATGAAAAACACCTGTGAAAATGGGCTTAACGAAGGAATCTTATTGTCGGTTTCTGAAACTGGCGATGTGTCCCTATTGAAAACAGGACTCGATTATCCCAGGACCATCATTTGTCCTGAAATCATCAACCCTCCCGAAGGCTATCAGGGTTATCTTTACATCAATTCCCACAACCTTTCAGGTTACGATTGCACGGACAATATCTGGGTGGAAATTAACGATACAATTTATTTTAACGAAATTGTTTACAATCAACATGCGAACAGCCTTTTTGGGTTTTCTGACCAAACTACCACCATTCCACCACTTGGAGCATATGCCAACGACCGTGTGGCACGGTTTTATCGCATATTAAAAGAGGCCGGTTCCACACATGAAATAACTGAAATAGGACATTATAATGGCCAAATAGCTGCCTTTTTTAATAATCCTTACGATGGCAACATCTATGTGCAAACCAAGTTCGATGTAAACAAATTTGGCGAAACGCCGGCTCAATTGTTGCAGTATTCACCTTTAAGTGCCAACAATACTTTTCTGTTTGTTGACTTACCCGTTACCAGCTATTATGCTGAATTTGATCATTTTAAAGATGGTTTAATAGGGCTTTTCAACTACAACCTCATCACCCCCTACATCAATCCTTACCAAAACAAAATATTCCTGCCCAACGGTGCACACTCGAATGTGAGTGTGGTGGAGTTTGAGCCCAACGAACTGCTTCCGCTCAATGACTCCGTTTACGACTGGCTTTCGTTCCCCCGGTTAAACCGTACTGCAAACAACGCCGTGCCCGTGAATGATGTACTGGAAGATAATATCTATCCCGGTAATTATCTGGTGGATAGCGAACTGCTCAATGTAATACCAGGTGGGGAAACGGAGATAAATAGTGTGTTTAGTGGGATTGAATGGAGCACATCAGGCGATTTATATGACATCCAGAGCACTCGTGGCTATAAACTCCAC
>Ga0210033_1003604_pt1 | contig 12420 bp, 14 predicted proteins | sample CryGeymeta201501_FD_185465 | JGI IMG/M metagenome (GOLD analysis project Ga0210033, IMG submission 185465) | Groundwater microbial communities from Crystal Geyser aquifers in Utah, USA - Crystal Geyser metaG 2015-01 (SPAdes) (version 2) | ecosystem: Environmental > Aquatic > Deep subsurface >... | reverse complement strand
TTGTTGAGCGCGGCGACGGCGTGAGTGGGCGGGAGGATGTCGTACAGGCCGATCTCGTGTCCAGCGAGGGTAAACAGGACGATCTTTGGCAACGGATAAATTGTGCCTGAAAAGAACATCATCATCGCCATCGGAAAGTTGGCGACGACAAAGGCTTGCGAAACCGTGCGCGTAAAACTGGCGACGACCATGCCGAGTCCGATCACGGACAGGCAGGTCACCGCGCCGACGAGAAGCGCGGCCCACAGCGATCCCTGGCTACGGAAGCCGACCGCGAGGGCGCACGCGAACGCCAGCGCGTACGCGGCTGTCCCGACCAGCACCAGCGCGCCAGTGACGCCTCCCAGATAATCGAGGGAATTCATCGGCGTTAGTTGCAGGCGACGGAGAGTCCCTGTTTCGATCTCGCGCGCCACGGTCATCGAGGCGAGGAAGATGAGCAGGATCACGGCGAAGATGAGCGTGCCAGGCACGTACGTCTCGAACTCGGTGCGCGCCGCGGACGCGCCCAATGGTTTTTCGACATACCCGATCAGCGGTTGCTGTCCCGTGGCTTGCATGATGTAACTATCTATGGCGGTGAGACTCAGATTCACGCCGACCATGTAATATGGGTTGGAGACATCGCCGCCAAAAGTAATTTGCGTCGTCACGGAGCGGTCGCCACTTTGCAGGGACTGGATCGTCTGCGAAAAATTTTCGGGGATGAGGATGAAGGCCGCCGCGCCGCGATTCCGCAGGATGGGTTCCGCCTCGGCGAGGTCCGCGGCGGGGACGGTTTTGAGGAGCGGCTGGCCGTCCCCGTAGGTAATGCCCTTTAAGGCCGCGACCGCCTCACGTCCCGCGTGAAGCGTGGTTCCATCCGCAAGTTGAATCCCCGCGTCGTTGTTGATCGTCAAAATGGTGTAGGTGGTCGAGCCGCCCGCGGTGATCAGATAATAAAGCAGGACGAAGAACGGCGCGAAGGCGAGGGTCAGCCCCAGCATCCAGGCGTCGCGGGACATTTCGCGCAGGGTCTTGCGGAAAACGGTGATGGCTCTCATTCGCGCAGTCTCCTTCCCGTGAGTGAAATGAAAACGTCTTCGAGCGAGTTCGCGCGCAGGCGGACTTCGCCAGGCTGGGCGTCCACCGAACGAAGCGCGTCGAGGATGGCGGGCAGGAGTTCGACAACGCCGCGGGCGCGGATGACCAGCGTGTGATTCGTGGACGAGACCTGCGGCGCGATTTTGGCGACGGCTGACAGGGCGCTTCCGACCGATCCTTCGACTTCGCTCAGGACGGGCCCTTCGCCTGTTTCTATTTCGAGAACATCTCCCTCGCCGACGGTTCGCTTTAGCGCCTCGGGCGTGTCCACGGTGAGAAGTTTGCCGTGGTCAATGATGGCAACGCGGTCGGCCATGCGCTCGGCCTCGTCCATGTTGTGGGTGGTGAGGATGATGGTCTTGCGCCGCGCCAGGGACTTGACGTACTCGCGCACCAGCACGCGGCTCTGCGGATCGAGTCCCGCTTCGGGTTCGTCCAGCACCAGAATTTCGGGATCGTGGACGAGCGCCATCGCCAGGTTCAACCGTCGCTGCATCCCGCCCGAAAGCGTGCGCGCCCGCTGGTCGCGTTTTTCGGTGAGATCGAGTTCTTTCAACAATTGTTCACTGCGTTGTGCGACGGACTTTCGCTTCATCCCGTACATTTCCCCGATGAAAACCATTTGCTCGAGACAGGTTAACTGTCCCCACAAGACGATGTTCTGTGGACAGACTCCCACCCGCGTGCGAACATCCGCGTCGCCGTCCGTGATGGGTTTGCCGTGGATGACCACCTGTCCCGAGTCGGGGCGGAGTAGTCCGCACATCATGCTGATCGAGGTGGTCTTCCCCGCGCCGTTTGGTCCGAGCAAGCCGAAGACCTCGCCCTCGTGGACTTCGAGCGAGAGGTCTTGGACGGCGGTGAGGGAGCCGTAGTGTTTGGTCAGAGACTGGGTTTGAAGGACAGTGGTCATGTTGTCTCCATGACGAGGGTGATGATAGTGAGATAAGTATACATGGAAAAGGGGAGACAGGTAGACACGTACACCGGGAAACAGGGAAGGCCTTCCCTGCTCCTCTGTTGTATAATCCAAGCATGGCTCAAGTAACTTTGCATTCCAGAAATTCCCGCTCGAAAGCCGCACCCAAAAAGCGCGGTATCGGTGATTCAAATAACCGTTTTACCGACCTGAGACAAAAAATTACCCCATTATTGAAGCCGTACGCCAAACGAATTTCTGTGTTTGGCTCGTATGCCCGAGGCGAGGAGACTGCCAAAAGCGACATTGACCTGCTGGTGGCTCTCAAACCGTCTCATTTGCGGCCTGTGCTTGGGTTGTTCGATTTCATACGATTGGAACAGGAACTAAAAAAGGAATTGGGGCGCGAGGTGGATTTGGTGACGGAGGAAGGTCTCAATTCGCGACGCAAGCCATTTATCAAGAGGGACAGGGTGGTCTTGTATGAAGAATAATATAGACATCACCTATCTTGGTGATGTACTGGACGCGATCAAACGCATTGAAGGTTATCTGCGCAGGGTGGACAAGGAGGATTTTCAGAAAAACCTGATGATGCAGGATGCGGTCATGCACCAGATCGAGATCATCGGGGAAGCCTCGAATAACGTATCCGAGGAGTTTCAGGAACGCCATCTCGAACTTCCGTGGATGGAAATGCGGGCGATTCGAAACAAAATCGTCCACGATTATCGAGAGGTCAACCTGAATGTCATTTGGGATACCGCCAAAAACGACTTGCCCCCTCTCAAGAAACTGATCAGGAAATTACTCGGCGAATAGGTCGCGTCGCCGCGCGAGTCCACAGGGACTTCGTAAAAATAGCACGGGTGATTCCATCCCCATGCGGGACGCGTCGCCGCGCGGACGCGGATCGAAACAGGGAGACCTGCCAGGCGCGCGGCGGGAAACCAAGTAGACAGGTAAACACGTACACAGGTACACAGGTACACAGGTAAACTCGTAGACACGTAACACGTAACACGCAACACGTAACACGCAACACGCAACACGTACTACGTAACTACACAACTACCAAACTAACAACTACATAACTACCAAACTAATCTGGTATCATTCCCGCCATGACCAAATTCCTGACTCACACCCCCAACGGATTCGACCTGCCGCGCCGCATCGCGCGCCTCGGCGAACTGGCCTACAACCTGTGGTGGACGTGGAACCCCGACGCCACGCGCCTGTTTGCCCGCCTCGACTACGACCTGTGGGAGGCGTTGGCGCATAACCCGATTTTGATGTTGCGACAGGTGGGGCGTTCCGCCCTGAACGCGGCCGCGCAGAACAAGGATTATCTGGCGATGTACGACCGCGTCTTTTCGGACTTCGACCTGTACCTGTCCGAAAAAACGACCTGGGCGATGAGCGCCCATCCCGAGCTCACCGGACGCCCCGTGGCCTACTTCTCGATGGAGTACGGCCTGCACGAGACCCTGCCCATTTATTCGGGCGGCCTGGGCGTGCTGGCGGGCGATCACCTCAAGGAAGCCTCCGATCTCGGCCTGCCGCTGGTGGGCGTCGGCTTCCTCTACTTGCAAGGTTACTTCTCCCAGCACATCAGCGAAGACGGCTGGCAGGAAGCCATCAACCATCCCATCAACATTGACGAACATCCCTTCCTGCCCGTGACGACGGACGACGGTTCGCGCGCGACGGTCCTGGTGGAGTTCCCGGACCGGGCCGTTACCCTGCAACTGTGGGAAGTGCGCGTCGGACGCGTCCCGCTCTACCTGCTGGACTCCAACGTGGACGGCAACAGCGAAGCCGACCGTTCCCTGACCGCGCGCCTGTATTGGAGCGACCTGAACTTCCGCGTCGCACAGGAGGTTTTGCTCGGAGTCGGCGGGGTGCGCGCTTTGCGCGGACTGGGATACAACCCCTCCGTCTGGCACATGAACGAAGGACACGCGGCATTCCTGACCCTGGAGCGGGCGCGCGAACTTGTGGCGTCGGGCCGTGCCTTCGCGGACGCGCTCGATCAGACGCGCGTCTCCAACATATTTACGACTCACACGCCCGTCCCGGCGGGCAACGACGAATTTCCCCTCTGGCTGGTTGACAAACACCTCGCCGCGCTGTGGCCCGAACTCGGCATCACGCGCGACCAGTTTGTAGACCTGGCGCGCCACCAGCAACCCTGGGGCGAGACCTTCAGCATGGGAATTTTGGCGCTTCGCCTGGCGGAGGGGCGCAACGCGGTCAGCGAATTGCACGGACGCGTCTCGCGCCGCATGTGGAATTTTCTATGGCCTGAGCGCGACGAAGAAGACGTGCCGATCACGCATGTGACCAACGGCGTCCACACCGCCAACTGGATCGCGCGCCGCATGCGCCTGCTGTTCGACCAGCATCTCGGCGCGGACTGGCTGGCGCGCCTTGACGACCCCGACCTGTGGGCTAAAGTGGACGACATCCCCGACAAGGAATTTTGGGAAGTCCGCCTGCATTTGAAACGCAAACTGGCTTTTTACCTGCGGGAGCGCGCCCGCGTCCAGTGGCTGGAGGACGGCGTGCATCCCGTGCAGGTGGTGGCCGCGGGCGTGCTGATCAATCCCTACGCGCTGACCATCGGATTCGCGCGCCGCTTCGCCACCTACAAACGCGCGGGTCTCATCCTGGACGATGTGGAGCGCCTGCTGGGGTTGATCAACCAGCCGAACATGCCCGTCCAGATCATCTTCGCGGGCAAGGCGCATCCCGCCGACGAACCTGGCAAACAGATCATCCAGCAAATCTATCGCACCGTCAAAAAGGCCGAGACGGGCGGGCGGCTGGTCTTCCTTGAAGATTACGACATGAACCTGGCGCGCTATCTCGTCCAGGGTGTGGATGTTTGGCTGAACACGCCGCGCCGCCCGATGGAAGCCAGCGGCACGTCCGGGATGAAGGCGGCCATCAACGGCGCGCTCAACTTCTCCGTGCTGGACGGCTGGTGGCGCGAAGCCTACAACGGTCAGAACGGCTGGGCCATCGGTGAGGACGCCGAACTGGACGCGCAAGTCCAGGATGAGGCCGACGCCGAGAGCATGTACGAGACCCTCGAAAACGAGATCATCCCGCTCTTCCACGAGCGCGGCGCGGACAGCCTTCCGCACGAATGGATCGCCCATGCCAAGAACGCGGTGCAGACCATCACACCGCAGTTCAGCACGCGCCGCATGGTCAAGGAATATGTGGAACGGTTGTACCTGCCCGCGTTGCAATCGAATGCGAACAGCAAACCCAAAAAGACGCGGAAGAAATAGGTTGATTTAGACGATTGAAATCGTCACTACATGGTAACGGCCCCATCGCCACGTAGTAACGACTTCAGTCGTTCAGACGATTGAAATCGTCACTACATGGTAACGGCCCCATCGCCACGTAGTAACGACTTCAGTCGTTCAGACGATTGAAATCGTCACTACGTAGTAACGACTTTAGTCGTCATTGCTCCACGTAGTAACGACTTTAGTCGTCATTGCGAGCGAAGCGAAGCAATCTCCTCCACGGCGCGAAGATTGCTTGCCACAGGCACGCTTCGCAGTCGTCGGGAAGACCACCCTCCTCGCAATGATGATGACACTGGCAACAAACCTCATGGACATCCTCCTCTCTCCCTCTGCCTGGCTGGCCGCGCTGTGGATATTTTCCCTGCGCGTCTCAGATATGACCCTCGACACCCTGCGCCTGCTCTTTGTGGTGCGCGGACGCAAGGGCATCGCCTGGATTTTAGGATTCTTCCAGTCGGTCATCTTTGTGGTTGCCATCACCAGCGTGCTGAACAACCTCGATAATCCGCTCAACTTCGTGGGTTACGCGGCGGGATTTGCCACCGGCAACGTGGTCGGCATGTGGATCGAGGAGCGGCTGGCGGTCGGGCATCTGCGGCTGAATATCATCAGCCCGACGCGCGGCGCGGCAGTGGCCGCGGCCCTGCGCGAGGCCTCCTTTGCTGTGACCGAGATCCCCGCCCGCGGCCGGGATGGGATGGTGGCGCTGTTGAGCGTCAGCGTGTACCGCAAGGACGCGGCGCGCGCGGAGCAGGTGGCGCGCGCGGCTGACCCCGAGGCGTTTATGACCGCCGAGGATGTCCGTCCCATGCGGCGCGGCTTCTGGCGCGCGTAACGATTTTCGATTGCCGCTTCAGTGAGAATCGCCGCGATTACTGAAACCAAGGGAATCACGGTTTGATTCACCTCCCCCTAATATCCCGTCATTGCGAGCGTCCCGCGAAGTCCCCGAAGGGGGAGCGGAGCGTAGCGCAGTCGAAGGATGCGAAGCAATCTCCTCGCCACGACGCGGGGATTGCTTCGTCGGGTCTCGATACGCCCGAAGATCACGGGCTACTCGACCCTCCTCGCAATGACGAAACGAGTGTGACCATGTTTGCGAAACCTGTCTCCGAAATTGACGTGCAAGCGCTGTCGGAAAAATTACAATCGAACGAGGAGTTTGTCCTGCTGGATGTGCGCGAGGGATGGGAGTTGGAGCGCGCCAGGATCGCGGACAAACGCCTGGCGCACGCGCCGCTGAGTCAACTGTCGGCGGGGGAAATGCCTGTTTTGCCGCGCCCCGCGCGAGGTCAGGAACGGAGCGTGTACGTCATCTGCCATCACGGGGTCCGTAGCGCGAACGTCACGCGCTGGCTGTCCGCGCAGGGCTGGAGGAACGTTTTCAGCGTGCGCGGCGGGATTGACGAGTACGCGCGGAAGGTTGATCAGTCGGTGGGAATGTATTAGAGAACGTAGACAGGTACATACTTAGACAGGTACCTGTCTACTTGTGTACTTTCCCGGAGGAACAATGCGTGAAATAACGATGCCAATCAGCGATGAGATCATCCGCAGTTTGAAGGTCGGTGAACCAGTGACTTTGACGGGCGTGATGGTGACCGGGCGCGACGCGGCCCACAAGTGGCTGATCGAGACCTTCATCAGGAAGACCCGTCCGCCGCAGGGCGATGATTTGAAGATCTATGAGGAGTTGAAGAAACTGCTGGACGGCGGCGTCATCTATCACTGCGGCCCGGTTGTTTCGGGACTGGACACGAAAGACTATAAATTTGTCGCGGCGGGGCCGACCACCTCCATTCGTGAGGAGCCGTACCAGGCCGAGGTGATGAAGCACTTCAATGTCAAAGGTGTGATCGGCAAGGGCGGGATGGGACCGAAGACGCTCAAGGGTTGCCAGGATGTGCCGTTCGTTTACTTCCACGCCATTGGCGGCGCGGCCTCGTTCATTGCCCAGTCTGTGAAGAAGGTGCTGGGAGTCTATAAACTGGAATTCGGCGTTCCCGAAGCGCTGTGGGTGATCGAGGTCAAGGATTTCCCCGTGGTGGTGACGATGGACGCGCACGGCGAAAGTCAGCACGCGGTGGTGGATGGGAGTTCGAAGGAAGTGTTGGAGAGGTTGTTGAAGGAACCGTATTAGCCCTCACCCCTAGCCCCTCTCCCGATTACGGGAGAGGGGAATTGCTAGATGAATCATCCCCAACCCCGAAGGGGTGATCGGATTGTAGACCCGGGAAATTGTTCGTTCATAACCCCGAAGGGGGTGGCATGGCTCGCAGGAATCATGTCATCCCTTCGGGATTTTCTTTCCAGCGCAGCGACCCGTTACAATCATTCCATCCCTTCGGGATTAATGAAATGCAAATGTTTTTCGGTGGATGGGGGAATGTCCCAGCCTTTCAATCGCCTCGCGGTGGACGATGGTGCCATAACCCTTGTGACGCGCCAGCCCGTAGCCGGGATATTGCTCGTCCAATTCACACATCACCGCATCACGCGCGGTCTTGGCGAGGACGGAGGCGGAGGCGATGCTCAGGGACTTTTGGTCGCCTTTGACGATGGAGGTGAGGGGGATGTCGGTGTCGGGGTTGAGGCGGAAATCTGTCAGCAGGTGATTGGGGAGGAGGGGGAGCGCGGCGAGGGCGCGTTCGGACGCGAGACGCGTCGCGGCGGAGATGCCGAGGGAGTCGATCTCGTCGGCGGAGGCCCAGCCGAGGGACCAGGCGCGGGCAATTTTGCGAAGGATCGCGGCCCAGCGGGCGCGCTGGGGGGGAGTCATCTGCTTGGAGTCGCGCACCCCGCTCAAAGCGCCGCCCTGAGCCTGTCGAAGGGTCGAGGAAAGACGCGGGACGTTTGGGAGGATGACCGCGCCCACGGTGACGGGTCCGGCCAGGGCGCCGCGTCCGGCTTCGTCCATCCCGGCGATGTTTTCCAGTCCGCTGCGCCAGAGTCTTTTTTCGAGGCGCAGGTCAGGGGATACGATCATAGTCGCCGCGGTGTGCGTTGCGGTGGATGATGAAAATATCGCGCATCATGCGCAGGGCGTCCTGCGCGGCGCTCAGTTTGGTTTCGGGGTTGAATTGCCATCGGATGGGGATTTCGCGGATGGTGAGGCCGAGGCGGCGGGCGAGGTAGAGGATTTCGATGTCGAACGACCAGCCGGGCAGGGTTTGCAGGCGGAAGACTTGTTCGGCGGCCGCGGCGGTGAAGCATTTGAATCCGCATTGGGTGTCGTTCAGGCCGGGCAGGATCAGGGTGCGGATGGCGAGGTTGATGGCGCGCCCGCCGAGGTGGCGGTAGATCGGCTCGTCGTCGCGCCGCGCGCCGCGGGCTTCGCGCGAGGCGATGGCGATGTCTGCGTTTGTGAGAGTAGGCGGGAGGAAATGGTTGAGTTGGTCAATGGACATGGACAGGTCGGCGTCGCACATGAAGCGGTATTGGCCTTTGGCATCCAACATGCCGCGGCGGACGGCGAGACCTTTGCCGCGCTGGCTCTCGCGCAGGACGCGCAGGCTGGGATGCCGGCGCGCATAATTTTCGGCGATTTCGAGGGTGCGATCCCCGCTCCCGTTTTCCACCACCAGCATTTCGGATGAGTAGGCCTGCTGTTCAAGAAAAGCAAGCGCCTGTTCCAACGTCTGGGACAGGCGCGTCTCTTCGTTGTAGGCGGGGATGATGATGGAAACGAAAGGGGCGGTCAAGGTTATCGGTTGAAATAGAACAGCGCGGCGAAACCGGCCAGGACGCAGAGTTCGAACAGTCCCACGAAAGCCAGCAGGAGAATTTGCGGAACAGTCATGCCGAGAATACGTTTTTTGGCGGGCGCGGCGGATGCGCGGCCCCCGCCCGGCGCGGGATTGTTGACCAGCACGGTGGGGGACGGTTCATCCTGGAGCGCGAAGTCAACGTCCGATCGGCCGGTCTCGATCAGCGCGTCGCTTTGCGGCGAATTCAGAATGGATTGCATGCGCGAGCGTTCCGCGGCGGGGGAGGGCGGCAAATCTTTCATGGCGAAGGCATCCTTCTGGTGATTGGACGTTGGTTGCGCCGGACGCGCCGAAGGCGGGTTTTGGATGCGTTCCACGAATTCGCTCACTTGCTGTGCGTTGTAAATGGGACGCCCATTCAGCACACTGGAAGCAAAAATGTCAATCGCATCGCTCAACACGATCCGCACGGCCGGGCGCACCGACTCGATGTGCAGGCCCGGGTTTGCGGCCAAAAGGACAGGTTCCACCGGCGCGGGGAGTTTGTTCCCCTGCCGCTCAAAATAAACCTGTAATGCCTTTGCCAGCCGCATCGTGCGGGTGATGATGTTGACGCTGATGGGCTGGAAGCGCCCACTGGAGATTGTGCCTAATTCCTCGCCGCGCGCCCGGTAAAGTCCCTTGAGCGATGTGACTTCCAGCACGTAGATTCCAGAGGGGCCAATCAGGATCAACGGCGTTACAATTTCACTGGCGCCCAATTGCTGGTTGCGGAACAGGGTGTAGCCCTTTTCGATTGCCCGGTTCAATTGCGGGATCACTTTATTCTGGGTGTCCAAAGTGGCAGGCCAGGTAAAGCCATAATCCACCATGCCGCGGATGCGGTTGACCAGGCTGAGTTTTCCGTTCGCATCCAGAAGGGGGGTTTGGTCTATGATTTTCATTTTTAACTATGTAGTGACGACTTTGGTCGTTAGTCGTCAGATTACCGGCACGCCTTCAAGTTCATCGCCGGCCGCTTCGGCGCGGGTGGCGACGAATTCGCGCCCGTCGCGCTTCACCAGGCTCACGTCGCGCCCGCTTTCGAACGTGCTGGCCAGCAATGGCCTGCGTTGCCCGGTCACGAAACGCTTGTGCGCCTTCAACCGCTCCAGCAATGTTTTACGGTCGAGCAGGACGCGGTCCGAAAAAGTGGCCCCGCGCCGTTCGTAGGCGCGCACAAAATCAATCTGTCCGTTGCGGGCATAATGCGCCGCCTCGATCACGCCGTCGAATTTTTTGTCTGTCATGGGTGGGCCTCCGCCTGTATTTTAGCATAAAAGCCGCCCTCGGACTTCAACGCGAATGTCACGGTGTGGGCGGCAGTTTCTTGGAAAACGTCTTGCCGGTGGTGATTTGCGAAATGTTTTCACTCTCAATTCCTAAAATCTTGACGCCCACCCAATGTCACGAATAAGCGAAACTTGGCGTTGCAAAACCGCATGATATGCGGGAGCTGTCGGTAACTGGCAGTCCTACCGCAATAATTTTTTAAATCCATTCGCGTCACACCTGTACTTTAGGAATGCGAGAGAAATAACTTACCCTATTCCAATAGTCCAATTTTGGGTATCCTTACCTCACTTTGTTTGAGGACGATGTCAAAATGGTACAAGCCTATTCCGAATCTGTTGAGCAAGCGATGAAATGCCTTTACACACAACTCTCCGAAAAAGACCGTCGCCTGTATGCTGCGGTGGAGACCAAGAAACTGCCTCACGGCGGACAGCAATATCTTGCGAGCCTGTTTGACTGCTCACCCAAAACGATTCGACGAGGTCAGGATGAGTTAGCCGCCCCTGAACGCCTGCCCAAAATAGGACGAATTAGGCATCTTGGTGGAGGTCGCAACCACCTTTTGGATAAGCACCCTGACTTGGATGCGCAATTCAAGCAGGTGTTGCAAGACCACACCGCAGGGGATCCGATGAATGCAGACATCCGATGGACAAATCTGACGCAGACGCAGATTTCTGAACACCTATCAGAGTTGCACGGCTCGCCGGTGGGCGTCCACATTGCAAAGCAACTGCTCAAGAAAAATAAGTACGTCCGACGCAAGGCGCGCAAGTCTCGGCGCATCGGCGACAACGTCCATCGCGATGCGCAGTTTCAAAATATTCGCAGGTTGAAAGACCACCACATTGCTTCCGGCTATCCAATCCTCAGTATTGACTCCAAAAAGAAGGAACTGATAGGTACGCTCTGCCGCGAAGGTCAACTCTACACCCAGGAAGTGATCAAAGTCTTTGACCACGACTTCCCTTATCTGGCTACTGGGGTTATCATTCTGTACACGATCTACGATCTGCGCAAGAACAAAGCCTATGTCTATCTCGGTACCAGCAAAGATACCGCAGAGTTTGTCTGCGATTGTCTGGCACATTGGTGGACGCACTATGGCCGTTTCGACTACCCTAATGCGCCTTGTATTCTGATTCTGGTTGACGGCGGCGGCAGCAACTCCTCGCGCCATTATATTTTCAAATCCGAACTCCAGCATTTGGTTGATCAATTGGGCGTGGAGATACGGATGTCACATTACCCACCCTATTGTTCCAAGTGGAACCCGGTCGAACATCGTGTTTTTCCGCATCTCACCCGCGCCATGCGGGGCGTCATCCTGACCAGCTATGAACTGACCAAGACCTTGCTGGAGCGGGCTACCACAAGCGCCGGTCTGCAAGTTCTGGTACACATCATCGACAAAGTGTACGAGACCGGACGCAAGATAGCGGATGATTTCAAGGAAACGATGCGAATTGTCTTTGATCAACATCTGGGGCAATGGAACTATCGAGTAGTGCCTTTGTCTCCAGGAAAAGGGTAAGTTATTTTTGAGCCATTACTAAACCTACTAAAAGTAGACTTATGGGTAATAGACAGCAGATCATCTACCTGCCACTGTCGAAATAATGATGGCTCGCGGCTGGATGTGGCTGACGAATGACTGGGTCAATTTTGGGTGCGGGGCGGTGGGGGCAATCATCGCTTTAGTCGGCGTGCTATAATTGCCAAAATGGCGGTTGAACACAGACTTGGTCGCACTACTGCACTACTGAACCGAGAAAGGAGTAGGAAGATGACTGTATATGATACGACCGTATCCAAGATTGACCAGTTGCCCGAATCGCTCGTTCAGGAAGTGAGCGACTTCGTGGACTTTTTGCTAATGCGGCAGGATGGCATTCGCTGGCAGCAGTGGAACCAGTTTACGGAAGCATTGGCCCTGTCCGAAGTGGATTTTCCCGACTATTTATCCAATCTCGAAGACTATGAAAATCGCCTGGCGCGCGGGGAAATCCAATGGTAACGATCTCGCGCGGCGATATCGCGCTGTGCG
>Ga0210033_1003603_pt1 | contig 12421 bp, 10 predicted proteins | sample CryGeymeta201501_FD_185465 | JGI IMG/M metagenome (GOLD analysis project Ga0210033, IMG submission 185465) | Groundwater microbial communities from Crystal Geyser aquifers in Utah, USA - Crystal Geyser metaG 2015-01 (SPAdes) (version 2) | ecosystem: Environmental > Aquatic > Deep subsurface >... | reverse complement strand
CGTATGACGGGAGAGGGGGAGGCCCTCACCCCCCAACCCCCTCTCCCGTATGACGGGAGAGGGGGAGGCCCTCACCCCCCAACCCCCTCTCCCGTATGACGGGAGAGGGGGAGGCCCTCACCCCCCCAACCCCCTCTCCCGTATGACGGGAGAGGGGGAGCCGGACAGTAAGTTATTGCTGCATAAGTAAAAAACCTGTTCTACCCCCCCTCTACCCTCATAGGGGAGAGGGGGCTGGGGGGTGAGGGCCTCCCCCTCTCCCGTCATACGGGAGAGGGGGTTGGGGGGTGAGGGCCGGACCTTACGGCGCCCGCATCCGCTTCAGCTCCTCTTCCAGGTCCTGCGCCCGCTTCTTCTGGAGGTCGGTCGGCGGTGGGGCCTCGACCTTCGGCGCTTCGTTCGGGGGCTCGGCCTTCGGCGGGACGGGCGCGCGCTCCCTGGCGGACCCGGCGACGTTGGCAGCGGCGTTGGTGCGGCGGCGGCGCGCGTGGGGTTCGGAGGGCGGCGCGGCCTCGGCGACAGCGCTGGCGTCGGGTTGCGCGGAAGGTTGGGCGCCGGCGTCGGGGGTGAGGTCGTGCTCGGCCGGATCGGGCGGGCGGACGGAGTCTGCCACGGGAGCATCGGGGGCCACAGGGGCGGCGCCAGACGGGGGTGAGGTGGCCGACCGCGGGTCTGCCTCCGACGCCCCGCTCAAGGCCCACGTGCCGCCGACGCCGACCACCGCGAGCAGCAACACCGCCGCGGCGACGGCGAACCAGATGGCGCCGGAGCGCCTGGCCGGGCTTGTCGGCGGCACGACAGTGGGGGCCGCCGACCTGGGCGGGTCGGCGCTCGTCATCGACCACTCGTCGCGGGCGGGGGGCGGCGCGGCGGAACGTGGGGGCGCGGAGGACTCGGCGGCGGAGGGGGATGGGGGCGCCGACATCACCGGGACCGCCGTGCCGGAGGGCAGGCGCATGGGCCCGCTCGGCACGGGGCGCACGAAGGGCTGAAGGTGAGCGGGGTCGAGCGTGGCGGCGAAGCCCAGGTCGCGGGGCTCGCCGAGGCTCGCCTGGATGGACTGCAGGTCGCGCAGCAGCTCGATGGCGTCCGCGTAGCGGTCTTCGGGGCTCTTCTGGAGCAGGCGATGGACGACCGCGACCAGGGACGGACAGACCGGCTCGGCCAGAGCCCAGTTCGTGGCCAGGTCCGGTGGCGGCGTCGTCAGGTGCGCCATCAGGATCTGCATCAGCCCCTCGCCGCGGAACGGCTCATGCCCGGCGATGATCTCGTACAGGATCACGCCGACCGCGTAGAGATCGGTCTGGGGCAGGATACCGACGCCCTCGACCTGCTCCGGGGCCATGTAGGTCGGCGTGCCCTGGATCGCGCCCGTCCTGGTGAGCTTGGTGACCTTGTTGTCGTCGACACGGGCGATGCCGAAGTCCAGCAGAGTGAGGTGGAGGCCGCGATCCTGAACACGATCGACGAAGAGGTTGTCGGGCTTCAAGTCGCGGTGGATGATGTTCTGGCCATGCGCCTCGGCGAGCGCCCCGGCGAGCTGCTCGCCGAGCTGGACCACCTCGGCGAGCGTGAATTGATGGCGCTGCTCGAGCAGCTGGGAGAGCGGCTTGCCGCGGAGCAGCTCCATCACGAGGTAGAGCGCACCGGTCGCCTCGTCCTGCCCGAAGTCGAGCATCGTGATGATGTTGGGGTGCTGGAGCGTGCTCATGACCTTCGCCTCGCGGAAGAACCGCGAGACGATCAGCTCCTCCTTGGCGAACTCGGCGCGGATGAGCTTGACCGCCACCGGACGCTCGACGCTGATCTGCCGTCCCTCGAATACAGCCCCCATGCCGCCCTCACCGATCAGGTTGAGCAGGCGCCAGCGCTGGTCGAGCACACGGCCGACGAACTTCGTCATGCCCTCGTCGACGACGAGGGTGCGCACATCGTCGGTGGGACACCGCCGCACGTGGTCCTCAAACGAAGTCTCGCAGATGGGGCAGTAGCGCATGCTCTCCTCAGCGAAGGCAGATCGAGCCCAGGTCCCCGCAGACCGGCCAGCGGAGTCAGTCTACCAGCGGTTGGCCATCGTCGCCAGCAACGGGCGCCACAGCAACGCCCCTCGACGCCGGGGGCATTCCTGAGCTGCTGCTCGGTTCATCTGCGCCCGTCCGGACGGGCCGGGGCTCACCCCCCACCCGGGATGCAATCGGCCTCATCGGTCTCGTCGTCGCAGTCGTCGTCGACGCCGTTGGCGCAGACCTCGCCTCCAGCCGCGGTGCAGGCCAGCGCGTCAACGCCGTCACACCTCCAGATCGACGCGGTGGCGGGACACGCCTCGCCGCAAGCCACCAGCGTGAACGTAGCGATGCGGATTGCGCAGAAATGAGTATATTTCAATGTAAATAATCCAATTTAATGTTGTTTTCGCCCCGGCCTATCAGCGCACAGTCACCGGAACCGCTACCGTCGCAGCGGGCGAATCGGCGAACGCCGGAATAGATGCCTCGACCACGAGGTCGAGCATCGTCGGCCCGTCGCCGCCAGCGTCGTTGCGCTCCGGCGTGAAGGTGCAGGAGGCGCGTCCCCGGTAGTCGGCCAGCTCGGTGAGCGTCACATCCACGCTCAGCACCGCCTCGGCCCCGGTGTTGGCGTCGCGCACGACGCACTGGATCAGCTCGCCCTCCACCCCCACGCTGCCGTAGTTGACCTGGAAGTCCAGCGACACCGGCTCCCCGAAGCTCGTCTGGCGAGCAGCCGGGTCCGTCAGGTCCACGAGACGAATCAACGACGGGTCGATCGGGTCGGCGACGACCGGGATCAGGAGGCGACGCATCGCGCTGTCGCGCAGCTCGAGCACCGCGTCCTGACGCTCGGTCAGATCCAGCGCCGAGCTGACCACCCGGAGGTCGAGCAGCTCGGGGTTCCCGGCGAGCACCTCGCGGGACGAGCTGGAGATCTCCAGCCAGTCCGGGCTGGACGTCACCTCCCAGGTCAGCGCGTCGTTCGACGGGTTGTCGAGGAACAGCGTGGCCACCCGACGCGTCGGAGGGAACGCTGCTGCGCCCGGCGTGACCGTCAGGACGCTCGCGACCGACTCGGGCAGCATGATGATGTCGAGGCGGCGGAAGTCGTCTTCAGCCAGCACGGTGGCGGCCCAGCCGATCGCGTAGCCGGCCTTCTCGGCGCGCACCTCGTAGCTCCCCGCCGTGAGGTTCTGGAACAGGACGTACTCGCCGTTCTGGTTGGTCAGCAGCTCCTCGGAGAACGGCTCGGTGGTGATGAGCACCCCTGAGAGCCGGTTGCCGTCCTCGTCGATCACCAGCCCGCCCATCGCCAGCGTGTCCGCTGGCACCTCGTCCAGACCCGCGGAGACCGGGATGCTGGCGAGCGGGTCGGGCTCGACCTGCGGTTTGGGGGTGTCGTCCGAGCAGGCCGTGCCCAGGAGGATCAAGGCCAGGGCGGCCAGGGTGGCGGCTCGGCCAGCAGGATGTGTGGGGCCCATCGCGACTCCGGAGTGGATCAGGCCGCCAAAGGCGGCGCAGGGTGATTGAGACGACCGAGGCCGGTCCCTCAGGGCTGGCGCATCTGTTCGAGCACCTTCTCAAGCTCGGCGGAGCTGCGGCGACGACGCGCGCTCGCCGGTGCGTGCGGCCCGAGCGCGTCGCCGCTGGCCCCGTCGCGCGACGCGCCATCGACCCCGGCCGCCCCGAGCGCCCCGGCGTCCCCCGCGACGTCGCCCGCGTCGGTGTCTTCCGCCGTCGGTGGCGGCGCCTCAGCGACCTCGGCCGCACCATCGGGCGCGTGCGGCGCCACGCCCACGTCCTCACGGTCTACCGTGAGCGTCTCGCCACCGGCGCGCGCCGGCGTGTCGTCGCGCATGACGACGTAGCCGACCAGGCCGATCAACAGCGCCCCGAGCACGACCGCCGCAGCGATGATCGCGACCTTGGCGATGCCAGGCGGCGGGGGCAGGTCGGAGCCGTCTTCCAGGTCGTCCCCGTCGGGATCCACAGCCCAGTCGTCCATCGTACGACCGATCGCGTCGGGCGCCGCTGGCGCGGCGGGCTTGACCTTCGCCGCTTCGGGGCGGGGGGCGAGCTCGGCGGCCTCCAGGGCGGGGCCGTCAAACTTCACGGGCTCGCGATCGAGCCCCTCCTGTCCGGCGGCGAACTCCTCGGTGCGGAACCGGGCCAGCTCCAGCTCAGCCAGGATGCGGTGAGCCCGACGACCGACCTCCGAGGCCGTCGCGGGGCGCGCGGCCGGGTCCTTTTGCAGCAGATCGTGCACGAGGCGGCTGACCTTCGGCTCCAGCGGATCGTCGATGTGCCAGCCGGCGTCGAGCGGGTCGGGCTCCTTCTGAAGGTGCTGCATCAGCACGGCCATCAGGGTGTTGCCCACGAACGGCTGCTTGCCCGACAGGAGCTCGTAGACGATCACCCCCGCGGCGTACAGGTCCGTCTGGGGCGAGCTCGGCCGGCCCTCGATCTGCTCGGGTGCCATGAAGTGCGGGGTGCCCTGCAGGCAGCCCGTCTGGGTCAGGCGGGTGATCTGAGGCTCATCCACCCGCGCGATCCCGAAGTCGATCAGCTTGACCTGCACCCCCCCGCCGGGGAGCCGATCCACGAACAGGTTCTCCGGCTTCATGTCGCGATGCACCACGCCACCGTCGTGGGCCTCGGCCAGCGCAGACATGAGCTGCTCGACGATCTGGAGGATCTCGCGCAGGCTGAACTTGTCCCCCGCCTCCACATAAGAGGACAGCGCCCGACCGCGCAACAGCTCCATCACGAGGTAGAGAGCGCCCGTCTCCTCGTCCTGCCCGAAGTCGAGCATCGTGACAATGTTGGGGTGCTGGAGGCCCGAGAGCACCTTGGCCTCGCGGAAGAACCGGGAGACCAGACGCGGCTCCTTCGCCACATCGTTGCGGATGAGCTTGATCGCGATCGACCGCTCGACGCTCAGCTGGCGGCCCTGAAACACGAACCCCATCCCGCCCTTGCCGATGAGCTCCTCGATCAACCAGCGGTTGTCCAGCGTTCGCCCGACAAACCCCTCGGCCGCGCTCTCAGACACGCTCACCTCTCCCGCTCCGCGCACGAACCGGCCACCAAGCGTGGCTCACCCCCCAGGGATGCAATCGGCCTCGTCCGCCTCGTTGTCGCAATCGTCGTCGGCCCCGTTGCTGCAGATCTCGCCTCCAGCCGCGCTGCACGCGAGCTCGTCCGGGCCAGCACACGTCCAGATCTTCCCCCCGGCCGGGCAGGCCTCGCCGCACGCGCCATGGACGGGATCGGCCAGCGTGCCGCACCCGCCGCAGTCGTTCGTCAGGCCGTCATCGACCTCACCATTGCAGTCATCGTCCGCATCGTTACAGAGGATCTCGTTGGTGTGGCACAGGATGATGGTCAGGTCGCGAAACCCCCCGGCCTCGAAGATGAGCGAAGCGGTCGCGGGCTTGAACTTGTCCCGGCTGACCGTAACCATGAACGTCTCGCCGAGGAACAGCGTGTTGTCGAGCTGGAAGCGGCCGTCCCTGTCCGTCACCACCTGATCGGTGGGCGGGAGCGTGTTCACCAGCGCGTTCTCCACCGGCGCAAAGTCACTGGCGCGGAGCACCCACCCGTTCACCTTGCCGTTGTCGCCATTGTTCGTCTCCACCACGTCCGGCTCCACATCGGGCCCTGCGTCCACGCCCTCGCCGTTGTTGGTCGAAACCACGGCGGACACCAGACATGTTCCGGCCAGACACCGCTCGTTGGCGAAGCACTCCTCATCCACGCTGCACTGGTCGGAGCGAAGATCGGAGAAACACGACGCCGACGCCAGCACGAGCAGGCCCGCGAGCACGACGATGGACAAGGATACGGGTCGCTGTGTCATCAGAACTCGAGCTCGTAGCCCACCCGGGCGCCCGCCGGCCCCAGCTCCAACGACCACCCCGACGCGGCGGGCGCGTCGTCATCGCTGCTCGTGACGAGCAGGATGATCCCCGTCAACAGGCTCGCGCCGCCGAGTCCGGCGGCGACCCAGGTCCCCACCTTGTACAGCGGCACGTTCGCCTCCATATCCGTCAGCGCGTCGCGCGTATGGCCCGGCGCCTGACGATCGTAGTCGTTGGCGTCCTTGATCGTCGACTCGGCCAGGAACCACATGCCTGCGGCGCCGATCCCCAGCACCGCGCCCGTCACCGTCAGTCCGATCCCCGCCCCCGAGACGCCCTGGTCGCGGCGCCCCGGCTTCGGACCGCCCTTCCAACCGTTCGGCCCGAGGCCGACGTCGCTGACCTCCTTCTCGAGGCTGTAGTCCACCGCCAGCCGCTGGCCGGCGGCGATCTGGTAGGACTCGGCGCGCGGCTTGTAGCCCGGGGTCGAGACGTGGAATGTGGCCGGTCCGGCGTCCACCTTCGTGGTGAGCGGCGTCTTGCCCAGCACGGGGCCATCGGCGCCGCCGAGGCGCACCGTCGCGCCGGGAGGCTGCGAGGAGAAAGAGACGATCCCCTCGGCGGCCACCTTGACCTGGAGCTGATACTGCACCGACACCGCCTGCCCCGGCGTGATCTCGACCCGCTCGGTCCGGCTCTCAAAGCCCGCCTTGCTGATGTAGAGCGTGTGCGAGCCAGGCTCGGTGGTGATCTCAAACAGCGGCGTCTTGCCGAGCACCGCGGCGTCAGCAGCGTCGAGCCGCACCTCGGCGTCCGCTGGCACGGTGTTCACGCTCAAGCGCCCTACCGACTGCCGCGCCACGATCGCCTCGAAGCGCACGATGTCGGTGCGTACCCGCCCCGACTCCGGCGCGCTCGGGTCCAGCTCGAGGAAGCGCTTGTAGGACGCGATCGCCTCGGGATACCGCTCCAGCTTCTCCAGGCACAACCCGCGCCGATAGTGAATCGACGCCAGCTCGGCGATCCCCGCCGCCGTGTCGTACCGCAGCAACGCCTCGTCGTAGGCACCCCGATCGAAGGCCTCGTTGCCGGCCTTGAGCTGGAGCAGCAAGCGTTGCCGCGCGTCCTCGGCGAGCGTCGAGATGTCGCCCTGCGCAGCGGCGATGCGGGGGCTCACCACCCCGGCGGCGACGCCCAGCAAGACCACGGTGACGATCGGTCCCCACACGCTCCGGTGCAGGTTCGGCCCGGTTTGTCGCTCTGCCATGAACTCCTCGGTCACATCGACTCCTGCCGCCCACTCCGCTCGGAGCGGGCCGCCGTGGCGCTGCGCGCCTGGACACCACCCATCAGACAGACCATGCGCGATACTAGGCCGCGTCGGGAGGTGCGTCAAGCCGACCCACCGGCCGCGTCCTGGTCGCCAGTCCGGCTGGAGTCGAATGACCGAGGTGTGGCACAATCACCCTGCGGTCGCTGAACCCTCTGCTACCATGAGCCCATGTCCAAGAACATCCTGGTCGTCGACAACCTTGAGACCCGCTACGCCCTTCGGCAGCTCTTTGTCGCGGAGGGCTACGAGCTCATCGAGGCCAATGACCTCGACAGCATGGCGCTCGCGCTCACCCGTCACCCCGTGGATCTGGCGCTCATCGACGCCCACACGGTGATGAACGAGGGCGACGACGCTCACCTGGAGACGCTTCGGGCGCTGCGCCGACGACACGACTTCCTGGTCGTGGTCATGGTGGCCGGCCGGGACATCGGCGTGGTGCGCAAGTTCGTCCAGCTCGGCGCCTACGACCACGTCCAGAAGCCGCTGGACCCGCGCGTCCTGCTGCCGCTGATCCGCAACGCGGTCGAGCGGAGCCAGGTGGTCCGCCAGGTCCAGGTCGCTCGTCAAAAAATCGAGGCACGTCAGGGCCTTCAAGCGATCGTCGCGGGCTCGACGCCGATGCTCGAGGTCAAGCAGCTGGTGCGCCAGGTGGCCGCACACGACGCGACGGTGATGATCCTGGGCGAGTCCGGCACGGGCAAGGAGATGGTGGCTCGGGCCATCCATCACGAGTCCGGCCGCCGGCAGGGGCCGTTCGTGCCGATCAACTGTGGCGCGCTGCCGCGGGAGCTGGTGGAGAGCGAGCTGTTCGGCCATGACAAGGGCGCGTTCACGGGTGCGACGGCGGCGCGGGCCGGCAAGTTCGAGCAGGCCAACGGCGGCACCATCTTCCTCGACGAGATCGGGGACATGCCCCTGGAGGCGCAGGTCAAGCTGCTGCGGGTGATCGAGGAGCGTCGAGTCGCCCGCCTGGGCTCCAAGCGAGACATCGACATCGACGTGCGGGTGCTGTGCGCGACGAACGCCAACATCGAGTCGGACCTCCTGGAGGGGCGCTTCCGCAAGGATCTGTTCTATCGCCTGAACGTGATCTCGATCGAGATGCCGCCGCTGCGCGAGCGTGAGGACGACATCGTGCTTTTGGCCGAGTCATTCATCCGGGACTTCACCGGGGAGAACATCGCGCCGGCGGCTCAAGAACTTCCCCTGGGGCGGCAACGTGCGCGAGCTGCGCAACGCGGTCGAGCGCGCGATGATCTTGAGCGGGCCGCACCGCGCCAAGCTCGACGCCGTCTTGCAGGAGCACTGCGGGGCGCCGCCGCCTCCACCCTCGCGGCCGCAGCTCGTGCCCGAGGTCGCCCCGTCCCCCCCGGGCGCACCCATCGCCGAGCCTCCGGCCATGGATGGCCGCTCGTGCTGCCCCGGACCGTCGATGAGCGGCTTGAGGCGCTGATCGGGGAGCTGCTCGAGACGCGCGATCCGGAGCGGGAGGATCACGAGAACCTGCTCGGCTGGTTCGAGGAGCGGGTGATCTGGACCGCCTTCGTCCGATCCGGCTACAACAAGGCCAAGGCGGCGCGGCTGGTCGGGATCGAGCGCAAGGCCTTCGAGCGACGGCTCAGCCGGCTACGGCCTTGAACTCTGTCGCGTGACGCCTGCGGCCGCCCCGGCCAGCGATCGGTTTGACGCACCGTGGCCAAGCGCGCATCGTGTTCTGCGGCGAGCCCGGCTGACAGCGGGTCAGCGGGCGCAGGCGCAGGACCCGGTGGACGTGACCCCACGGGGCCCGGTCGGTCCCCGGACGCGCTTGCCGCGCGGCCCCGTTCGATCGGCCGTTGGCGACGTTCGACGGCCCTGGAGCCCTCTCCTGTCCACTCTGCCGCTGCGGCCGCGACACCGCAGCGCCCCTGACACGGATCGTTCATGAACAAGAGGGACTTCCTCAAGCAGCTCGGCGACCTCGAACGGCAGTTCTCGAGCACGGTCGAGAACCCGGAGTCGTACAAGTGCACAGACTGCGACCACTGCGCCGGTTGCATGTTCTGCACGAGCTGCTCCATGTGCTACAAGTGCACCTATTGCCAGAAATGCACCAGCTGCACCAACTGCACGCACTGCGCAGAGTGCACCGACTCGCACAGCTGCTCCTACTGCGTTCAGTCCAGCCAGTGCACCGGCAGCTCCTACCTCATCTACTGCCGAAGCTGCTCCGACTCGACCTTCTGCTTCGGCTGCGTCGGCCTGCGTGGAAAGGACTTCCACATCCTGAACGAGAAGGTCGATCGCAAGACGTACTTCCAGACCGTCGCCAAGCTCAAGAAGGAGCTCGGCCTGGCCTGACCCGAGACCGCGTCCTGACGTGCCATCGACCCCGATGTGCGCGAAATGGGAACCAGAGCGCGTCCGTGTTGTCTGACCTCCATGTGAATGGGTTGCCTCGAGCACCGCGAGCGTATGACCGAAGGTGAAGAAAGACGACTCGTTCGCAGACTGAAGCAACGGGACGAAGAGGCGTTTCGTGAGGTCGTCACGCTCTACCAGCACAAGGTCCTCAACCTTGTCTTTCGGCTCCTGGGCGACTACGAGGAGGCCCAGGACCTCTCCCAGGAGGTCTTCGTCGCCGTCTTCAAGCACATCGACGCCTTCCGTGGTGATGCACGCTTCTCCACCTGGCTCTACCGCATCGCCACGAACCTGTGCATGAACCGGCTCAAGTACCACAAGCGGCGAGCCCGCGACCGAACCCAATCGCTGACCGAGGGCCCTGAAGGCGACGGCGGGATGCTGCCGCTCGTCTCCAACTCCCCGACCCCCGAAAAACTCATGGCCGGCCACCAGCTCGAGGTCGCGGTCCAGAAGGCCCTGGCGAACCTCTCCGAGGAGTACCGCACGCTCATCGTCCTGCGCGACACCGAGCACATGGCCTATGCCGACATCGCCACCATCACCGGGCTCAACGAGGGGACCGTCAAGAGTCGACTGCACCGCGCGCGGGCCGCGCTCAAGATAGAGGTGAACCGCTACTATGAAACCGACTGACCCCGATCCGGGCGTCGACCTCCCCGAGGACGACGAAGCCGCCTTCGAGCGCCTCGAGCGCATCGGCGCGTGGGTGGACGGTGAGCTGTCCGGTGAGGAGCGCGCCGCCTTCGAGCGCGAGCTCGCCGCCGACCCTGAGCTCCAGGCCGAGGTCGAGAGCTTCAAGCAGACCATGAACGCCGTGGCCAACCTCGGTGGCCCCGTCCAGGCCCCCGAGAGCTTCGTGGCCGAGGTCGAGTCACGCATCCGCGTGCGCAGCCACGGCCGCTTCTTCAACGACGACTTCTTCTACCGCTCCCGCGTCCCCTACGAGGTCTTCGCCGGCCTCATGCTCGCCATGATCGCGGCCTTGCTGTGGTTCGGCGAGTCGCATCAGAGGGACACGGACCTGGCCATGGCCGGCTCGCAGCAGGGCAAGCAGGCGCCGGCGCCCCACGGCGGCGGCGATCTTACCCCACCCGCGCCACCCACGACCCCTCCGACGCCCCACGTCGCCCCGCTGCGACGCGAGATCGTCGTCTATCACCTGACCGTCTCCGACGCCGACCCCACCGCGCGCGCCCGCGCGCTCTCCCAGCGCTTCCAGGCGACAGATCAACGCTACGCCGTCAAGGTCGACGCCGACGCCGAACGCACCACGCTCCGCGTCACGATGCCCCGCGATCAGGTCGAGAGCTTCGTCCAGAGCGTGTCGGCCGAGGGCCAGCTGCGCAAGACCCGGGCCTGGATCGAAGGCGACGCGCCCCAGACGCAGACCGTCACCATCGTCATCGACCGCAGCGCCCCGGCGCCCCCCACACCGTGAGCTCCATGACCGCCCCGTCCGAACCGATCACCCGAAACCTCCTCCTCCGCATCTTCGCCTCAGGAGCCTGCGTGCTCGTGTTCGTGGGCTTCGGCGTGAACGCCCACTTCATCGAGCAGACCGGTCAGCTCGGCATCGTCGCCCTCATCTTCCTCGCCGCAGGCGTCTTCGTGCTGCCGCGACACACCCGCAAGGGACATGTGGCCGGCACCGAGGGGCTGTCGCAGGAGCACCTCGAGCGCATCGGCCGCCTGGGCTCGCTCGCGACCACCCTCCGGATGGTGTACCTCGGCGTGGCGTTGGTGGTCCTGTTCGTCCTGCCCGCGATCGTGCCGCCGCCGTCCTGACGACGGTGGCGATCGCAAGCGCGCCGCCCTCGCGCGGCGACGCCTCCAGGTCCGATGGCAGTAGGAGCGGTGGGGTTCGAACCCACACTGGAGGGATTTTAAGTCCCGTGCCTCTACCGATTGGGCTACGCTCCCTCTGAAAGTGCTTCCACCCACAAGCGTACCTGCGACCGCGGCGGTTGGCAATGCCAGCCTGCCCTGCGATCCACTGGCAAGGTCGGCGGAACGGGCATACACTCGCGCCGAGCCAGGGTGGCCCGGATGGCCGCCCTCCCCCTCGTCCTCACGCTGCCGCCGATGCGCGGCCTGCGTGACGTTCATGGAAGACCCGTGACGACCCCACCGCCCCAGGCCTCTCTCTCCCGGCGCCTCGGCCTCGCCACGCTGCTCATGGTCAGCTCGGTGATGCTCAGCCGTGTGGTCGGCTTCGTTCGCGAGGCCGTGATCGCGGCCCAGCAGGGTGCGACCGGCAACACGGACGCGTACTTCGCCGCGTTCACGCTGCCGGACATGCTCAACTACTTCCTGGCCGGCGGGACGCTCTCGATCACGTTCATCCCTTTGTTCTCCCGGTTCATCGCCGACGGCGACGAGGAGGGTGGCTGGAAGCTGTTCTCGACCATCGCCACCGGCGTCGGCGCGCTGGTGTTCGTGGCCGTCCTGGTCGCCGAGGTCTTCGCGCCGGAGCTGGTGCCGCTGCTGACGCCGGGCTTCGACACCGAGCAGCTCGCGCTGTGCGTGCGGCTGACCCGGATCGTGCTGCCCGGCATGCTCTGCTTCACCATCGGCGGGCTGCTCCAGGCGACCTTGCTGTCCAAGGAGCGGTTCGGCTGGGTGGCGACCATCCCGATCCTCTACAACGTCATGATCATACTCGGCGGGGTGCTGCTCGGGCCGCTGGTCGGGGTGGAGGGGTTCGCCTGGGGGGCGCTCTCGGGGGCGTTCCTTGGCCCGCTGCTCGTCCCGCTGCTGGCCACCTGGAAGACGCTGCGGTACCGCCCTCGGTTCGACTTTCACGCGTCGGG
>Ga0210033_1003601_pt1 | contig 12425 bp, 11 predicted proteins | sample CryGeymeta201501_FD_185465 | JGI IMG/M metagenome (GOLD analysis project Ga0210033, IMG submission 185465) | Groundwater microbial communities from Crystal Geyser aquifers in Utah, USA - Crystal Geyser metaG 2015-01 (SPAdes) (version 2) | ecosystem: Environmental > Aquatic > Deep subsurface >... | reverse complement strand
TGCGGTCGGATTTTGCCCCCGAGGCGGTTTCCCGAAAGGTCGCGGTGATCTGATATCCGGCGCGCGCGGCAAAGCCGGTCAGATCCGCGATCTGGCGGGCGCAGGATTGATCGGCGGTCGAGACCCGTGTCGTTTTTCACAAATAAGTTCAGAGCAGACTGTTGTTTTCATTGACACGAGCCTGTCACAAAAGACTTCAATACTGATCACCAGACAGTTCAGTGTGTTGCAAAGCCGTCAGAGAATGGTTCAGCGCGTTGCAGGAGGCAGGATCGGTCATGGACCTAGAAACCGTTCCGAAAGCGGTATGGCAGAAGGCCGAGGAACGGGCGGTATTGCTTCGACCGCTTGCGGCGCTTGATGAAGCACCAGCGCATCTCGTTCGCGTTGCAGCGATCGATCTGCAAATTTCCGAACGTTGGGCTTACAGGCTGATCCGCCGGTTACGTGAAGAGAACGGCAAAGTCACCGCTCTTTTGTCGCGCGACGGCCGTGGCGCTCCGCGCAAACCCCGGATTGCGGGGGATCGGGAAGCGATCATCCGTCAGGTTATCGAGGACTTGTATCTCAAACGGCAGAAGGTGCGTCCCTCGGAGGTCGTAAGGACGGTTCAGATCGAGTGCCGAAAAGCGGGCATTTCAGCTCCGAGTGAAGCCACGGTCAGGCGACGGATCAACCGGATTGACAAGGGTATCGCATCACGGCGACGGGCGGATGATCCCAGCACGAAGCCGATCCTCGGCGCGATCCCGATCCCGAAGTATCCGCTCGATGTCGTGCAGATCGACCACACGCCGGTCGATGTGATCCTGGTTGATCCGTTCGAGCGTCTGCCAATCGGGAGGCCATATCTGACGGTTGCGATCGACGTGATGAGCCGGACGATCGCAGGTTTCCATCTTGGTCTCGATCCCCCTTCCGCCACGAGTGTCGGCCTGTGCCTCACCCATGTCGCCGAGGACAAGAAGCCCTGGATGACAGCGCGCGGCATCACGGATGTGGAGTGGCCGATTGCGGGAAAGCCGAAGAAGGTCGGCGTGGACAATGCCGGGGAGTTCCACTCGCAGGCTTTCGAGCGCGGTTGCACGCAACATGGCATCGAGATCGACTGGCGACCGCCAGGACAACCTCAGTTCGGCGGCATTGTGGAGCGTGTGATCGGCACCCTCATGCGGCGCATTCACAAGTTGCCGGGCACGACATTTTCCAATACGGCGCAGCGCGGCACATACGACAGCGAAGGGCGGGCCTGCCTGACGCTTGAAGAGCTGGAACGCTGGCTGACCGTTGCAATTTGCAAGGACTATCATCGTTCCGGGCATCGCGGTCTGGACGGCACCGCGCCGGTTGCGCGGCTGGAAGAAGGTCTCGTGGGCTTGAGCCGATCCGGCGACAGCATCGCCATCCCGCGTGACATGCGCAGCTATCTGATCGACTTCCTCCCGGTCCTGCGCCGCACGTTGCAGCGCGACGGTTTCACCGTCGATCATATCCGTTATTTCTCGAACGCCCTGAAACCGTGGATCGTCTCGCGCGACGTCCAAACGGAGGGGTCTCTGATCCTGCGCCGCGATCCACGAGACATCTCGCGTGTTTATGTTCTGGACCCTTTCGACGGATCCTGGCTCGAAGTGCCGTATCGTACGCTCTCCCGACCGTCGATGACACTCTGGGAACATCGGGCGGCGCGGAGACGGGCGCAGGAACGCAATGCGGCGACCGTGGACGAGGACGCCATTTTTGCCGCCTTTGAGGAAATGCAGCAGATCGAGCGCGAAGCGGCCCGGCTTTCGAAAAGCGCCCGCCGCCGCCAGTCGCGGCCGGAACTAGATCGACAGACTCCATCGGCGGCCAAATCGCAAGGGGCGGACCCGGCCGAACTTTCGCAAGACGACACCGAGGGTCCGCCGCGACCATTCACAGATATAGAGGAGTGGTAGCGACGATGGAGCATCTTCGGCCCGAAGCCCGGCGCATCGCGGAAATACCCGCTGTCGAGCGGCTCGATTGTCTCGCGACCGACCGCTGGATCGGCTATTCCCGGGCACAAGATGCCCTGAAACGCATGGGCATGCTGTTGGCGACGCAACCCGGCCGTGTCCGGCCGCAGAACATGCTGATCGTGGGGCCAAGCAATAACGGCAAATCGACCATTGCCGAGAAATTCCAGCGCCAGCACCCCCGACGCAGTTCGGAAGAAAGGGACCGACACATTTTTCCGGTCCTCGCGGTCCAGATGATGCCGGACGTCACGGCACCCCGGTTCTACGCACAATTGCTCGATACATTGGGATCACCTTTCGGGACGATGCGGCAGACGGATCGGCGGAACGCTGTGACGCTGAACCTTATGCAGGCCTGCGGTGTGCGGCTGCTTCTCATAGATGAGTTGCACAACCTGCTCTGCGGCCCGTCATCGCGGCAGCGCGAAGTTCTGGGGCTGATCCGTTATCTGGGCAATGAACTGCGTATCCCGATCGTCGCGCTCGGGACCAAGGATGCGTGGCTTGCGCTGCGGCTGGACGACCAGCTCGAAAACCGCTTTCAGCCGTTCTTGCTGTCCAGATGGGGTGACGATCCTGAGACCGGGCGGCTGCTGGCCAGCTTCGAGACAGTGATCCCCTTGCGCGAGCCGTCCGCTCTCGGCTTTCCCGCGTTACGCAGGCTGATCGTGGAACGATCGGAGGGCCTGATCGGGGAAATGCACCAGCTTCTTTCGAGCGCAACAGCACATGCGCTGATGGAGGGGCGGGAACGCATTGAGGAATGCGACTTGATGAACTGTTCTTTCCAAGTACCCTCCCACCGGCGGCAGATGATGGAACGGGAGCTTCGAGCATGAAGCCGGAACCGGCCTGGCCGCTGCACCCGCCACCGGGGGAGGTCGATACTCTGCGTCAGTACGTCCAAAGTCTTGCCCGCTATTATGGCGTTACCTTCGAGAGTTTCTGCTTTTACGCCCTGAACATTGCGCACTACGACGAAGAGGCACGCTCTTTCATTCAGCCGACAGAGGACGTGCTGGAGCGCCTGTCCGTCGGCCTCGGAATGTCGATGGACGATTTGCGCATGTTCGAAGAACGCCGCCGACGGAATCTCGCGCAGCTATGGGCTGAGTTTGAGGAGTGGATAGCTACGCCGGAAGGTCGGCAGAGGTATGAGTGGGCCATTCCACAGAAGTCGTAACAAATGGGTACACCCCCAGGTGACGGGCATTTGTGACATCGCGAAATGTCACAAATGAGTGGCGCGGCAGTCTTTGTGACAGTATCAGGGTATCAGCCACCCTAACGTGACAGGATTACCATGCCCCGGATCGGATACGCCCGCGTCAGTTCGTCAAGCCAGGATCTTGAAATCCAGAAAGCCAAGCTGAAGGCAGCAGGCTGCGAAATCGTCCGCGCTGAGACCGGCTCCGGCGCATCCCGCGACAACCGGACCGAGCTGGCCACAGTTCTGGAATTTCTGCGCGCAGGCGACGAGCTGGTCGTGCATCGCCTCGACCGACTGGGCCGCTCGACGCGGGATGTGCTGAATCTGGTTCATGAACTCGACGCCAAGGGTGCGGCATTGCGTATTCTCGAACCCGAAGTGACCACGGCTGGCGACATGGGGCGCATGGTCGTCACCGTCCTCGGCATGGTGGCCGATATGGAACTGAAGTTCATCCATGACCGCCAACGCGCGGGCATTGACGCGGCGAAGGGGAAAGGCGTCTACAAGGGTCGCCAGAAGAGGGTGGACGACGCGAAAATTCGCAGGCTGGCATCAGAGGGGATTGCCAAGGCAAGGATAGCCCGTGATCTCGGCGTGTCCCGCATGACCGTTTACCGCGCGCTGGAGGCCCGAGGCACCGAAGCGGACGTAGAGATGGAATAGGGCCAGCTGCAGCTGCGCGGGACGCGCCCGTGTCGTGATCCCGTGACACAACCAACCGTACTAATCTTTTCGGCTAAGCAAATTTCCAAAATAGTTTTCGAAGTTCAGGGAGCCACGATGTTCACCAAATGTCCGATGTCACAATTTATGTCAAATAGGACTGAAGCAACAACGGCGAAGGAGATTCAGGAGCTATTCGACGATTTTTGCGAAGCCTTCGAGCTGAGTTACCTGACCTATTACGCCGTCGACGCGCCGATGATCAAGGGTGGCACCTATCTGATAACGAATTACCCAGAAAGCTGGAAACGTCACTATTTTGAAAACGGATATCAGAAGATAGACCCAGTCCTGAGTTTTGCTAGAAATCGTTTAACCCCCCTAGATTGGCATGATCTTCCGCCACTAAAGGGACCTGCCGAGGTTTTCTTCTCCGACGCGCGCCTCCATGGTCTGGGCAGCTTTGGAATGACGGTGCCGATCCGCGGGCAATTTGGAGAGTTGGCTCTGGTCTCAGTAAACGCGGAAACATCGCCGCCGGAATGGGTGGAAAGATGGCGTGGCGCAATTCCCGATTACACATTTTTCGCCTATCTCCTGCACATGCAGGTTCTCCGCTCGATAGGGACCTCCGATAAGCCTATCCCTCAACTGACGAGGCAGGAAGCCGAAGTCATGCGTTGGGCCGTTCGAGGAAAGAGCGCGTGGGACACTGCGAGATTGATGGGCCTCACCGAAAGAACCGTCCACTTCTATGTTCGCAACATTTGCGCCAAGCTCGAAGTCGCTACCAAGACTCAGGCCGTAGCTCGGGTCGTTCGCGAACACCTGATCCCGCTATAGTCAATACTGTAACCTTGGCGTAGCGACTCAAAATCATATTAGCCTCCAAAGTTTCTCACAGACCATATCTGCGAGGAAGAACGATGCTTATCATTGCCCAAGGAGAAGAAATTAATTCCTACCCCGAGCTTGCGGACCAAATGTTCCGACTCCGCGCGCGCGCCTTTTCCGATCGGAGGGGCTGGCGCGTCAAAGTGGAGGAAGGAAGGGAAAGAGATTATTTCGACGATCTCGGACCGCTCTATTTCTGCCTGACGGAAAACGACCACCTGCTCGCATCGTTACGCCTCCTCCCGTCAACAGGCCCCCACATGCTTTCCGATGTCTTCCCCGAAGTGATGGGGGACACCGGCATCGTCCGTCATCCACTCATTTGGGAGAGCTCAAGGTTCTGCGTCGATACCGAGGCCGCCCGAACGTTCAGCGCTGATGGGATCAACGTCGTCACCCGCTCAATCCTTACTGGGCTGTTCGTCACCGCCCGGGAGGTGGGCCTCGTGAACATCATTTCGGTCTATGACGTCTTTGTCGAACGCATCCTTAGGCGTGCGGGCTGCGCCTTCGACCGGCTTGGGCCGGTCGTCTCCTATGACGACCTCAACACGGTTGGTGGGCTTTTCGAGGTTTCTGACACCGTAATCCATCAACTCAAGTCCGTGGGCAGCCACTGTGCAGCGCGCAGCTTGGCCAGCTAAATCGCAAGGGAGATCCACATGAACCAGCAACCTGTGAGCATTGAATGCATCCACGACAACGGTAACAACGAGCCGCCCGTTCGGATTCACCCCTGGCCTACCTACGACAAGGGTGACGTGACAACCGATCAAGCCGACGCAAACGCGGCCTTTTCGGCAGTTACCTCGCGACGTCTGTTTCGCTATGACACGCGCCCGCTGTGCGAAACCGAAACTGGCAAGTTGGAGGCCGAGGTCGCCAATTATTTCAGCGTCGATTACGCGCTGGCGACAACCAGCGGAACTTCTGCCATCGCTCTCTGTCTCCTCGGGCTCGGAATAGGGTCCGGCGATGAAGTCCTCGTTTCCTGCTTCGGGTTCCCGGCCACCCCGAGTGCGATCGTCCTCACTGGCGCAACGCCAGTCCTCGTCAGTGTCGATGAAGAACTACATATGGACCTTCAGGACGCCCAGCAGAAAATCACGCCGCGCACCAAAGCTATCCTCATGGTCCACATGCGCGGTCAGACAGGTGACGTGCGCTCAGCCGCCGCACTATGCGAACGCAATGGCATCCATCTGGTAGAGGACGCTGTTCCGGTTCTCGGTCTGAAAGTTGGCGACAAGCTTGCCGGAACATTCGGTGCTGCAGCCGCCTTCAGCACCCAATCCGACAAATCCTTGAACACCGGCGAGGGCGGCTTTCTCATCACCAACGACCCGCTTATCTATCAGCGCGCCGTGGTCATGTGCGGCGCCTATGAGGGGCGGATCAGGAAGCACGTTCTCAACGATGAACCGATCATCGACGAATTTTCCTACCCCCTTTTCAACTTTAGGATGGATGAAATTCGCGCGGCGATAGCCCGCGTTCAGCTCTCCCGCCTGCCTTCCCGCGTCAAGCGGATGAAACGAAACTATGCGTTGGCCTCTACGGTCATCGCCGCCTATCCCCAGCTCCAGCTCCGCCAACCATTCGATGCCGACGCGACGCTCGGGGATACAATTCTCTTCTCAATGCCAGGCGGCTCGCCGGAGCAACTTTCTGCCCTTTCGGCAATGCTGAATCGCGAAGGTATCGAGTGCCGATCTTTCTCGAACGTTGATCGGCTCAATGTTCGGGCCTTCTGGACGTGGCGTTTCCTGTTCCCCGGCATGAGCGAGGACGAGATCAGAGCCACAATGCCCGAAGCGGCGCGCAACATCGGAATCACGCTCGATATTCCGCTGTCTCCGCTCCTCGATCTCCCTGACTTCGATGACATGGCGCGCGCCTTCGCCAAGGTCATGACCCACTTCTGATCCTAGCCAAGCCAATCGACAGCAACCCAATTGGAACCGCCATGCAAGACCTCCAAAGTCCACAACCATTGATGATCGTCGGATTTCTGAAGTGTGGGACGACCTCCCTCTCACGGCATCTTGCCGATCATCCGGAGATAGCGACCCCGATCGCCAAGGAACTTTACTACTTTCTTGACGAGGGGTCTTCGCTGACCTCGATGCAGAATGTGATTAACAAGCTGGCGTTCAACCGAGACGTCAAGTCAGATGGCATCGCTTTTGAGGATTACTTCCCTGAACGAAGCGACGCTCGTTACCTGATGGAGGCGACGCCGTTCTCCTACTCGCAGCAGGCGGCGCTTTCCTATGCGAAGGATCACCCCGGCGCGCGTGTGATCTTCATGCTTCGCGACCCATCGAAACGACTCTTATCGAGCTTCCGCTTCTTCCAGGGCATGTATCAGGAATTCCCTGTCTCAACCTTCGATGAGTTCGTGAACGCGCTCCTCGATATCGGGGGAACCCGAGAAGCCTACCGCGCCAGAATTCCGAAACCCTTCTTCCGATCGCTGTTCGATTCCGAAGTTGAAATGGGATACTACGCCAGGCACATCAGGAGATGGACCACAGTCCTCGGTCCCGAACAGGTCTATGTCGGCACAATGGAGAGATTGCGCGACGAGGCAAACACTGTCATGGCGGAAATCTGCACTTTCCTGGAGCTGCCGAGCACCTGCTATGATGACTACGAGTTCAAACCGTTCATGCAATCCTACAAGGTGAAGTATTCTTGGGCTCAGAAGATCGGCCGCAAATTTGGCAAGGAAGATCCCATGCGGTTCGACCGGATATCCCAATTCCAGAACCCCTTCCACCGCATTCCATGGAAGGCGCTTCGGCTCAGGCTTGAGGCGGCCTATAAGCACATCCAACACGAGGAAAAGAAAGAGAACTTCTCCGTCTCCATGACACTGCTCGACAATGTTTATCGAAGCGCCAACGTCGAACTGGCTAAGGAGTTCGGCATCGACTACACCAAGGGTGCCTACCTTCAGGATTTCCTCGGGCAGAGGCCCGCAGCAGAATGACCGTCGGCCTTTTGGTACTCCCGATCATCTTGGCCATCACGGTCGGCTACCTTGCGAAGCGTTCTGGTGCAGTCCCTAGCGAAAACTGGCCGGGGGTGGAGCAGCTTAGCTTCAAGGTGCTTATCCCGGCGATCATCATCCAATCTATTTATCAGTCTGATCTGGCCCTCTCCCGGCTTGGCAACTTCATTTGGGCGCTTCTCATTGCAGTTTCCATCGCCGGATTCTTGGTACTGGCGGCCCGGTTCGCAATCCCGCGCGCGGCTCTAGGAAACCCTCAGCTCACCACAATCTTTCAGGCAACGACGCGCTGGAATGCATTCATCGCCTTGGCCCTGTCTTCACAGGCCCTCGGGCAACCCGGACTCGCCCTGATCTCAATCGCGATGGCCTTCATCATTCCTTTCGTGAACGTTATCAACATCGTGATCCTGGCGGCATATGGCAACACGCCGATCAATGCCCGCAAAATTGCCCAGAACATCGTCACCAACCCGCTCGTCCTCGCCTGCGCCATCGGCCTCTTCCTCAACTTCTCTGGCATTTCGCTGCCATCCAGTGCCGAAAGCACCGTCAAGACAATCAGTCAGGCAGCCATCGGCATAGGGCTTCTTGCCATCGGCGCTTCGATTGATTTCAGAAAGCTGATCGCATTGTCGTGGCCGCTGGCATTTGGAACAGTTGCCCGGCTTGTCGTCAGCCCAGCAATTTTCTGGCTGATCGGGCAAGCCTTTGGCCTGGACAACACGCAGATGCTCTGCGGGATGCTGATCTGCGCCGTGCCCGCCGCCTCCAACGGCTACATCGTCGCAAAGCAGATGGGGGGGGACGCCGACCTCTATGCCCATCTGCTTATGTGGCAAACCGTCCTTGCGATTTTTACCCTCCCGATCGCGATCGTTCTGGCCTCGTAAGCTCTCGACGCTGCGGCGTGAACACACACTGTTCCCTGCTCATCACAGACCACACTGAACCCGATGTGAAAGGCTGCTGAACATTTTTGTGCAAAACGACAACCCGGGCGTAGATGACGGCGCGTTGTCCCAATTGAACCCCCCGGAAAGCGTGGCTGGCAAGGCCTTGAATTCGCGATTGCGATTCTTGTCCAAAACAGGCTTCAGTTCAACTGGGACAATTGCGCTGCCCTTGTCGGCGGCATCCGGCCGCGCCGCCACCGCTCCAGCGGTTGCGGTGACCGGTCTGATCGGGGATAGCCAAGGTCATCAAGCGGGCCGAGTGCCGGAAACGGGCGGGTCGGCGCGGCACATGTTCGGTTTGTGAAACCGTGCCTTCAAGGATGTTGCTGTGGTGGTGCAATGATTGATGGTTTTTTCAAGGCGCTTTTCACCTTGCCGCGCGGACAGAAGCGCGCGGTGCAACTGATTGCCGATACGGTGCTGCTGCTGGTCAGTTTCGGGCTGGCCATGGGCTTGCGGCTGGAAAGTCTTGTGTTCCTGAAAAGCCTGCAGATCTGGACGACGATCGGTCTGGTTGTCGCGTTCAGCCTGGTGGTCTTCGTCCGGCTGGGCTTCTACCGGGCGGTGATCCGCTTCATCTCGGCCCAGGCGGTGATCATGATCCTGCTGGGAATTGGTGCCTCGGCGATTCTGCTGGCGCTGGTGGCAAACCTGTCTGGGGCACCGATTCCGCGCTCGGTTCCGGTCATCTATGCCTTTCTGGCCTTTCTGACGGTGGGCGGGGTGCGGTTTGCCCTGCGCGCGATCTACCAGCAGCGCCAGGTGGAGCTGAAAGAGCCGGTGATCATCTATGGCGGCGGCGAGGCGGGGCACCAGTTGCTGGCCACCGTGCAGCAGGGGCGCGAATGCAACGCGGTGGCTTTCGTCGATGATGCGCCGCACCTGCACGGGGTCGAGATCGGCGGTGTGCGGGTTCATGCCAGCCGTGAGATCGCGAGGCTGGTGATCCACCATGGTGTCAAGCGGGTGCTGCTGGCAATTCCCAGTGCGACACGGATGCAGCGCAAGGTCATTCTCGACCGGTTGGAGCCACTGCCGGTGCGGGTTCAGACCATACCGGAGATTGCCGACATCCTGTCGGGCAAGGCCCGGATCACCGAGTTGCGCGAGATCGCGCTTGAGGATCTGCTGGGCCGCGATCCGGTGCCGCCGCGCGCCGACCGGCTATCAGCCAAGCGCGCAGATTGCTGATCTGCTGTGGAATGAAGATGATCTCGCTGCGGGGGAAACTGCCGCGCTGATGGCCTCACCGGATCCGGTATCCCTTTCCCGGGCGGGCTGATAGCCCCCGGGTCCTCAGCGTCAGGCCAGCGCTTTTGCCATCTGGCCAAGCCCGGCGGCCAGCAGGGCTGCGGCGACTTGCGGGGTTTCGGCCTCAGTGTAAAAGCGCAGCTCGGGGGCGTTGCCCGAGGGCCGCAGATGCACGAAGCGCCCACTCTTCAGCGTCAGGCGCAGACCATCGGCATGATCGGCCGAAGCCTCGGCCTCGCCCAGGGTCGCCAGAAAATCGGCCCGCACGGCAGCATCGGCGGCAAATGCGGCCACCAGCGCCTGCGCCCGCTCGGCCGGCACATCGCGCAGGCGGCCGGCGGCGGTAAAGCGGGCGGGCTCGGCTGCCACCAGCGCCGCCAGCCCGCCCCGCCCGCGGGCCTGCACCAGGGTGGCAATCAGCGGCAGCAGGGCGTCGCGCGTCATCAGGGCAGGCAGCGGGCCGGCCGGGCCGGCCGCGGCAAAGCCCAGCACAAAGCCGCCATTGGCCTCGTATCCCACCACCCGGCCCGCCGTCGCCTGCCCCGCCGACGCCTGCATCATTGCAATCACGTAGGGCGAGCCGATCCGGGTGCGGATCACCCGGCCAAACCGCCCGTCGGCCTCGACCCCGGTATTCGACGAGACCGGGGTTGCCACCACCTCGGCCCCAAGGGCGGCCGCCGTGATCTGGCCCAGCACATCGCCGGCGATCACCTGCCCGGCGGCATCACTCAGCAGCGGGCGGTCGCCATCGCCATCGGTTGAAGCAATGGCGTCAAGGTTCCCGCGCGCCGCCCAGGTGCGCAGTTGCGCCACGGTGGCGGGATCGAGCGCTTCGGTATCGACCGGGGTGAAGCGGGCCGAACGCCCAAGCTCGACCACGTCGGCGCCAAGCCCCGCCAGCACAGCGCGCAGCAGATCCCGCCCGACCGCCGAATGCGACCAGACCCCGAGCCGCAGCCCCGCCAGCGCCGCCGCCCCGTAAGCCGTGACATAGCGCGCGCCGTAAACCGCCCCGGCAGTGCTATTGCGGACCACGGCAGGACCGGGGGCGGCAGGGCTGGCCGGGGTGGCAAGGGCGGCCATGATGGTGGCTTCCTGCGGCTTGGTGATCTCGCCCGCCGGGGTGTAGAACTTCAGCCCGTTGCGCTCTGTGGGGATGTGGCTGCCGGTCACCATCACCGCCGCCGCCCCCGCTGCCCCCGCCGCCAGCGCCAGCGCTGGGGTCGGGATCGCGCCGCAGTCGGTGACCGCCAGCCCGGCCGCGCGCGCCGCCGCCATCACCCCGGCAGAAAGGGCGGGCGACGAGGGCCGCAGATCGCGGGCCACGAACAGCCCCGCCCCCATCGGGCAGGCGCGGGCAAAGGCGCGCAGATGGGCGGCCACCAGATCCGGGGTCAGATCGACCACCAGACCGCGCAGGCCGCTGGTTCCGAATTTTGGCGGCATGGCATCGCCCCGGGCTTGCTGGGGCACAGCTTAGGCCGGGGGCGGCGGGCGGTTCAACTGCAATCCCGCAGTGCCCGCCTGCCCCCCTGTCGCGCCTGCTGCGGGGTTTGAATCAATACCCCGGCAATCTCCGCCACCCTGCCACATTCGCGCCCCCGCTGCGGCCGCCCGCGCTGACCATGCTGCCTGACATCACAGGATCGCCCTGGGGGGGGGCACCATTCATGTCCGGGTTGTCTCTTGCCAGCTATGTCGTCCCGATCGGAAGCCAGAACCTTTCCCACATCACCGATCTCGCCATCCTCGATCCCGGCGATGGCTCGGGCGAGGTGCTTTATGCCACCACCCGCTATGACGGCACCCTGAGTGCGTGGAACATCTCCGGCCCCGGCATCGTGGTGATCGACAGCGTGGCCCATACCCGCCCGGACAGGGCCGGGGCAGAGCCTGATCTGGGCTTTGTCACCACTGGCGGCGGGGTGGCCCTGCTAAGCGGGGGCGGGGCGGGCGGGGCGCTGACGCTGCGCCAGATCGACCCCGATGGCGGCTTTGGCAGCCAGCAAAGCCTGGGCACCCTGCCGGGTTTTGCGGGCGATCTGGTGGCCCCGATCACCGTCACTCTCGGCTCCGGAGCACAGATGGTCTATGGCGGCATCGCCAATGGCGCGGGCATCGGGCAGTTGAGCTTTTCCGCCAGCGGGGCGCTGCAAGCCAGCGCGGTGATCCCCGACAGCGCCAGCAGCCATGCCGATCATGTGGTGGCGCTGACCTCGGCCACGGTGGCGGGCACCACCTATGTCTTTGCGCTTGGCGCGGTTGACCCCGGCCTCACCGCCTGGGCGGTCTCGGCCAGCGGGGCGCTGACCGAGGTCGCCGGCATCGGCATGGCCGAAGGACTGTGGATCAGCACCCCGACCGCGCTTGATGTGGTGACGGTGGCGGGCGTCCCCTACCTGGTGGTGGCAGCGGCAGGATCAGGC
>Ga0210033_1003596_pt1 | contig 12433 bp, 9 predicted proteins | sample CryGeymeta201501_FD_185465 | JGI IMG/M metagenome (GOLD analysis project Ga0210033, IMG submission 185465) | Groundwater microbial communities from Crystal Geyser aquifers in Utah, USA - Crystal Geyser metaG 2015-01 (SPAdes) (version 2) | ecosystem: Environmental > Aquatic > Deep subsurface >... | reverse complement strand
GGTTCTTCGTTGAATTCACTGTGAACTTTTTAAGCCACTGCCAAGTTCAACTTTCCACAATGAAACAGAATTCTTGCCCGGTAGTTAGTGAAGTTACGAAACCCACGGGCGTTGGCCTTGATGAGTTGAATGGCACTGTTGAAGCCTTCGGCGCAGGCGTTACTGATTTTGTGTTGACTGAAGCTGAGCAGTCCTTGCTCGTGACGCCTGAGCATCTTGACGACCTTTTTGATCGGTTCCAACCTGCTGCGCATCGCGTTGTCCGACCAGGCTTTAAAAAAGCGTTTGGCAGCCCCTTTGTAGCTGTAGCTCCAGAACTGGCTGAAGTTCTCCTTGATACGCCAGGCCCGACTCGTCTTGAGGTTGAGCTGGTTCAAAGTGCGAAACGACACCGCTTCAGCGCTGCGTCCATCGGGGTAATTTTTCAGCCATGCCCATTTGGAGCCTGCCAATGGCGACGCCCCCGCCTGCGACAGTCTGCGGTGCTCCTGTTTTCGCACCGTATCGACGGCCTCGCCGAGGTACTTGGAAATATGAAACTTGTCATGCACGACGTCCGCCTGCGGCATGCACTGCTTGACAGCACTCATATAGGCCGGCCACATGTCCATGGCAACCGCTTCGACAGATTCGCGTTGTGCCGGTGTGAGCGTTTCCAACAAACCAACGGTCGCTTCAAGCTTTCGCTCTGGCACCAGATCCAACACCCGCGAGCGGTCAATGTCGGTCATGATGCTGGCATAGGTGTGCCCTCGCTCGGAACTCTTTTCATCGATGCCAAGGTGCGTAATCTTTTCTTCGGTGCGCCGCAACATGCCTCGCTCCACTGCGCTGACCATGATGGCGTTGACCGTGCTCCAAGACAGTCGTGTCAGATCGCATACGGCTTGGGTGCTCGGGCAGGCCTCAAGCAGCTTGATGACAAAGCCAGCCATCATCTTGCTGACCCGGCTGTAGCGTTCGGCCCACGGCACGGCCAACTCCTCAACCGTGCCGTCGCTGTGTTTGAGCTGCGGTACGCGCGCTTTGATGACGGTCTCAAACTGGCAGGTGTCCAGGTGTCGCCATTGGCGCTCGCTCCAGCCGTTGATGTGCGCCCGCTTGGTCGCATCGATCGGGTCTGTCCACACTTGACTTTTCTTCAAAACAACTTCAACCACCACGCGCTGCTCTGTCAGCGAAAGGTCTACAGCTTTGACCGACCACGGCGCACTCAAACCAAGAAGCTGCTCATACAACGCTGTGTCTTTCATGCTCAACTCCGAAATTTTGAAGAATCGAATTTTCCAGAATTTCACAAAAAGTTCACAGTGAAATTGATGAAGAACCAAAAATAATAGCTGCTCGCGCATTCTTCTTGGCGGCTAGAAGCGCATTTCAACCAAGCCACACAAACCGCCATCTCGATCATGGAATCATCACAACCGACTAGCAGCGTGCGTTGGGTATCTGACGTAGCGAAATAAAGGAGGAGGCTTGGGGCTACGCTCCAAGCCGGAGGACATTCGCGGAGTCAGATGCCCAGCGTGCGCTGCGGGTTCAAACACGTCACGCCGACAACACAGCAGTCTCCGCCCGCACCGCCGCAGCCATCTCCCGTTCACGCTTGCGCGTTTGGCGCGCCACCCACACGCTGTAGCCGATCACCACCAGCGTGACCGACACAATCAGCAGCGTCGCTGCGGCGTAAATGGTGGGGTTAATGCCCCGGCGCGCGTAGCCGAAAATCACCTGTGGCAGCGTGTTGACACCCGGTCCGGACAAAAACTCGGCAATCACCACATCGTCAAACGACAGCGTAAACGCCAGCAAATAGGCCGCAAAAACGGCTTGCATGATGTTGGGCATGGTGACCAGAAAAAACACCTGAAACGGCTTGGCACCCAGGTCCATCGCCGCCTCTTCAATGGCGCGATCCATCTCCAGCAGGCGCGACTGCACCACCACCATGCCGTAAGCCATGCCCAGCAGCGTGTGCCCCAGCACAATCGTCAACATACCGCGCTGCGGCCAGCCAAACGCGTTTTGAATGCCCACCATGAGCAACAACAGCGACAAGCCAATGACCACTTCGGGCATCACCAGCGGCGCGTTGACCATGCCCGAGAACAGCGTGCGCCCAATGAAGCGCCGGTAGCGCACCAGCACAAACGCGGCAAAGGTGGCCAGCACGGCCGAGGCAATGCCGGCAAACGTGGCCACCTTGACCGATAGCCAGAAGCCGTCGACGATTTTGGTGTCGCGCGTGAGCGCCTCGTACCAGCGCAGCGAAAACCCGGTAAACACCGCGTCTTGCCGTGTGCTGTTGAACGAAAACACCACCATGAAAAACAGCGGCAGGTACAAAAACAGAAAGGTCAGGGCTAACCAGGCCTTGCCAAAGTAGCGATTCAGAAGTTGCTTCATCATGGGCCTTTCAGTGCTTGGGCTCAGCCGCTTCACCGGTGAAGTGGTAGTAGATGGCCAAGGGTACGACGATCAGCCCGATCATCACCACCGCCAGCGCAGAGGCGCGTGGCCAGTTGTTGCTGGTAAACATTTCGTCCCACACCACACGCCCGATCATGATGTTCTCCGGCCCGCCCAGCAGCGACGGAATGACAAATTCACCCACGCAAGGAATGAACACCAGCATGAAACCGGCGATGATGCCCGCCTTGGACAGTGGCACCGTGACCAGCCAGAACGCCTTGAACGGCGAGGTGCCCAGGTCATAGGCGGCCTCCAATAACCGGAAATCCATCTTGACCAGGTTGGCGTACAGCGGCAGCACCATGAACGGCAGGTACACATACGTCATGCCCACCAGCATCGACACGTCGGTGTAGAGCATTTGAATGGGCTCGTTGATGATGCCCAGCGCCAGCAACACCTGGTTCACCACACCCTGGTCGGCCAGGATGCCTTTCCAGGCATAGACGCGCAGCAAAAACGAGGTCCAGAACGGCAGCATCACCATCATCAGCAAGGCCGGTCGCACACTGGGGGCAGAGCGTGCGATGAAATATGAAAACGGATAGCCGATAACCAGGCACAGCAGCGCGGTGCACAGCGCATACCACAGTGAGCGCAGATAGGCTTCGATGTAGAGCGTCTGGAACAACGCGCCGCCGTCGCCCGACTGAAAAATCGTGTAATAGTTGTCGTATTTCAGGTGCAGCAAGCCGGTTTCAGAATCCCAAATGGGCTTGAACGGCGAGATGTCGTTGCCCATATCGACAAAGCTGATGTACAGCAATATCAAAAACGGCAGCAGGAAAAACACCACCAGCCAGGTGTAGGGCACGCCAATGACAAATCGGCGGCCAGGGGCTTTCAACGAATAGGCCATACCAGTGCCCCTTAGTTGCGCAACAAGACGGCGTCGGTGTCGTCCCACCAAAAGTACACGTCATCTTCCCAGGTGATGTCCAGCGTGTTGGTATGTGAGCCGTTGGGTTCGGTGATCTTGACCCGCACGCCGCTGGACGTGACCACGATGTAGGTGTTGTACGAGCCAAAGTAAGCAATTTCCTTGACGCGCCCACTGAACAGGTTATGGCGCACGTTGGCCGGAGCCTGTTTGCCAATGCTGACCTTTTCGGGACGCACCCCCATCGCCACCGGCATGCCCAAGGTGCCGCTCACGCTGTGGCCCACATGCACCTCACCAATGGCCGTTTGCGCAGCGCAGTGGTCGGGCTCATCGATGCTGAGCTTGCCGTCAAATAGGTTCACGCTGCCAATGAAATCCGCCACAAAGCGGTTGGACGGGTATTCGTACACCTCTTGTGGCGAGCCCACCTGCAGCACCCGCCCCTTGCTCATGACGGCAATGCGGCTGGCCATGGTCATGGCTTCTTCTTGATCGTGCGTGACCATGACACAGGTCACACCTACTTTTTCGATGATGTTGACCAGTTCAAACTGGGTTTGCTCGCGCAATTTTTTATCCAGCGCGCCTAGCGGCTCGTCGAGCAACAACACCTTGGGTTTTTTGGCCAGGCTGCGCGCCAGCGCCACGCGCTGCTGTTGCCCGCCTGAGAGCTGGTGCGGCTTGCGCTTGGCGTAGGGTGTGAGTTGCACCAGATCGAGCATCTGGCCGACACGGGTCTTGAGCTCGTCTTTGGCGCAGCCTTCACGCTTGAGGCCAAAGGCCACGTTTTCCCAAATATCCAGATGCGGGAACAGGGCGTAGCTCTGAAACATCATGTTGAACGGGCGCTCATACGGTGCCAGCGGCGCCACATCTTGCCCGCTAAGCAAAATGCGCCCGGAGGTGGGTTTCTCAAACCCGGCCAACATGCGCAACAGGGTCGATTTGCCGCAGCCCGAACTGCCCAGCAAGGCAAAAATTTCGCCCTGCCGGATCGACAGGTTGACCTCATCCACCGCCACCGCTTCGTCAAAGCGTTTGACTAGTTTTTCGGTCACCAGGTAATTGTCTTTGGGTGTGGCATCCGCCATGCTTGGGCCTCGATTTCAGAACATGCAAGCCAAGAAAAAGGGCTGCTCATACTCAGCGTACAAACAGCCCTGTGCTATGAAATTACAACGACTTACTTGCCTTTTTTGAAGCTGTTGTAGGCGGTGGCCATGGCTTCACGCGCTTCGTTGGTGAAACTGCTCGGCGCGATCATCTTGGCAAAGTAATCGCCCTCGACAAAAATGGTCTTGTTGCCCGCAATTTCGGGCTTGATCTGCGCAATGGCTGCCTTGTTGGCGGTGGGGTAGTTCATCTCGTTGGCCATGCGTGCAGCGTTTTCCGGGCGCAGATAGAAGTCAATGAATGCCTGCGCGTTGTTGGGGTGCGCGGCATCCTTGGTGATGGCCATGGTGTCAAAGAAGATCAACGCACCGGTAGAAGGCAGCAGCGCTTCAATTTCGTCCTTGGACTTGTTCTCTTTGGCGCGACCCGCAGCGATGTTGATGTCGCCCGACCAACCAATGGCCACGCAGGCCTTGCCGCCCGCGATGTCGTCGATCATGGTGCTGCTAAAGATCCGCACGTCTTTGCGCACCTTGGCCAGCATGTCGGTAGCGGCCTTGTAGTCTGCCGGATCATTGGAGTAAGCGTCTTTGCCGATGTAGTGCAGCGCTACAGGAATAATCTCGGTGGGCGAATCCAGATACGCAATGCCGCACGATTTGAGCTTGGACGTGTATTCGGGCTTGAACACCAGGTCCCAGGCGTTTTCTGGCATGGGCAGCTTGCCCAGCGCCTTGGTCACTTTGGTCTTGTTGATACCCACGGTGGTGAAGCCCCAGGCCCATGGAACCAGATATTTATTGTCAGGGTCGGTGTTTTTGGCCAGCGTGGCCATGATGGGTGCGTCCAGATTGGCCAGGTTCTTCACTTTGGCCTTGTCCAGCGGCTGGAACATGCCGCCTTCAATTTGCGGCTTGGCAAACACACTGCCCGGCACCACGATGTCGTAACCGGTGTTGCCCGCCACCAGCTTGGCGTGCAGCGCTTCATTGGTTTCAAAGGTGTCGTAGTTGACCTTGATACCGGTTTCTTTCTCAAACGCGGCAATCATGCCCTCGGGCACGTAGTCGGGCCAGTTGTAGATGTTGAGCATTTTTTCTTCGGTGTTGACCGCCACCGGTGCCGGGGCGCTGACGGCCGGCGCGGGTGCCGCCACCGGAGCCGGTGGCTCCTCTTTTTTGCCGCACGCGGCCAGAACTAGCGCAGACAGCGCAAACGACCATAGGTACTTTTTCATCATGAAGTGAACTCCGGTTGTGAAATAGGTAATGACGAGATGACAAGTTTAAGGCTAGCAAAAATTACGCCACAAAACCACTAGGGCAAACGATCAAAACAACCCTTTTTGGTGCAAATCGTGCTGCGTCAGGTCCAGCGCGTGGCGTATCAGGCGCAACAGTTCGTCAATGTCGGCGTGCGTCATGGTCAGCGGCGGCGCAATGATCATGCGGTCACCCACGGCACGCATGATCAAGCCGTTGCGGAAACAATGGCCACGGCAGATCATGCCCACCGCATCGTCCGGGTTGAAGCGCTCGCGCTTCTGCTTGTTTTTGAGCAGCACCAGGCCGGCCACAAAGCCGCAGCTTTCGGCCATACCCACCAGCGGGTGGTCGTTGAGTTCCGCGTAGCGTTTGGCAAAGTAAGCCCCCACCTCGCCATGCACGCGCTGCGGCAGGTGTTCACGCTCCATAATGTCCAGGTTGGCCAGCGCCACCGCACACGACACCGGGTGGCCGCTGTAGGTGTAGCCGTGGTTGAACTCGCCACCTTTTTCAATCAACACCTTGGCCACACGGTCGCCCACCATCACGCCACCCAGCGGCACGTAGCCACTGGTAACGGCCTTGGCAAACGTCACCAGATCAGGCTTGTAGCCAAATTTCTCGTAGGCAAACCAGTGGCCCAAGCGGCCAAAGGCACAGATCACCTCGTCACTGATCAGCAAGACGCCATATTTATCCACAATGCGCTGAATCTCGGGCCAATAGGTGGCGGGCGGAATGATGACACCGCCCGCGCCCTGGATCGGCTCGGCAATAAAGGCCGCTACCTTGTCTTGCCCGATGGCCAAAATTTCGTCTTCCAGCCAGCGCGCTGCACGCAGGCCAAATTCGTCAGCGGTTTCCCCGGCCTTGCCGTTTTCAAAATAGTACGGTTGCCCGATGTGCTTGATATTCGGAATGGGCAGGTCGCCTTGCGCGTGCATACCGCTCATGCCACCCAGCGACGCGCCCGCCATGGTGCTGCCGTGGTAAGCGTTGTGGCGGCTGATGATCACCTTGCGCTGCGGCTGGCCGAGCAAATCCCAATAACGGCGCACCATGCGCACGTTCGAGTCATTGCTTTCGCTGCCGCTGCTGGAATAAAACACGTGCTCAAAACTGCGCCCGTCCACCTTGGGTGCCAGCGCGGCCAGCCGTGCCGCCAACTTGACGGCGGGTTCGTTGGTGGTCTGGAAAAAGCTGTTGTAAAACGGCAGCGTCAGCATCTGGTCGTAGGCCGCCTGGGCCAGCTCCTTGCGCCCATAGCCCACGTTGACGCACCACAGGCCGCTCATGGCGTCGAGCATTTTTTCGCCTTCGGAGTCCCACACGTAAATACCTTCGCCGCGCGTGATGACGCGCGCGCCGCGCGTGGCCAGGTCGGCGTGGTCGGTAAAGGGGTGGATGAAGTGCGCGCTATCAAGCGTCTGCAATTCTTTGGTGGACAAGGTTTTAGCGGCAACCCGGGAGTTCATGGATGGCATCCTTTTATAAAAGAAAAGTGGCTCTAGCCCTTTGCATCATTGCGCTGATAGCTATACATGCAGTAGCAAATGTTCGCGTTCCCAAGGCGAGATGACCTTCATGAACTCGTCAAACTCCAGCTCCTTGACCTCGGAATAGACGGTGATGAACTCCTTGCCCAGCACCTCGTGCAACTCGGATTCGCGACGCAACCAGTCCAGCGCCTCGCCCAGGCTGCGCGGCAGCGCGTAGGGCGACAAATAGGCGTCGCCTTTCATTTCGGACTTGGGCTTGATCTTGTTTTTCAGCCCCAGATAGCCGCACGCCAACGTCATGGCCAGCGCCACGTAGGGGTTGGCGTCGGCCCCGATGACACGGTTTTCTACCCGGCGCGCGGCCGGTGACGAAATGGGCGAGCGGATGCCTACGGTGCGGTTGTCGTATCCCCACTCAATGTTGATGGGCGCGGCAGTGTTGCGGCTCAGGCGGCGGTAGCTGTTGACATACGGCGCCACCAGCACCATCGCCGCCGGGATGTAGCGCTGCAAGCCGCCGATGTAGTGCATGAACGCCTCGGACGGCGTGCCGTCGCTGTTGCTGAAGATGTTTTTGCCGGTGGTCTTGTCCAGAATGCTCTGGTGCACGTGCATGGCGCTGCCTGGCTCGCCTTCGATCGGCTTGGCCATGAAGGTGGCGTACATGTCGTGGCGCAAAGCCGATTCGCGCACCGTGCGCTTGAAGAAAAACACCTCGTCAGCCAGGCCCAGCGGCTCGGCATGAAAAAAATTGATCTCCATCTGCCCTGCGCCAATTTCGTGGATCAACGTGTCAACGTTGAGCTCCATCTTGTCGCAATAGTCATAAATCTCTTCAAACAGCGGGTCAAATTCGTTCACCGCGTCGATGCTGTACGCCTGGCGCGACGTTTCGTTGCGGCCGCTGCGACCAATGGGCGCCTTCAGCAGCGTGTTGGGGTCGGTGTTGCGCGCGGTCAGGTAAAACTCAAGCTCAGGCGCCACAATCGGCTGCAGGCCTTCGGCAGCGAACAGATTGCACACGCGCCGCAACACGCTGCGTGGTGCAAACGGCACCATGGTGCCCTGGTGGTCAAAGCAGTCGTGAATCACCTGCGCGGTGGGGTCGGTAGCCCAAGGCACGATGCGCACCGTGGAGGGGTCCGGGCGCAACTGCATGTCCTTGTCGGTCGGGTCGATCACGTCGTAATACGGGCCGCTTTCAGGGAACTCCCCGGTCACGCCCATGGCCACCACCGACTGCGGCAGGCGCATACCACGGTCTTCGGTAAACTTGACCCGCGGCAGAATCTTGCCGCGCGCCACCCCGGTCAGGTCAGGCACCAGGCACTCCACCTCGGTCACATGGTGCTCGTTGAGCCACTGTTCGAGATCGTTGAAATTCATCGTTGTCTTATCTGTCATGACGGACTCCTGTGGCAGCGCAGGCTGGCCTGCTGGCTGCGGTTAGTTTCATTGTGCGTTTGAAATTGGTTGAAAATAAGTGCCATTTAAATCGGCAAGAAGGTGCCACTTTGAACCCACCGTTGGCGATCATCCTTTGGCCACTTTAACCGTCTTCTGAGCGAGCACCCTATGTTGTCCGAATTGTTGCTGACGGAAATGCAGCGCCTGGGCGCGCAAACCCGTCTGCCGCTGCACCGGCAGTTGTACGAAGCGCTGCGGCGCGCCATGCTCGACGGCAAGCTCGCGGCCGACGAGCGCCTGCCCTCCAGCCGCGACCTGGTGCACGACTTGCAACTGTCACGCAACACCGTGGTGGCAGCGCTGAACCAACTGGCCGTGGAAGGCTATCTGGTCTGCCGCGTGGGCAGCGGTACCTTTGTCAGCCCGAATGTGCCGCAGCGCGCCCGAGCGGCCACACGCGCGCCCCACCCGGCCAGCGACCGCCTGTCACAACGCGGCCAGGCACTCAGCACGCGCTTTTGCGCCAGCGAACTGGAGGTGCAGCCTTTTACCCCCGGCATTGCAGACTTCAGCGCGTTCCCGCTGGCGCTGTGGCAACGGCTGCAAAACAAGCACTGGCGCATGACCTACCCGGACATGCTCGACTACAGCAGCGCCGGTGGCTACGCGCCGTTGCGCCGCGCCGTGGCCGACTACCTGCGCGTGTCGCGCAGCGTGCCGTTAGAGGTGGATCAGGTGCTGATCACCAGCGGCACGCAAGAGTCGCTGGGCCTGTGCGCCCAGCTACTAGCCGACCCGGGCCACACGGTCTGGCTGGAAGACCCGGCGTATTGGGGCGCGGCCAAGGCCTTTACCGCCACCGGTCTGGCGATCCACCCGATACCGGTGGACGAGCACGGTATGGCCCCGCGCGCCAAAGACCACGACATCCCGGCACGGCTGATCTACGTCACGCCGTCGCACCAGTACCCCACCGGCGCGGTGATGTCGCTGGAGCGGCGCCACCAATTGCTGCTGCTGGCGCGCCAACACCGCGCCTGGATTCTGGAAGACGACTACGACAGCGAGTTCCGCTTCAGCGGCCCGCCTGTGGCGTCGCTAGCCGGGCTGGACGACAGCTGCGACCGGGTGCTGTACCTGGGGTCTTTTTCCAAGGTGCTTTACCCCGGCCTGAAGCTGGGCTACATGGTGGTGCCCAAGGGCTTGATCGCCGCCTTCAAGCGCGTGCATTACGACCTGAACCGACCGGGGCAGATTCCGGTGCAGGCGGCGCTGGCCGAGTTCATCGAGATGGGGCACTTTGCCAGTTCGCTGCGCAAGTCGCGCCAAAGCTACGCGCAGCGCCGCCAGGCCCTGCTGACGGCGCTGCAGCCGTGCCTGGGTGAGCGGGCACACATCTCGGGCGCCGAGCAGGGTCTGCATTTGTGTCTGCGTTTGCCCGACACGGTGGACGATGTGGCGCTGGCCGCGCAACTGGCCAGACAACAGTTGACCGTTCGTCCGCTGTCGGCGTACTGCCTGAAGCGCCGCGACCTGCGCGGTCTCGTCATCGGCTACGGCTACGCGCCGCTGGCAGAAATTGAGCGCTTTGGGCCGGTGCTGGCCAAGGCGCTGGCTTCGGAATTAGCAGGATTTGCGCGCGGAGCAGCGGCGTGAGCAATGGGAGCTGACTTCAATTCGTCAAGCGCCTTGCGCTACATTCTGACCAAGCAAAATCGAGGAAGAACTCGCCTCTACCAAATTTGGGCTAGCTAGGCGGTAAACCACAAAGGGACGGAAATGAATTTAGATTTTCTGGGTTTTGACCGCATAGACAGTGGCTCAGCTAAATGACAGTAGCCAGTAAAAGAGTTCATGAACTACGTCAGACCAAAAAGCGAAATTAAGCTGACTCCGGCTGAGAAGCGAGACCTTCTGCAGGGCTATTTTGAGCACTACAGGAAAGTAGCTGCGGACAATCCTAATCTTCTGAATTCAAAAATCAAGCGTCAAGCGTTTGATCGACTTCTCGATCAAATCGGTTTACTAATTTTAGAGTTTGCAGAGAATGCCGTTCATAGAGATGGGATGGTAAGGGACTTTATTGTCTTGAACGCGCTTCCTCACGACATGGATCGGCTTCTACCGGAAAACTATCGAGCTTATTGTTTGGCATTAAACGCTCTGAAACAGTGGGTTTCTGCGGAGCAGGCAGCAACAGACCGCTATATATTCGGAAGCGCGTGTGGAAAGCTGACGCGCGAGCTAGCCAATGATTGCCTCGTATCCGGAGTTGAATCTAAAGGTTGCGTGATTGAGCTTCACCATCCAGTCCGCGACGGGAGGCCCCCGATCCCCTTGTCCAAGGAGACGCATGACGAAATCGAACATCAATCTTCAGCCTCAAACGAAGTCGATGAGGTCATGGCTGCCATCTATCCAATCAAGAGAGCCGCCAATAGGTCATGGGTAATGTTGAAGCTTGGCTGCCAATTGCATTTGGGCATTGCAGATACAACAAGATCAAGAAGCGTGCAGTCTTCATCGAAATCATTTGCAAAAAAGGCTAGTGAAGCAGCAAACATAAGTTACCGCGAATTAGTTGCCTGGATAGACGGGAATCATCTTGCGTAGGGTCATCACAAACCTTGCGACGGCAGAGATGCGACAAAAGCTAAGCGCCCCTCATCTGATCTTGGGCGACATCACAAACTATCGCTTCCAGCCCCTCCGAATAAGCCTTCTCAGTCCACGCTTCGTGTATGAAGTCTCACTATGAATCTGCTACGCTGGCCATTCACTATCCTCGCCGCCATTCTGGGTTGGTACATTGGCGTGGTGATGGCGTTGCTGGCGCACATGGGTCTTCAACGCTCATGCCCAGCTGAATACGTGGTCTCGCAAACATGCCATGCACCGTGGTCTGGTTTCGGTGATGTCGTATTTCTGGCTGCAGGCTCACTGGTCAGCGGCACGCTGGCGGTGCTTTTACCAACGCTGGTCGCGCCATGCCATCGGATACGGGTAGCTCGGCTTGCCTACGCAGCCGGTTTGTTGAGTTCCGCCTACTGGTTGGCGCACGAGTTCTGGCTCCCCGTGGGTTGCGCGGCGTTGGCGGGGGCCGTAACGCTTTGGCGCATTCAAAGAGCGCTCAGTCCAAAATTCGCTCCTTAGACCGGACACGCAATACCTTTTTTGATAGCTCTTCGCCCTTATCAAATAAGGGCAAAAGGCGTTTTTATATTTAGACCAGTGAGCCTCCGAAGCCCCTCACAACAGATCGCGCAGCCGGTGGTACAGCGTGCCCAGCACCAGGCTGGGCGTGCGCAGCAGTTCGCCACCCGGAAACTCGCGGTGACGCAAGCTGGCAAACACATCGAAGCGTTCGGCCTGCCCAGCCACGGCTTGCGCCACCAGTTGACCGGCCAGGCCTGTCAGCGCCACGCCATGGCCGCTGAAGCCTTGCAGGTAATACAGGTTGTCACCCAGGCGGCCAAAGTCAGGGGCGCGGTTCATGCTGATATCGACAAAGCCGCCCCAGCAAAAGTCGATGGGCGCGCCCTTTAGCTGCGGGAATATCTTGCCCATGCGCTCTGCCATCACCGCCTGCAAGTTGGCAGGTGTGCGCGTGGTGTAGCTCACGCGTCCGCCAAACAACATGCGGTAATCGGCGCTGAAGCGAAAGTAGTCCAGCACAAAGTTGTTGTCGCACACCGCCGGGTTGCGCGGCAGCAACTGCTGGCACAGAGTGGGTGCCAGCGGCGCGGTGCCAATGATGTAAGTGCCCACCGGCATGATGCGCGCGGCAATGTCGG
>Ga0210033_1003591_pt1 | contig 12457 bp, 6 predicted proteins | sample CryGeymeta201501_FD_185465 | JGI IMG/M metagenome (GOLD analysis project Ga0210033, IMG submission 185465) | Groundwater microbial communities from Crystal Geyser aquifers in Utah, USA - Crystal Geyser metaG 2015-01 (SPAdes) (version 2) | ecosystem: Environmental > Aquatic > Deep subsurface >... | reverse complement strand
CTCGACCATTCCTTTCCGGATGGCTTCTGAGCGGACGCTCCTCACCCTCCCACCCACACCCCCGACGCCGATGCAACTGGTCTGCCCGCTCTGCCGCGGCACCTACAACGGCGCGTTCCGGTACTGGTCGCTGCGCGTCCAGCCGGGGCTGCTGCGCTGTACGAACCCCACGTGCGTCGGCCGCTACGCCACCGAGCCGTTCCCGATCGTGCTTCGCGAGCCGGGCGCGGTGGTGGATCGTCTGCTGGACCTGCCCGATCCGCTGAGCCTGTCCGCGCTGGCGATGCAGCTTCAGTCGCTTCCGGAGGACAGCCTGCTGCTGGACATCCTGTCTCGGCGCTCGACCTACCTCTGGTCCCACTTCCACGACATGTTGCCGGAGACGTACCGGCCGGACTTCGTGCATCCGGCGCCGTTCGCGATCCGCGCGTTGGCGCTGCTCGATCAGATCGAGCTTCATCCGCGGATGCGTGTGCTGGTGGCGGGTTGCAGCGTGGGGCGCGAGGCGCTGGAGATGGCCTATCGCCTGGGCAAGGTGATGGAGGACAGCGGCGCGGCGTCGGCCGAGGCGGGGCGGCCGGTGGTGGCGGCGGACATCGATCCGGCGGTGCTTCGGGTGCTGATGACGCTGCAGGCGGAGGGGCGTACGCGGGTGATGCTTCGCGCGTCGGTCGATGGGTGGCACTCGCCGGACGAGCTGACGCTGCCGGAGGGGCTCCGGCGGTGGTCGGGGCTGGTGCAGCCGCTGTGCTGCGACCTGCTCGATCCGCCGTTCGCGGCGGAGGACTTTGACCTGATCATCGGCTTGAACGTGCTCGACAACGTGACGGACCCGCTGCTGCTGCTGGGGCAGTTCAACGCGCTGCTCAAGCCGGGCGGCCACCTGCTGCTGGCGTCGCCGTTCGCGTGGCGGGCGGACATCACGCCGCGGGCGAACCGTCCGGCGGCGGCGGTGCGGCACGCCCGTCGGACGGAGCAGGAGCTGCTGCAGGAGATCCTGACAGGGCGCGTGAAGCTGAGCGCCGACTTCAAGTTCACGGCGACGGCGATGATCCCGCGCTCGCTGTGGTCGCTGCGCATCCACGATACCCACTACCAGTCGTTCATGCCGATGATCGCGCTGTGGCAGAAGGCGCCCTGAGGGGCGCCTGGGTCAGCGGGCGGTCGCGTCGTGCTTGCCCTGCTCCTCCATGAAGAAGTCGCGGGCGCGCCGGCCGATGTAGCGGGTGAGCTTGCGGTTGCTGAAGTAGCTGAACGTGGCGCCGATGCCGAGCGGGACGAGCTTGAGCACGCCGCGCTGGGTGAGCTTGAGGCCGAGCCGCTTGAACAGCTCGAAGAACCATCGCTTGACGCGCCCCTTGATCAGCCGCTGGGCCGCCTCGCGGATGCTGCTGACCGTGAACCGCTCGAAGGTCAGCAGCCCCGCCTGGGTGGCGACGCCGAGGCCGGCGATGGTGTAGCACAGCCGCTGCTCCTCCTCGTCGGTGATGTCGCGGCCGAACAGGTGGGCGAGGCCGTGCACCATCTCGATCTGGTACTTCATGCTCACGGCGAGGTCGGCGGCGGTGGCGCCGACGAGGGCGATGACGGTGCCGATGCCGGGGATGGCGGCGGCGGCGGAGGTGGTGGCGCCGACGCGCCCGGTGATGCGGGCGTAGTGGTCGATGACGGCGTCGGCGGTGGCGAGGCGGAGCTCCTCGGCGGTCATGGCGGCGGCGTTGGGTTTTTGCAGGACGCGGGCGCGGGCCTCCTCGACGCGGGCTTTGATGTCGTCGGGGCCGGCCACGAGCATCTCGATGGCCTTCAGGAAGAAGGGTTTGTCCTCGTGGGGGTCGGTGCCGTTCAGGATCATGGACGCAAACTCCTGCCGTTTGGGCTTGGAGGCCCGGGTTGAGTCGACTATAGAACCCAGGACGCAGACGAATGATTCGCGTCGAAGCGAGCGGACGTCAACGGCGAGCTGAGAAGCCGTTCGAAAAGTATATGCCTTGGTTCCTCGTATCTTCTAGACCGCCGTGCATCTCAGTGGGCGTCGCGACGCAGGGTCTTCTGCGAGCTATCGCTCACAGAACCCTCTGCGCTGCGACGCCCACTGAGATGCAGGCTGGGGTGGCCCCAGGCGGGTTTTCTGCTCAGTCATGGGCCTCTGGGCCCACTCCCTCACATCAAACGCCGCCTGGAACCAGAATCTACATCGGCTCCATCGGCATCTACTTTCCGAATGGCTTCTGAGAGGAAGGGCGCATGAAGAGGATCTGCATCGTCGGTGGGGGGTTCGCAGGGTTTCAGGCGGCGCTCCGGCTCCAGGACGGCCTCGGCCATCGCCGGAGCGTGGAGGTGACGCTGATCAGCGACGAGCCCCAGTTCACCTACACGCCGCTGCTGCCGGATGTGGCGACGGGCTCCCTGACGATGCGCAGCGCGACGGTGCGCCTTTCGTCGGTGCTGAACGCGGCGCCGTTCAAGGTGGTCAAGGACCGCGTGGTCGGCTTTGACTTCGACCGCCGCGAGGTGCACGGCGAGCGCAAGCGGTACGGCTTCGATTACCTCCTGATCGCCGTCGGCTCCGATCCAGACTTCCATGGTATCAGCGGGCTGGCCGACAACGCGGTGGCGCTGGCCAAGGTGCACGACGCGATGCGGATCAAGGCGCGGGTCGTCTCGGCGTTCCGCCGCGCCATGGCGCACCGGGGGGCCGAGGGCCTGGATCGTGCGCTGACCTTCGTGATCGCCGGCGCGGGCTGCTGCGGGGTCGAGCTGGCCTGTGAGCTGGCCAGCGGCGTCCGCCAGGCCATCCTTCCGAAGGTGGACGCGGCCATCGGAGGGCGGTTCCGGGTGGTGCTGGTCGAGCCCCAGAACACGGTCCTGGCCCGCTTTGATGACCGGATGCAGCAGTCGGCGATGGCGGCGCTGGCGCGGCACGGGGTCGACCTGGTGCTCGGCGACAAGGTCGTCGGCTCCGACAGCATGGACGTCGCCCTCGAGGGTGGCGACGTGATCGGCAGCGAGAACCTCATCTGGACCGCCGGGGTCAAGGCGCCGCGCTGGCTCGCCGACTCGGGCCTGCCGGTCACCGATCACGGCCGCGTCGAGGTCTACGGCACGCTCGAGGTCGCCGAACTCGACGGTGTGTTCGCCATGGGCGACTGCGCCGAGGTGATCGACGCCGACGAGACGCTGCCGATGAACGCCCAGGTGGCCAGCCAGCAGGGTCCGCTGGCGGCGGACAACGTCATCCACCAGCTCGTCGGCTCCTCCTTCGACACGTTCAGCTACCTGCACATGGGCGACCTGGTGACGCTCGGTCGCTTCGACGCAGCGGCGTCGTGGGGGCCTGTGTCGCTGAGCGGCGTGCCCGCCTTCGCCGTCTACCGCGCCGCCTACACCGCCCTGGCGCCGACCTTGACCAAGAAGGTCGCGATCGCGGCCGACTGGGGCGAGGAGATCGTGCGTGGGCGGGACTGGGGGCGGTTGCTGCTGCCGGAGTAGCGTCCTGACCGCGCCCATTGCTCCCGCCTGCGCGGGCGGCTATCCTCACCTCCAGTCGCAAAGGATGGAGGCCGGCGCTGTGGCGCCGGACGGACACGGGAGAGGTCGCGCGATGGCGTACATGGGACAACGGCGTGGGGTGGTCGCCCTGCTGCTCCTGGGCCTGGTCTTCGGGCTCGGGCTGGCGGCGTGCAGCGACGACGCGCCGAAGAGCGCGGTGCAGTCGAGCGCGGGCGACGTGTCGGAGGACGCTGGCGGCGAACCCGATGTGGCGGTGGAGGACGAGCCCGAGGCTGACGTGGGCCCGGACGTGCCGGATTGGGGGGATGTGGAGCTGCCGCCGGTGATCGTGGCGGTGGACACGCTGCTGACCTCGAACGTGGTGACGGCGGGTTCGACGGTGGACGCGCGGTGCCAGTTCATCGACGAGATGGGCGAGGCGGTGGAGTTGGAGGAGCCGCCTGCGGTGTTCATCAACCACGCGCCGTCCGAGTCGTTCGCGCAGGGTGAGGACGGGCTGATCGCGACGCGGGTGGGCGCGGCGACGTTTACCTGTTCGGCGCCGAGCCTGAGTTTGATTGACCAGACGCCGGCCGAGCTGACGATCCTGCACGGACCTCCTGACACCGTATTGACCGAGGTAGATCGGAACCTGATCGTGGCCGGCGACGAGGTCGTGGTGGGCTGCAGCGTATTCGACGCCTGGGGCAACGCCATCGATGACGTGGAGCCGACGGTACGGGTCGACCCGAGCGGGGACGGCGTGGAGGTGCTGCGGGCGATCGTCACGCTGGAGCGGACGGGCATCTTCACGGTGTCCTGCCAGCTCGACGGGGCCGGCGACGTGATCGCGGAGGTGGTGGAGGTCATCCCGGCGCTTCCGGCGCACCTGGTGGTGAGCAAGGACCCGGACCAGCGGGTGTATGGGCTGGGCGCGGTGGTCGGGCTCATCTGGACCGTGACGGATCGGTACGGCAACATCATCCGCGATCCGGTGCTCGACATCGGTGTTGCGCCGCCGGCGGAGTATTTCGGGGAGGGGCGGTATCGGTTCGACAACGAGGGCACCTATGTGATGTCGGTGCGGGTGTCCGGGCGGACCGAGAACAACATCCCGTTGCAGGCGGGGGAGACCGTCGTGATCAACGGCAGCGGACCGTCCATCACCTGCGACAACCCGCGGGATGCGGCGCTGATCGACACGGCGCCAGGGCCGGGCTTCATCTTCCGGGGCCGTGTGGCGGACGCCAACGGCGTCAGCGAGGTGCGGGTCAACGGCAATCCGGTGGTGGCAGACGCCGACGGGCGCTTCGCGGTGACGCTGACGACGCGGTTCGGGATCAACTTCGTGGACATCAGCGCGCTGGATGACTTCGGCGAGGAGAACGCGACGACGTGCGCGTTCCTGGTGGCGGACAACTGGGCGCCGGAGAACGGGTTTCTGGACGATGGCGTGACGCTTCGGCTGGCCCAGTCGGGGGTGGACGACGGGAACCGCGGTGATGGGTGCAGCAACGGTGTGTGCCTCGACAGCCTCAACGACGTGCTGCACATCGTCGTCAACAGCACGGGGCTGGTGGATCAGCTGCGCAACACGCTCGAGGGCGCCGACCCGCTCAAGGCGTCGTCGTGCCACCAGCGGGTGTTCGGGCTGTGCGTGCTCAGCTCGGAGGTGTGGCACGAGGACAGCAAGATCGACGGCCCGAACTCGACCTCGTTGACGTTGCTGGACGGGGGGATGCGGGCGGTGGCGTCGCTGCGCGGGCTCGGCGTGCGGGTGCGGGTCAAGGGCAAGGTCGCCGGGATTGGCTACGACACGACCGGTTGGGTCACGATGAACACGGCCTCGGTGGATGTGACCTTCAACCTGGAGCTGCGCAACGGGCAGCCGCGGGTGACCGTGCGGTCGGTGAACGATGTGGCGGTCAGCAACGTCGACACGAGCTTCAACGGGCTGGACGGGTTCATCATCAACGTGGTCGTCGACCTGTTCCAGGGGACGATCCGCAACCTGATCCGGGACACGCTCCGGGACCAGATCCGGAACGCGTTTGACGACATCCTGGACGGCCTCGTCAGCAACCTCGACATCAGCACGCTGGGCACGAGCTTCAACGTGCCGCGGCTGTCGGGGGGGGATCCCATCCGGATGGGCTTCGGGGTGCGGTTCTCGACGGTGACGGTCAACGGGACGCGGGCGCTGTTCGGGATCGGGACGCGGATGACGGCGCCGATCACGCACGGGGGCAACACGTACGGCGCGCCGATCCCGCCGGGCACGGTGCGCAGGGATCCGACGACGGATCGGTCCATCGCCTCGGGGGTCAACATCGGGGTGCTGAACCAGGCGCTGCACACGCTGTGGCGCGGGGGGTTGCTGGACGCCGACATCAACGGCGCGACCCTCGGAGGCTTCCCGGCGGGCACGCAGGCGAACATCCGCACGAACCTGCCGCCGGTGGCCGCGGGGCTGCGGGGTGGCAAGGTGGAGCTGATGCTCGGGGCGATGAGCCTCGATCTGGTCTATCCCGGCGTCTTCGACCGGCCGCTGAGCGTCGTGCTCGGGGCTCGTGCCCAGACGGCCATCCAGCTCAACGGCGACGACCTGGCGTTCTCGAACGTGCAGATCACCGAGCTGTTTTTCTCGACCCCGGACACGACGCTGACGGCGCAGAACCGGGAGACCATCGAGGGCTTCCTGCGATCGTTGATCCAGTCGGTGGTCGACCGCTCGCTCAACGACGCGCTGCCTGCGCTGCCCATCCCGGCGTTCGCGCTGCCTTCGGCGGTGGGCGCCTTCGGCCTGCCGGCGGGCGCGGACCTGGGGATCGTGGGGCCGCGTCTGGACAACGACGAGAGCCACTTCGTGATCGACGGCAACTTTGGCATCCGGTGAAGCCCATGGAACGCACCCCTCGCATCGTCGCCGTTTTCGTCCTGGTCGCCTCGTCGCTGATCGCCTGCGGTGACGACGACACCGGCAAGGTCGACCGCATCGCGGCGACGAACAACGGCGCCACGAACAACGGCGCGACGAACAACGAGACCAACAACGGCGCGGCGACCAACAACGGCGCGGCGACCAACAACGATGAGCCGCCGGTGCCGCCGCCGGTCCAGGTGGCCGTGCACGTCGATCCGGCGCGGGCGACCTACGCCACCGGGGCGCGGGTGCTGCCGGTGGCGGTCGTGCGCGACGCGTCGGGGCAGGTCGTCCAGGACGCGGTGGTGAGCTGGAGCACGTCGCCGGCGGGCGCGGCGATGCTGCTCGACACCGGCCGCTTCGAGCTGCTCGAGGAGGGCGCGGTGGAGCTGGAGGGCTGCGTGGACGGCCCCGACGGGCCAGTCTGCGGCCACGCCACCCTCGTCGTCGACGTCGGCGGCCCGCGCATCGAGCTCGACTCGCCGCAGCCCGGCGCCGAGCTGACCGCCGAGGAGGCCCCGCGCATCCCGGTCGCCGGCCGGGTCATCGACACACACGGCGAGCTGTACGTGTTCGTCAACGGCGTGCCGGTCGAGGTCGCCGAGGACGGCGGGTTCGCCACCGAGGTGGAGCCGCGGTTCGGCGTCAACCACATCGAGGTCTCGGCCACCGATGGGCTGCAGCCGCTGGAGACCGTGGCGGGCGCCGACGTGCTCTGGGCGCCGACGTTCCATCGCGCGGGGGACGGCTCGGTGCTGGCGGCGGCGAGCTTCGATGAGGGCATCAGCCTCCGCCTCGGCCAACGCTTCTTCGACGACGGCATCCCCCTGACCCAGAACGGCGGTGTGGTCCGCACCGAGGACCTGGCCGATATCTTCGAGCTGCTGCTGGAGCGCATCGACTACCTGGGGCAGATCCCGAACCCCATCGCCGACTCGGCGACGTTCCGGCTCCAGGTCAGCTCCTTCGATGTGGGCCAGCCGGCGGTGGCGTTCGTGCTGACCGACGAGGGGGCGGAGCTGTTCATCCGCATCGACGGCGTCATCGCCGGGACGAGCGGCTTCCTCCAGGTCGAGAACCAGCGCCTGTCGCTCGACGGGCAGGTGCGCGTCGGCATGAGCGGGTTCGTGCAGCTGCGCATGCGCAAGGCTGGCCTCGGCGAGCCGTACGACGTGCGGGTGCTGTCGGTCAACCTGGCGCTGGAGGACGCGTCGAGCCGGTTCGCCAGCCCGGAGGCCAACGCCATCTTCGAGCTGGCCGCCAGCCCCCTGCGCACGACGCTGGAGGCGCTCCTGACCGACACCATCCGCGACCAGTTCGTCGAGCAGCTTCCGGGGCTGCTGCTGACCACGCTCACGTCTGTGGAGGGTGCCATCTCGGGGCAGACGCTGCCCATCGACACGGGGCTCGGGCGTCCGTTGGTCCTGACCATCGACGCGGCGATCTCCACGGTCGAGCCGATCTACCGCAACGGCCTCACCGCGCGCCTGTGGACGACCACGCGCCTTGACCAGCTGCCGACGCACCCGACCTCTCGCGGCGTCGCGCTGCTGGCGCCGGCCGACTCGCTGGCGCCGTTCTTGCGCAACAGCCGACTCCAGCTGGGCGTGCGCATGGGCATGCTCAACGGGATGCTGCACGCCCTGTGGAACGCGGGGATGCTCGACCTCGACATCGGCTCGCAGCTCCCGCCCGAGTTCGCCTTCCTCATCCAGTCGGGCGCCGTCTCCGGCCAGCTCCCCCCGATCCTGACGCCCGCGCGCCCCGAGGACGGCTACGACCTTCGTCTCACGGTGGGGCAGCTCGACTTCACGGCCGTCCTGCCCGACCGGACCGATGTCTATGGCATCACCATCAGCACGGGCGTGGACGTGGATTTCCAGAGCAACACGTTGATCGTCACCATCCATGACGACCCCGAGATCACCACATGGTCCATCAGCTCCACAGCCGAGGCGACCTACTTCGACGGCCCTTCGGTGCGCGACATCATCCTGTCGCAGCTCTGGCCGCGCATCGCCGAGGTGCTCGCGCAGAACCTGTCGCTCCGCCTGCCCGACATCAACCTGTCCCAGCTCGGCGTCATCGCCCCCGACCTCTCGGCCCTCACGCTCCAGATCCGTCTCACCCGTGAGATCCAGGTCCGCCAGGACTTCTTGATGTTTGAGGGGAACCTGGAGGGTCGGCTGGAGTAGGCGGCGTCGCGGTGATTGCGCCCGTCGCGTCCGACGTTTCCGGACCGGCGTGGGGCCGCGGTCCCGAGATTGACCCTGGCGGCAAACCAGGGTATGTGCGATCGCGTGGCTGGCTCGGCGTGCCCTGAGTCAAGCCGCCACGAATCGTGCCACGCGTGCCCCGACCGGGTTCACCGCACGAGCGACCCGCCTTCGAGGGTTGGAGCGATGAGCACCGCGTTCCTGGCGCTCGGGCGAGGCTTCACGGAGAACTTCGGCATCGACGTTTCGGTGTTCGATGAGGGCTCTGTGCTGCGGACGGTCGACAAGCGCCGTCAGGTCGAGGGAGCGCCGACGGTCGGGGACAGCGCTGCGCGGGTGCTGGCCGCTCGTGGGGAGGCGGAGACCGTTCTGGCGTCTCGGTACGTCGGTCACAGCGCCTTCTTTCGCAATGCGCTGATGTGGGCGACGCTGGCGCGATCGGTGTTGCCGTCCATGTTCGACGCCCGTGCGCTCCAGAAGGCCTTCGAGGAGGTGCTTGATGCTCCCGCATGAACTCACGCTGCTCGTCGTTGACGACCAGCCTGACAACCTGATCACCCTCAGCGCGCTTATTGGGGAGTCCTTCCCGTCAGCGAGGGTCTTGACCGCGAGCAGCGGCGCGCAGGGGATCGAGCTTGCCGCTTCGTCGGACGCGGACGCCATCCTTCTCGACGTCGTGATGCGTGGTATGGACGGGTTCGAGATCTGCCGGCGTCTGAAGGCCGATGCCGCGACGCGGGACATCCCGGTGGCGTTCGTGACCGCGATGCGGGCGAGCCGCGATGACAGGATCAAGGCACTTGAGATGGGGGCTGAGGGATTTTTGTGTAAGCCTGTTGACGACGCCGAGCTCATCACCCTCATCGGCGCCATGGGCAAGATCCGTACGGCTCGCCGCTACCGGAGGGACGAGGCCGGCAGGCTCTCCGACCTCGTCGACGCCCGCACCGGTGAGCTCGCTAGCGCCCGCGACGTCGCGCTCGTCCTCATCGAGGAGCTGCGGCGGGAGAACAGCGCCCGCCGTGCCTCGGAGGAGCGGCTCGAGCGGGCCCTGCGATCGTTGCGCGAGAGCGAGGAGACCTACCGGACGCTGTTTCGGGAGATGCTCAACGGCTTCGCGGTCCATGAGATCGTGCTCGATGGTGCGGGCGTGCCGGCCGACTATCGCTTCCTCGCCGTGAACCCCGCCTTCGAGCGCATGACAGGGATCGAGGCGGCCAACATCGTTGGCAAGACGGCGCTCGAGGTCCTGCCGGGCCTCGAGTCAGGCTGGATCGAGACCTACGGGGCGGTGGTCACGACGGGCGAGCCAGCCCACTTCGTCAGGCGCGCCGATTCGCTGCGCAAGACCTTCGAGGTCACGGCGTTTCGGGTTGCGCCGGGCCAGTTCGCCTGCAACTTCCTGGACATGACCGAGCGGCTCAACGCCGAGGCTCGGCTTCGGTCCTCGGAGGAGTTCCTGACCAACATCGTCAACGCCATCGCCGACCCGGTGTTCGTCAAGGACGACCAGTTTCGCTTCACGCTGGCCAACGCCGCGATGGGCGAGGTGCTGGGGGTGCCAGCGAAGGAGCTGATCGGCATCACCGGCGCCGACTTCCTGGTCGTCGAGGAGCTGAAGCACTTCCGGGCTGTGGACCGTGCGGTGCTCGAGTCGGGTGAGCCCAACGTGAGTGAGGAGCAGCTCACGAGCGCGGACGGGGTGACGCGAACGGTCATCACCAAGAAGGCGCGCTATGTGGACCCGGTCGGGGCGCGGTTCATCGTCGGCGTGAGCCGCGATGTCACCGAGTTCAAACTCATGCAGGCTCAGATCGCCCAGTCGGACCGGCTCGCGAGCGTCGGTATGCTCGCAGCCGGGGTCGCGCACGAGATCAACAACCCGCTCGCCTATGTCCTGTACAACCTCGAGAGCCTCACCGAGGAGCTGCCGAGGCTTGTGGAGGTCCTGGGTCAGTGCTCGAAGACGATCACCGGGGCGCTCGGCGGCGAGGCGTGGTCGGCGCTGGTGGGCGCGAGCGAAGAGCTGTTCAGCTCGGACGGACTGGAGGACCTCATCGCTCGGTTTCAGGACGCGCTCTCGGGGACCAACCGCATCAAGGCGGTCGCGCGTGGCCTTGGCACCTTCTCGCGCGTGGAGGACACGACCCTGGCGCCGGTGGATGTCATTCAGATCGTTGAGGTCGCTGTCAACATGGTTTTCAATGAGATCAAGTATCGCGCTCGGCTGATCAAGGAATACAATGATGTTTCGCTCGTCATGGCGAGCGACGGCCGGCTGTCCCAGGTCTTCCTGAACCTGCTGATCAACGCCAGTCACGCCATCCGCGACGGCGACTTCGACCAGAACGAGATCCGGGTCCGCACCTTCGAGGACTCCGGCGAGGTGTGTGTGGAGGTGGGTGACACGGGGACAGGGATCCCGGAGAGCCATATGGCGCGGCTGTTTGAGCCCTTCTTCACGACGAAGGCTCGTGGGGTTGGCACCGGGCTGGGCTTGTCCATCAGCCGTGACATCGTCGAGGGCTACGGCGGCCGGATCGAGGTCACCAGCGAACTCGGCGTGGGCACGCGGTTCGTGGTGCGACTGCCCGCGATCCCCGTCGAGCCTGCACCCGACGAGGCCGTGTTCGACGAGGCGGACGAGGAGGGCACCGTCCACGGCCGTGTGCTCGTCGTCGACGATGATGCCGCGATGCGCGCGGCCCTGGGGCGGATCCTCAGCCTCCACGAGGTCGTCGGGGCGCAGTCCGGAGACGAGGCCAGGATGTTGCTCCAGGTCGACCAGGCCTTCGATCTGATCCTGTGTGATGTGATGATGCCCGTGGTGTCAGGGGTGGACCTGCACGCCTGGCTCGCCACCGCCCATCCCGAGCTCGCCGAGCGGGTCGTGTTCGTCACGGGTGGGGCGTTCACGTCGCGGGCCCAGGAGTACCTGAGCCAGCACGCCAACATCCAGGTCGAGAAGCCGTTCGCCCCAGCGGCGATCGCAGCGATCGCCGACGAGCTGACCCGTCTCTCGCAGCGGCGCTCCCGCGACGTGGTGTGAGGGGCCGAGAAGGGGACCCTCCGAAGGGCAGGTATAGAGCTGCGCTCCGCCGCACGCAGGCGGCTCGTCGCGCTGTACCGGGGCATCGCGCCCGGATCGCGACGCTTTACGCCGCCCCGGAATCTCGTCACACTGGCGCGTTGAATCGGGCAGCGGAGGCCACGCGACGAGGCGACCGTCCTCCTTCGCGCCCTCCCTCCGGCGCGCGAGGCCTCGCTCCCGGCAGTCACAACGCCAACGCCCATGATCTTTCGCTTCAGCCTCTACGGTTTCCTCAAGAACCTCCGCATCTTCGAGGCGTTCTTGCTGCTGGCCCTGCTCGACCGGGGCCTTGACTTCCTCGCCATCGGCAGCCTGATCGCCGTCCGCGAGGTCGCCGTCAACGTCTTCGAGATCCCATCCGGCGCCCTCGCTGACGGTATCGGCCGCAAGCGTTGCATGGTCTTCAGCATGGCGGCCTACGTCGTCGCGTACCTCGGCCTGGGCCTTGGCACCAGCTGGTGGTTTCTGGCGGCGGCCATGATCGTCTACGGGCTCGGCGACGCGTTCCGCAGCGGCACGCACAAGGCGTTGATCTACACCTGGCTTCGGCAGCAGGGGCGCGCGGAGGAGCGCACGCGTGTCTACGGCTACACCCGCTCCTGGTCCAAGATCGGCTCGGCGGCCTCGGCGCTGGTCGGCGGCGGGCTGTTGCTGGCGGGCACGGGGTATCGTTGGGTCTTCCTGGCCAGCGCCATTCCGGCCGTCGTCAACCTCGTCAACCTCGCCACCTACCCGTCG
>Ga0210033_1003589_pt1 | contig 12464 bp, 17 predicted proteins | sample CryGeymeta201501_FD_185465 | JGI IMG/M metagenome (GOLD analysis project Ga0210033, IMG submission 185465) | Groundwater microbial communities from Crystal Geyser aquifers in Utah, USA - Crystal Geyser metaG 2015-01 (SPAdes) (version 2) | ecosystem: Environmental > Aquatic > Deep subsurface >... | reverse complement strand
GGGTCTAGCGCTGCACGGAAACGCTCTGCGATGGCATTACCTTCGTACTCGGCCTTGAGACGCTCTGAGAGCCGAATAAATCGGGCTCGACGATCTGCCAAACGACGATGCAACCCAGCAAGAATATCAAGGTCGGGGGTGTCTTATTCATTTGCGAACCTTAATTAGAGCTAATGCTCAGATATTTTCTCAGCAATCCAGCACAACAGGCTCTCCATTAGAGCCGAGTCGCACCAAAATTTGAGTGATGTTGCCCGGAGAAATGCCAAGCGACGCTGCGCTTGAATTGCATCGCTCCAAAAAATTATTCTCAGCAACCGCAGAATCAATTCCGCTGTGCTCTGATGCCGGAATTTTAAACAGAGCCTTCACTTTGGTTCGACAATCTTCCTGTAAATATACGCATGAGACATTGATACTTTTCGATGAATCGTTGTTTTCAACACCGAACTTCATGGGCACAAAATGCAGATGGCTGCAGGCGATTTCTTTTGCATGGCGATATTCTGCATGCTTCAGCATCCATCGGCCTTTGCGGTTTGCAGGAATGATTGTGATGACAGTGCAATTTTTGCGAGCAAGACACTTGTCGCAGACGGCAACGAAATGCCCGTCGTCTACCGGGCTATAGAAGACCAAATAGACAATATTTGGATCCCACTTTTGCCCAGGGATCGGCCGGATCGAAGCTTGAACGTAAATGCCATTCTTAAGGAATGACATAACCTCCTCAGGGGACATGGTGAGGGAGACTACACCCTCCTCACTCTCTCTACTGCGTATGCGCTCGATCGCGTGGTCTGTGAAAATGTATTCCACGTTGTTTTCTCTCAGTCTCATATGACATGGAAATCATGCCATTTCTCAGAGGATTATACCGTGAGCGCACACGCTTGTCAAACAACCTCCAGCCTGCTACCGCTCGGCAACTTTTTATCCACCACAGCGCCCGCCTTCGCTCGCTTACCAGAGCAATCTTGGTAAGCCTCTTCGATCACATGCAGAACCTTGCCAGCAGAGCTCATGATCCGAACCTTAGGCCCAGGCGCGACAGTCACATCGACCAAGTGGTCACCTTCCTTCAGATTCAGCAGCATCACGCCCTTGCCACCACCGGCCAGCGTATTGAACTCAGCCAACTGGAACATCAGGAATCGACCGTCCTTGGATAGCACAGACACCACAGACTCAGAAGTCGGCGTGAAGAGCACGGGCTTCATGATGTCACCAGATACGGTAACGAACTGCTTGCCCGCCTTGTTGCGGCCAATCATGTCCTCGATAGCGCACTGGAAGCCATAGCCACCATTGGTCGACATCAGAACCTTGGTCTCCTTCGATCCGCAGAATGCATGAACGATCTTGGCACCGGCCGCCACGTCGGCGAATGTTGCCAGCGGCGCACCATCTCCCCGTCCGGAAGGGAATTGAGAGACAGCGACACTGATCACCCGTCCGTTGTCGCAAACCACGATGCACTGATCCGTAGAACGGCACTCGAAATTGGCCACGACGCTATCACCATCCTTGAATGCAATGGTGCTCGCATCTACGTTATGCCCTTGGCGTGCACGCACCCAATTTCGCTTCGAGACGAATACGGTGATCGGTTCATCGACGACTTGGGCTGTCAGTTTGACCGCGGCCGCTTCTTCAATGAGGGTGCGGCGCTCATCGCCGTACTTCTTGGCATCCGCCATGACTTCAGCCATAACAACCTCACGCAATGCGGCATCACTACCCAGAATGCGATTGAGCTCGGCGGCCTCGGCGTTCAGCTCGGAGATCTCTTTCTCGATCTTGATGCCTTCCATGCGAGCCAGTTGGCGCAAACGGATCTCAAGGATATCCTCGATCTGGCGCTCGGAGAGGTTGAACTTCTTCACCAAATCTTCTTTTGGGTCATCAGAACTACGGATGACGGCGATCACATCATCGATATTCAAGAACACGATCATTCGTCCAGCCAGAATATGCAGCCTGTCGTTCACCTGCCCCAACCTGTGTTGGCAGCGGCGCGTGACGGTTGCAAGCCTGAAAGAAACCCATTCACGCAGGACTGATATCAATGATTTCTGTTGCGGCCGGCCATCAATACCAATCATGGTCATATTGATGGACGTAGATGTCTGAAGACCGGTGTGCGTCAATAAGACAGCCATCATGTCATCAGACGATATCTTCGCGCTCTTTGGCTGCAGCACAAGACGGATAGACTGGTCTTTATCTGATTCGTCGGCCACAGAATCCAGAACCGACAGGATGAGCTGCTTTGTTTGCAGCTGCTCCGGCGTCAGGGACTTCTTGTTGGTCTTTATCTTCGGATTGGTCAGCTCGCCGATCTCTTCCAGCACCTTTTGGGTGGAAGTTCCATGGGGTAGTTCAGTTACAACGATCTGCCATTGGCCACGAGCAAGCTGCTCTACTTCCCATCGAGCACGCAGCTTGATTGAGCCACGCCCGGTCAGATAGCACTCGCGGATGTCTGCAGCCGAAGAAATGATCTGCCCGCCGCCGGGGAAGTCGGGGCCTTTGATTCGATCAAGAATCTCGGCATCAGGCGTATCAGGGGCTTTAATGAGAGCGTAAGCCGCTCTGGATACCTCCAGAAGGTTGTGTGGAGGGATCTCGGTCGCCATACCCACCGCAATGCCGGATGCACCGTTGAGTAGCACCATGGGCAGTCTGGCGGGGAGCATGGCGGGCTCTTGGAAGGCGCCGTCGTAGTTCGGGATGAAGTCCACTGTCCCCATGCCCAGCTCCGATAGCAACAATTCTGCGATAGGGGTGAGACGCACCTCGGTGTAACGCATGGCAGCCGCATTGTCGCCATCCCGGGAACCAAAGTTACCCTGGCCGTCCACCAACGGGTAACGCATAGAGAAGTCTTGTGCCAAACGCACCATCGCCTCGTAGGCTGAAGAATCGCCGTGCGGGTGGTACTTACCCAGCACATCACCCACTACACGGGCTGATTTGACGTGTTTGCTGGTGGAAGAAAGACCCATCTGCTGCATGTCGTACAGAATTCGGCGCTGAACCGGTTTTTGCCCGTCACAGACATCGGGAAGCGCACGCCCCTTTACGACAGAAATCGCATACTCAAGATATGCTCGCTCGGCATAGTTCTCAATATTGACCTCATCCCCTTCAGGAAGAGGAGCAAGAGGTTCGAATTTTTGGATACAACCAGTGGATTCTTCCATTATGACACCCGTATGTTTGAATTATGCATTGCGCTTAATCGATCTCACTCTGATCGGCCGACCTGCCTGCCACATGCAGATAAGCTGGCCACATAGCCATGAATGCGCCGACCGCCAAGAGCAGCACACCAACAACCGGTTCGTTGATCAACGCCAACTCATGGATGCGTATTTCCAACTGCGACGCAGGGTCGGCCAGCATAATGCCAGCACCGCCGACCACCCCTGACGCAAAAAGCCAACAACCAAGCAGAAGAATACCCAATGCGGACGGACGAGCCTTACTGAAATTTTCAACAAGCTTTTTCATTGTCACTCCGAGCGGAATTGCTTCAGCGAAGCTTGATAGCTTCTTCTTTTTTGGTCTCGAAGGCCGCTTCAGTCCGATCATCGATCACGATATCTATCTTGGACAGATCCTTCTTCGGGAAGCCCAAAAATCCCATTACAAAACCTTTCGGTATCGTATTGAGCTCTGCTTCATACACCTGCTTCTTATCCAGCAAAGTTCGTTGTGCAACCTCGAAGTCTTTACGACCAGACTCGATAAGCTGCTGGACCTTTTTGTATGGCGACGAGTCGTAATCGATTTTTGCATCCTGCAGCCACTGGAACGCAGCCTGGGAACCTTTATCGCCATATCGCGCAGAAATGGAATCACTCATTTGACACTCCCTAGCAAGAACTGTCCCGTCATCACTTGCGGCAACTTCACCTGGATCAATTCCTGGCTCAGCACGCCAGCCATATCCATGCGCAACTGGCGGATGCGGCGAATGATCTCTTCCAGTGCGGCCAAATTCTCTGGCGTCGCCGGGATGTACGAAACTTCCTTTGGGTCGCCCAGATAGATGCTGCTATCAATTGTACCGGACATACCCATGTAGTCGAACTTCTCCTTCGTAGAGCAAGCCTCAGGGAAAGGAGATAGGCGATTACGACTATCGATTGTCACCGGCTTGCCATTGACGGGGTGTATTCCGCGCTTAATGTGGCTGTATGTGACGTTGATGCCGCCACTACGAGGATTCATCGCGCCCTTCACCTCAACGCACAACCAATCCTCCCATTGCACGCCAAGCATCACCAGAGACTTGTCGGACAGCACAGACTCCAACTTTTCCTTCAGATCGTTGATATCGACCGCCTCGACAGATTCGTTCAGCGCAGGGCAATCGGCACGGAACTTCATGCCAGCATCGCGTGTATCGCCATGTACCAGGAACACCTCGACCGGCTTGCCGCCGTCAGGCGCATTGAATGTCCAATCGAAGACTTTGCGGCCTTTATGACGTTCGCGGGATGCTGGATTTGTATTGAGATTTGACATGGAGGCCATTATAGTCGTGTGCGCTCACAGCGTCAAGAAGAACACAATTTCAGCATGTGCATCACCACTTATTACTGGTTCTTGGTAAAGCGCCAGTCTTGCCGCCACGTTCTTTACTCTTCTTCACTTCATCGACGCTTCCGAACGCCCCCATGAAAAGAAAAGGATTGAATTTGTCATACACCGCAATGTCGTCATCACGGTATTTGTTCTCTGAAAAAGCTTTGGTGGCTTTACTGAGATAGCCGATAGGCTCTCGATTGTCGCGTTTTTCGATATCACGCTTTGCCTGCTCAAGCTGCTCCATCGTTTTGAGATGAGCCTCTTTTTCAAGCCTTACGTCTTCGCGAAGCTCCTGGATCTCAGACTTAAGCTTCTCAAGCTCGATGTTTTCTGATGAATCCAAAACCAGTTTCCCAGACGGGTCACGCCGAAGGCTTTCAAAAGTTTTTGATGACTTCACTTAAACTCCTTAGTCACGCGTTACTTCATTGCGAATGATTATTTCACCAATGACACTACTGCCACTAGATACAAGCGCACATCCCATATCTAATTTCTTTAAGAAATCCCGGCTGACTGGATTCGTTTTCTTGGAACCAATCGCCCGCCAAAGCCATCGAGGAGACGGCACGACTTGAAGGTATCGACTGATGATCGCGGCATCGACACCTTTGGGTTGGCGGGAAACAACCTTAATGAAGGTATTCCCCAACACCATCTCGGTCACATCATCATCAGATGAAATATCAGAAGAACCAGCCACATTGAACATCAATACGCATCGCGCAGAACGCGCCTGCTCGAATGCTCGCGTAAAGAAAGGAGGAGTGTGCCCGTCCACGCCACTGAACATGAAGAAGAACACATCTTTTTCTTCATCAGAAGCCTGTCGCTCAGAAATGGCGTCCCTTACCTCCTTTAGGATATGAACGTAAAGGAAATCCACTTCACTTTCTCTCATGCCCTGCTGGTCGATCGTCAAGAAAAGGAGCTTTGATGACTTCATCGCATCAACCACCACATCCATTGAGAATCCAGACATCAATGGCGAGCTGATATTGAAATGAATCACATCATCTTTTCTACCAACATCTTCCGCACAATCACCCAGCGGACCGAAATCAGAATCGCGCTTACTAACCACAAGCATGCCGAGGCCATTTTTAATGTGCTGGCACAAAACAGAATTGACCACTACGCGAATTCCAGATCCATTAGCCCCGGAAAATAAAACATGCCTAGACAGATCTTGATATGACAATTCAACTGGCGCACCAGATTTTCGAGTGCCGAATTTAATGCTTTCTTGCTGATCCATCACGCTCTCTCCGCTTTAATTTTCTTGTTTTTGACATCCTCTCACCCCTGAAGGAGTGAGATTCCTACTGTACTAGACCGCCAGCCCTTTTGGGTTGGCGGTTTTTCTCAGCGCCACCCTTTTCTATAGAACCATCCGTTATCCCGCCAAGTAGATTCTTCATGTCAAAAGAAAGATTGGCTGCTTTGACGATAAATCGCTTCTTTGCCGCATCGAAATAACTGGGCTTTTTCTTCAGCAATACTTCAATATACTCAACACCCAATGGAGTAACGACATAGCTATCAGAAACCAGCTTGTAATCAACAAGCTTTTGCATCACCTGAGCACTTAACTTTGCATCCGATCTCAGCAAACCAGAATGAATCAGAACCAACTTCTCCTTTTGGTTGTGAGTGAGTTTGAAATCGCCGATTTTCATGATTACCTTAAATATCCGCCATCACTTCATTGCCGTGGTATTCGATCCACGAACGACGAGCAGCAGCCTCTTGCTTGCTCATCAACATAGTGAATTTGCTCATCGTCTCGCCAGGGCCACCAACCTTTGAGATCACTCGCAACGAGCGGCGCGTATCCGGATTGAGCGTGGTGTCCCATAGTTGCTCGGGACTCATCTCACCCAGACCTTTGAATCGCGATACCGACCAGCTGCCTTCGCGGTATTTGTCCTTACGCAGCTTGTCTTGAGTCGAGGTGAGCTCACCCTCATTGAGTGCGTAGATCTTGTGGGCTTGCTTCTTGCCCATGCCCGGCACGTCGATTCGATACAAAGGCGGCTGAGCTAGATAGATATGCCCTGCCTCAACCACGCGGAAGAAGTGTGTGTAGAAAAGGGTTAGCAGCAGCGTGGCGATGTGGGAACCGTCAACGTCCGCGTCAGCCATGATGAATATCTTGTCGTAACGCAACGTGGACATATCCACCGTGTCGACGGGCGCATGCGGGTCGATACCGATCGCAACCGCGATATCGTGAACTTCGTTATTGGCGAAGAGGCGGTCTTTCTCGACCTCGAAGGTGTTCAGCACCTTACCTCGCAGTGGCAGGACGGCCTGAAACTCCTTATTGCGACCTTGCTTGGCAGAGCCACCAGCGGAGTCACCTTCCACTAAGAACAACTCCGTACGAGAAGTATCGGATGAACTACAGTCTGTGAGCTTGCCCGGTAAGACAGCGACGGACGAGCCTTTTTTCTTCTCTACCTTCTGCGCCGACTTCAATCGGCTTTGGGCCTGCTGGATCGCTAACTCCACGATCTTTTTGGCAGCATCGGTGTTGTCATTTAGCCATAGCTCAAGCGGGTCTTTGAGCATAGTGGAGATCAAGCGGAGTGCATCACGCGACACAAGCTTGTTTTTGGTCTGGCCTTGGAACTGCGGATCAAGGACTTTCGACGACAGGACAAAGCTTAGACGGGAGAAAGCATCTTCCGGCACCAGCTTGATGCCCTTCGGCAAGAGACCATGCAACTCAGCGAAGGACCTCACTGCATTGAAAACTCCGTCACGCAGGCCGGCTTCGTGAGTACCGCCGGAGAGAGTTGGAATCAGATTCACATAGGATTCACGCACAACAGAACCTTCAGAAGACCACGCCAGCGCCCAGGCGCCACCCTCCCCGTTCGAGAAGGATCCGTGATCCTTTGCGTATTTTTCCTGAAACAGGATCGGCGTCGCCAATTCGGATTCTGCCAGTGCCTCGGCCAGATAGCCTCGCAAACCATCAGGGTAAGTCCACGACTTGATATCGCCGGTCTTTTCGTAGGTCAGTGTGATTGTGGCGCCAGGCAGTAGAACCGCCTTAGAACGTAGCGCACGCTCCAATTGATTCAGATTGACGTTAGGCGCATCGAAGTATTTTGGGTTTGGCCACGCACGAACCATGGTGCCGGAGATAGATTTGTCGCAAGCGGACATCTTCTTGAGCGGAGCCTCTGCCTCGCCTTCAATGAAACGCAGAAAATGCTCTCCGCCGTCGCGTTTAACGGTGACCTCAACCTTGGTTGAAAGTGCGTTGGTGACCGCCACGCCGACACCATGCAGACCACCAGCGAATTTGTATGCCCCATCACCTTCTTTGTCGAACTTGCCGCCGGAGTGCAGCACGGTAAAAGCGACTTCGACGACAGACTTCTTCTCTTCAGGGTGAATGCCAACAGGAATACCGCGGCCGTCGTCACTGATCGAAATGGAGCCATCAACGTGAGCCGTAACCACGATGTTCTTGGCATGCCCAGCCAACGCTTCGTCGCAGGCATTGTCCACAACCTCGGCGATGATGTGGTTTGGGTTGTCCAATGTGGTGTACATGCCCGGGCGCTGTCGCACCGGATCAAGTCCGCGAAGGACTTTAAAGCTTGATTCGTCGTATTTGGTTGACATAGGCTTTTCGTTTAAAAAATAATGTTTTCGCAGAAAAATCCACAAAATTAAGGACGCGACATTGTAGCGCAAATTAACAATAATTGCAATTGAATCAATTTTGCGAATGAAATATCGCCAGGAGAAGCGTCAATCGAAATCGATCATGCTATGAAAAATTTCCTCTCGCCGACTCTTTAACCAGGAATGCTGCTGCAAAAAACAATCCAAAGCCTCTTCCTTTGTCTCGCCGGACAAAACTCGATTGAGCCATTGATCATAATCCCATATTCTGATTTTCCACTCCCGCATGATTAGTAATCCTTAGCTGCTAAGACTCGGCGATCGATCTCCGCTTTCGCTTGCAACCAAAATCGCGCTTGCAGAATGCTCAGTGTCTTGGGGTGCAGACAAAAGATGGTTGAAATTCATCTCGATCTCGCGCTCTTTTGCTCTCTTGGTGGCAGGGAATCTGACTGTGCAGTTTCGATGATTTAGCGAGGAGCCATCTTCCGGGCTCCATGTAGCGACAACTTCACCAATTCTCCCGGATAGAAGGGTTTTGATGTGGGCATACACAGGCGAATCTGGCGAGCAATCGACCATCACTTTCTCACCGACATGACGAATGGGATTTTTAATTGCCATTTTCACTCCACGACAGAACATTAAAGATGGCGCATTATAGCGTGTGCGCTCACAGATTGCAAGAGATTCCTGGACAGAAACAATGACAACAAAAAAGCCAGCATCTCTGCCGGCCTCTTTGTCACTCACCCCAAACTGGGAATGCTATCGATTTTGCCTCGCACGAAGCAAAAATTTCACCAGCCCCGTAAACGCGGGAATACGTTCAGATTGATTCACATTTCCTGAAGGTCTTACTTCAACCACGCGAGCACAGGGAATACACTATGCAGAACTAAATTCTTCTCATTTCCATCCTTCAACCCCGCAAAGGCGAGGAATACTGTTTTCGCGTGCGTCCAGTTGCTCAGGTTACCCTCAACCCCCGCGAGCACGGGGAATACGCAGCCTTCATTTCCCATGCGAATGCGTGCTATCTTCAACCCCCGCGAGCACGGGGAATACTTTCTATCCTACATCGCAGTGTGTCGAAATACTCTTCAACCCCGCAAGCGCGGCCATACCGTGCGCTCTCAATCTTGAAATCGATATGAGCCCATCAACCCGCTTATCCGGGATGCTTTATGAATTTTCAAATTGTTAAAGAACTGCCTAAATCCCAAGCGGGAATGCTATACCGAAACCGCTCTACGGGCCCCACTGGAATTTCAACCACCTCAAACAAGAGGTGAATACAATTAACATCGCCTTAAACAGCGAAGCTAACCTACGACGCCGCACCTGCGCTTTATTGCTTGCCTTTCCTTCAACCCCCGCGAGCACGGGGAATACGAGGATGCGTTCGTGGACGATGCAAAGTTTTATCTTCAACCCCCGCGAGCACGGGGAATACGCACGCTTGCGTGCTGGTGAAGATGCTGAGGACCTTCAACCCCCGCGAACACGGGAAATACCGAATGGCGTTTAAAGCAGTTTACGATCGCATCCTTCAACCCCGCGAACACGGGAATACTGCTGTTCTGCACGTTTTTGCATCATTTGAACCCTTCAACCCCAGCGAGCACGGGGAATACGCAGGTGTAAAAATTTGCGCACCAATTCATGACCTTCAACCCCCGTAAACACGGGGAATACACGGGCTAGCCGAATCACCGCATGGCACCTATCTCTTCAACCCCCGCGAGCACGGGGAATACAATCTGGAAGATTTCAGATGAGACTGCTTTCCTCTTCAACCCCGCAGGCGCAGGGAATACATTCGTTTGGGCTGTAAAGCTCCGCATTGATACCTTCAACCCCCAACAGCCTTAAGGGAAATACAAATATTTTGAGGCAGGACGTGTCGGATTGTCTCTTCAACCCCCGCGAGCACGGGAATACGCTTCGCGCCGCAGTAAACCATCCCGCTCCATCCTTCAACCCCGCGAGCACGAGGAATACGTTATTTGGCATTGGTTCGTGCCATTCTCAAACCTTCAACCCCCGCGAATACAGGGAATACACCGGAATTCTTTCTTTTGTATCTTTTCCATTCCTTCAACCCCGCGAACGCGGAAATACCATATCCGTCAAACTTCCATAGGCGATTCACGCCCTCAACCCGCTTACGCGGGATGCTTTATGAATTTTCAAATTGTTAAAGAACTACCTAAATCCCAAGAGGGAATGCTATACCGAAACCGCTCTACGGGCCCCACTGGAATTTCAACCACCCTCAAACAAGAGGTGAATACAATTAACATCGATTTCAACAGCGAAGCTAACCTGCTTCAACCCCATCGAGCACGGGAAATACGGCTGGTCTCCACCTAATCTCTTTTGGACATATTTTCAACCCCGCAAATGCGGGAATGTTTGGCCAGTCAAAATTCGGCTGATCACACTACTCTTCAACCCCGCAGTAGCGGGGAATACATCAACACGAAGCATGCTTGCTTTGTGAATATCCTTCAACCCCCGCGAGCACGGGAAATACGGTGCGGATCTGTGGCCCATTTTGAATCTGTTCCTTCAACCCCCGTGAGCACGGGGAATACTTGTTTAACCCCTTTTGAATTCCCCAAGAGGGCCTTCAACCCCCGTGAGCACGGGGAATACTTCTTCACCGTCGGCACGTTCGACATTGCCATCCTTCAACCCCCGTGAGCACGGGGAATACTTGGAACCAAGGCCATCTTTGGCCACCAAATGCCTTCAACCCCCGTGAGCACGGGGAATACGCGAATCGGAATCACTTCGCCTGTTGGCTTAACCTTCAACCCCCGTGAGCACGGGGAATACGACCGTAGCCATGTCCCTCACCACCTGGCCTACCTTCAACCCCCGTGAGCACGGGGAATACATTGGATACCTAAAGCGATATGAACAGCTTACCCTTCAACCCCTGTGAGCACGGGGAATACTACACTTGAAAGGTGAATATCATGAAAGCCTATCTTCAACCCCCGTGAGCACGGGGAATACGTTAAGTGCGCAGCCTGGCGATATCGTGGTTGCCTTCAACCCCCGTGAGCACGGGGAATACAACTGATCAAAAGCCTGGCGCGCATCAGGCCTCCTTCAACCCCCGTGAGCACGGGGAATACAGACTGAACAAGAACCTCGAACTAAACTGGTACCTTCAACCCCTGTGAGCACGGGGAATACAACCCACTTGCCGAATCGGAAGCAAAGGCATTCCTTCAACCCCCGTGAGCACGGGGAATACAGTGGTGGCGGCAACTGGGCCGGTCCTTACCAACTTCAACCCCCGTGAGCACGGGGAATACGCAAAGACTGCTTGACTACCAGTTTCACCATACCTTCAACCCCCGTGAGCACGGGGAATACATTTTCCTCGACGTACCAATCGCCCATACATTCCTTCAACCCCCGTGAGCACGGGGAATACAAAATCTGTTGATGGAACATCCGGTGTGGTCACCTTCAACCCCCGTGAGCACGGGGAATACGCTGGCTTCGCACCGAGCTGCGGGCGGGTTTGCCTTCAACCCCCGTGAGCACGGGGAATACAATGGCATCTCGCCAGCCTGGTTTCCCGCACTCCTTCAACCCCCGTGAGCACGGGGAATACAGACGACCAATAACCTTGCTGGAATGACTTTCCCTTCAACCCCCGTGAGCACGGGGAATACTCACTTGCAGCCTGTTCAGAACCACCGCCCTGCCTTTAACCCCCGTGAGCACGGGGAATACTTTCTATCCTACATCGCAGTGTGTCGAAATACTCTTCAACCCCGCGAGCACGGGGAATACTCAAATTTGAAGCTATATGGACTGACGGACAACCTTCAACCCCGCGAGCACAGGAAATACTTGGAGCTCGTCCCGCACGAGATCACGCACGCCCTTCAACCCCCGCGAACACGGGGAATACGCAGCAGAGAACTTGATCTCATCGAAATCCTCCCTTCAACCCCCGCGAGGGCGGGGAATACAGCTCAAGTTATAGCGGATAGGTTCCTGTTTCTCTTCAACCCCCGCGAGCACGGGGAATACTGCAAGACTCATTGCCGACTCCCCTCTCCTTTCCTTCAACCCCGCAAGCGCGGCCATACCGTGCGCTCTCAATCTTGAAATCGATATGAGCCCATCAACCCGCTTATCCGGGATGCTTTATGAATTTTCAAATTGTTAAAGAACTGCCTAAATCCCAA
>Ga0210033_1003586_pt1 | contig 12482 bp, 13 predicted proteins | sample CryGeymeta201501_FD_185465 | JGI IMG/M metagenome (GOLD analysis project Ga0210033, IMG submission 185465) | Groundwater microbial communities from Crystal Geyser aquifers in Utah, USA - Crystal Geyser metaG 2015-01 (SPAdes) (version 2) | ecosystem: Environmental > Aquatic > Deep subsurface >... | reverse complement strand
ACATCCCGGCAACAAGCCCCAGATGATTTAATTCTTTGCTTTCGATGCTCGACATCATTGATCCGGTTGATACTTCCATGGCCATTTACCACCTCCTGAGAAACAGTAAATATATCATATATATCATATATATCAGTAGTTTAACATCATTTTAATAGTATTATTTCGACCTATTTCCATAAATAAAAAACATGCTTTTAAGGGTGCGGAATGTCGGATATTTCAAAACCCTAACAGGCATAAATGGTGCATATCTCCTTATTTCCTAAGGCATTACAGAGTTACAAATCTTGAACGTCGGGACAGGTGTGAGTGTGTATGTAAACTGAATGCTGATTACAGCAATGAATCCATGAAATCGATGCACTCTTTCAGCATGGCGTCAGCTTCATGGTTGTATTGCAGTAAGCTCAGGTGGCCATCCGGCGTCAGACGGAAACGGTTCGGCTCCTGCTGCACGCGCAACATCAGTTTACCCGGATCAATTGGCGATTGCGCCGTAAAATGCAACTGGATTCCCTGCGCCGTCCTGCGAATGACGGAAATATAAAGCTGCTGGGCACGCCAGCGGATACGTGCAAGCTCCAGCGTGTTACGGGTGATCGTTGGCATCTTGCCGAAGCGATCGGTCATCTCCTCAAACAACATGGTCAGCTGATCGTCGTTTTCCGCTTGCGCGATGCGGCGGTAGAGATTCAGGCGTTCGCCGGCTTGCGGAATGTAATCCGGCGCAAGAATGGCAGGCACGCCGAGGTTGAGGTCGATGAGTTGCTTCGGTTTGGTCTGTTGGCCGCGTGCCTGGGCCACGGCTTTGCTGAGCATGTCCATGTACATATCCAGCCCGATCTCTTCGATTTTGCCGCTTTGCTCGGAACCCAGCAGATTACCTGCACCACGAATTTCCATGTCCTGTCGCGCCAGCAAAAAGCCCGCGCCAAGCTCGGTATGCTCAGCAATGGCCTGCAAGCGCTCACGCGCATCGGCCGTCATGGCACGTGGGTCGGGCGTGAATAAATAGGCGAAAGCCTGTCGGTGACTGCGGCCAACACGTCCGCGAATCTGGTGCAGTTGCGACAAGCCAAGCAGGTCGGCGCGCTCGATGATCAGCGTGTTGGCATTGGGCACGTCCAGCCCCGATTCAACGATGGTGGTGCACACCAGCATGTGCAGGCGACCCTCATAAAAGGCCATCATCTGGCGGTCCAGTTCTGAAGGTGTCATCTGGCCGTGGGCGATGCCGATTTCGGCTTCGGGAATATCTTCGCGCAGGCGCTGGGCGATGCGGCCGATACTCTGCACATGGTTGTGCAGATAATAAATCTGACCACCGCGATACAGTTCACGGCGAATCGCCTCGTTGGCCAGATGCCGGTCAAACGGGCTGACCATGGTGCGGATGGCTTCGCGCTCAGCCGGTGGCGTGCTGATGATGGAAACCGTACGCAGGCCGGACAGCGTCTGGTGCAGGGTGCGCGGAATCGGCGTGGCGCTGAGTGTCAGCACATCGACACTGGCATGCAGCGCTTTCAGTTTTTGCTTATGTTTAACGCCAAAGCGTTGTTCTTCATCGATAATCAGCATGCCGATGTTGGCAAATTTGAATTGATCCGACAGCAGGCGATGGGTGCCGACGATGATGCGCGTTTTGCCGGAAGCCATGTTCTGACAAATGCGATCGGTGTCTTTCTTGCCCTGTAAGCGTGAAACCAGTTCGACACTTAAGCCGGTACCGGCAAAGCGTTCATTGAAACTGTTGAAATGCTGATTAGCCAGCACGGTGGTTGGCGCGAGGATGGCCACCTGATGCCCGGCATTGGCGACGATGAATGCGGCGCGCATGGCCACTTCGGTTTTACCAAAGCCGACATCACCGCAAATCACCCGATCCATCGGTTTAGTGCCGGCAAGGTCGCGCATAATGGCGTCGATAGCAGAGACCTGATCATCGGTTCCCTCAAACGGGAAGCGGGTGCAGAAGTTGTCGAATGCATCCAGTTGCTCGCCTTCGACAGCGTAGGGCGTGCGCTCATGGTGTTTGCGCGCCGCTTCGATTTCGATGAGTTCATGTGCCATCGCCAGCAGATCGCGTTGCACGCGTTCACGCGTGCGCTTCCACTTTTCAGAGCCAAGCTTATTCAGCGACGGCGCTTCATCTCCGGTATAGCGATGCAGGCGGGTAATATCGTCAACCGGTACAAACACCGTCGCCTTGTCGGCATATTCAATCTGGATGAAGTCGGACGATTCCTCATCGCCCAGTGTTTTCAGGCCAAGGTAGCGACCGACGCCGTGGTCTTCGTGGACAACCGCATCACCGAGCTTGAGTTCGGAGAGGCTGGAAAACACATCCGAGCGCAGCAGTCTTGTGCCGCGTCCGCGCTTTCTCGGCAAGCGTTGCCCGAGCAGCTCGCGGCCGGTGAGAATGAGCAATTTCTCAGTTTCCAGGATAAGGCCCTGATCAAGACCGCCGATGGCCGTGGCAATGGCCTGTTTTTTCGGCCAGTCATGCAGCCCATGATAATTGGCGATACTGCTGCTGAGTGCTTGCAGCGTTTCGAGCATGCGCTCCTGCTGGCCCAGTCCGTGCGCCACCAGCATCACGCGCCAGCCTTGTGCAAGGTGATCTGCGATACTCTGGCGCAAGGCGTTTAGCGCATGCGGGTTGCCGCCCTGATTTTCCAGCGACATATCATGCGCTGTGCTGGCGGTGGTTTGACACAGTTGATGCAGAATCGGTGTTTCGGTGGCGTACAGCTCCTGCGGGCTGATGCTGGGTTCGGAGAGCGCTTTAACCATGTCGAACTGGGCGCGAATCTGCTCGGAAAATTTCAGTCGCTGCTCGTTGATGTCGGACTCAGCCAATATGCAGGCGGATTCGGGCAGGTAATCGAGCAGTCTGGCTGTGCTGGCGTAGGTCAGCGGCAGCAGCGCTTCGATGCCGGGGTGGGGGCGACCGGCCAGCACGGCCGAAAGCATCGGATGATTACGATGCTGTGGAAAGCGGGCGCGAAAGGCGGCGGCAAAACAGCTCTGTCCCTGTTCATCAAGAATCACTTCGCGCACCGGCGCAGAGGTGAAATGTTGCAGATCGATGGTGGAGCGCTGGGTTTCCGGGTCAAAGCGACGAATCGACTCGATTTCATCGCCAAACAGGTCGATGCGCAGCGGCGTATCTTCGGTGGCTGGCCAGATATCGAACAGGCCACCACGCGCGGCAAATTCACCCTGCGCCAATACGCGTTCAGCCGGAATCATGCCAGCCTGAACCAGTTTTTCCCTGATGTTGGCCAGATCGAACTTCTGTCCCAGTTGCAGTTGCCAGACATGCGCCGCGATAGTTTCCGGTGGCGCAATGCGCTGCATCCAAGCGGGCAGGGAAGTAATCAGTAAACCTTCAGGATTGGGCGTTGCCAGCAGGCGACCCAGCGTTGAAAAGCGTTCGCCGACAATCGCATGGTGCGGCGATACGCGGTCATAGGGCAATACTTCCCAGGCAGGGAAACTCCACAGGCGATCATGCACATCCTGCAAAAAGAATGCGAGCGCTTCGCTTAACTGTCGATATTGCCGTAAATCATGACAGATCCAGACATGTAAACCGGATTGCCGCGCCAGCTGTGAAAGCTGGTAGGCAAGGGGCGATAGACTATCGTTTTCGCTGAGCTTCATAGGCGAATGCGCGCAGTGGCTTGAAAAAGAAAAATGAGATTGCTAACGGAAAAGATTAGCCGTGAACCGACAACCAGCGCTCAGCATCCAGCGCCGCTTTACAGCCTTCGCCCGCACTGGTGATGGCCTGACGGTAGGTCGGGTCAGCCACATCGCCAGCGGCAAACACGCCGGGAATCGAGGTGGCAGTGCTCTTGCCCTTGGTGATGATGTAACCGCTGCCATCAAGCTCCATCTGGGCAGCAAGAAAACCGGTGTTAGGGCGATGGCCGATAGCAATGAACACGCCATGCACAGCAAACTCATCGGTGCTGCCATCGCTGGTGGATTTCAGACGTACGCCGGTGACGCCGGAATCATCACCCAGCACTTCATCGAGCACCGAATTCCAGCGCACATCAATGTTTTCAACCGAAAACAGCTTGTCCTGCATGATCTTCTCTGCGCGCAATTCCTCGCGACGATGGACCAGTGTCACCTTGTTGCAGATGTTGGACAGGTAAATAGCTTCTTCCACAGCCGTATCGCCGCCGCCGATAACGCAGACATCCTTGCCACGGTAAAAGAAACCATCACAAGTGGCACAGGCAGAGACGCCGCGTCCGGAAAAGGCTTCCTCAGACGGAAGGCCCAGATACATCGCCGATGCACCGGTGCAGATGATCAGGGCATCGCAGGTGTAAACGCCTTCGTTGCCGGTCAGTGTGTACGGACGCGAGGAAAAATCGGTGGAGGTGATTTCATCCCAGATCATTTCCGTGCCGAAACGCTCGGCCTGTTCTTTCAGGTCTTCCATCATTTCCGGACCCTGAACGCCGTTTTTGTAGCCGGGATAATTGTCGACATCAGTCGTCGTGGTCAGCTGACCACCGACCTGCATGCCCTGAATCAGCACAGGTTTAAGGTTGGCCCGCGCCGCATAAATGGCCGCAGAATAACCCGCCGGTCCAGAACCGAGGATAATAAGGTGATGATGATTGGCGTTCGACATAGTAGCTCCCGAATGAAGGATTTTTTCGATCTCAAAGTGAAGGAAACGGCAGACTAGCGATGTGCCGCTTTATTTCAAATGGCTTGGTCAATGTGCTCATCCTTAAAAAATGGTAACAGCCACTGTCTCACTTGATTTTTTGTCATACCCGGCTCGATCGGGTATCCAGGAAAGCTTTGAAAAGACTGGATTCCCGCCCTCACGGGAATAATGCTTATGGATTAAATGGAATTCATGTCAAATGAGCTTCGAAATAATGCAACCTGTTGTTGTGAAAGGCCTCCCAAGCAGACATTGAATATTAAGTGGGACAGCAGTGAGTAACAGTCACTTTGAATGTCGAATAATTGGCCAAATTCCAATGATTGGCGTAGCGAGCATACGATTTACTTCACCTTCTTATGCTTAAAAAACTTGGGTTCAATTTGCGATGCTGAAACGATTCTACCAACAACTTGCCGATAAAGTTTTTCCCGCTCAGGTGAATCAGCCACTAAAGTCGGTAATTCAAAAAGTGCTTCTTTGATCATCAAGTGTTGTCGATTTGGGATCTTCAATTGAGATTGTGATATAACAACTCCAGTTACAATTCGAGGTTTTTCTCCGAAAAAAAGTTTTTCTTTTCTAGGGTGGGATAAAAGGCCGCTTGATTGGATGATCTTCTTGGCTTCAAGCTGGAAGCTTTTTGGTATTTTATTCCCGGAGAATACAATATCATCTACATAGCATGTCATGACTAAATTGTACGATGTGGCAAGACCATACAGTGCTTCAAACATGTCGAAATGCGCATAGAATGCCATTATCTGACTTAGGCAACTTCCTGTGGGGAGGTGGCCATCTACTGTCACTATTTTGGCAAGCAGGCCAGCCACATCTCTAGAGCATTTCATAGTGCTCCGGAAAAATTCAAATGCATGCCATTGCTTGGTGGATGGATAAAATTTCACTATATCAAGCTTGTATAAAACAGGGTTCTTTCTGTGTTGTTCAGCGTTGCTTACATAGGAACGACCTCGCACACCAGAGTGTAAATATTCTGGTGGAGTTATTCTGGTAAGTAATTGGAATAGCCTACGATGAACTCTTTCTATTATGGGTTTAGGAGCTTCGACAGGTCTCTTCTTTTCTCCTTGAGTAAGGAAAAAAGCTCTATAGTTATTCTGTCTCTTTAATAGGGAGTCCAACTCCCTCAATGTTAAGTTGAATTCCGCTGCAAGGTTTCTTTTGTTGCAAAGTTTATATAGAGGCGATTGGTTTAGCGGGTAATTACCTTGACGTTTTTTTTGCATCGATTCCGACCTCTTCGATTTCGGATATCCAGTTTAGCATTTTGATAACTTTATTGGTAACGAAGGAGCGTGCTTTTTTAGATGTTCCATCTGGTCCAAGACTCTCGGAAAAAAGCATTAACGAAGACACAGGAATATTGAACCGTTCAGAATACTTATTCAAAAGTTCAATTGAGACCGTTTTCTTTCCTGATTCAATTTCAGACAAGTATGACTTTGAAATATTAAAATCATTGGCCAAGTTGGTTTGGTTGATGTGGTGAAATACGCGAATAAGACGCAAGGATTCATTCAATATATTCATATCGCGCCTCCAAGTTGTTTCTAAAAAAAGTTTAGGGGTTGTTACTGAAACGAGTTAATAATGGATGATAAAATTCTAACAATCCAAAACATCATTCGCAGAAACCACGGCGCAAATAATAGCGCTTTGAATCTCTTGAGTAACGACTGTCGCCGATTAGCAGGTTTTTCGATGTTTGATACCATGATCAAATCTCCTTTAGTTTTATTTCCGATATCAAATTACGATATCGTCACGCCACGAAATAAAACAAAGTACGACGACAGTTTTCACCCCCTAAACAATTCCGTCCTTAATCACGCCATCAAGCACAGGTAGACAATGGTCAAGGACGGCTTTACCTGCTGACAGACGGGAGCGAGTCGAGACACGCGAACATCTGCCGTGGTAAACAACAGATATCGTTTCCGATATCCACAGGCTGACAATCCAGCCCAGTCAACTGCGTGATTTATACTTATCAGCCAATCGGCAAAACTTAATCTAATAGTTCGCTACTGTCAAACTTAGTTCTCTAACAGCGAACTATTAGGTTTGGTTAATGTCCTTAGATAAATCATTCGGATTCTAATGAAAGGATGCTGAGTCACCTTCCAATTAAAGAAAGGGGACGCTACCCTTTTAAGATTTTCTGGCGTCTCTTGATGCCCATTTCATTTCTGGCCACTGCAAACTTACGCCTGAATATCCAGTATTAGGCGATTCAGCGCCTTCTCAAGCTCTGGAAGGTAGTGTTCTACAACAATCCAGACCGTTCCCAAATCCACACCACCCAAATAATCATGAACAAGAATGTTTCGCATGCCTGCCATGTTTTTCCATGGGATATCAGGTTCTTTTTCTTTCGACGTGATGCTTAGCCGCTGGCTGGATTCAGCCAGTGTTTGATGTTTCGAATAACTGCATCCTGAATAAGGCTGGATTGAAAAAATAGTTCGGCATCATTTTTTGTATAGTCCTGAATATTACTGATGCAGGTAAGCATATGGGCAATCAATGCCTTGTCGGCATAAATATCTGCCTTCATAGAGGGCAGGCTTCTTGCAGCACCCGTTGGCGGATATCTTCCGGAAGAGCGCGTTCCGATACCACATCTACACGCCGCCCCAATAATTCCTGTGCATCCATCAACAGGCCGCCAAGATCCAGCAGACTTGTTCCGGCAAGCGGTTGCATCAACAGATCAACATCGCTTGATTCATCTGCATCTCCCCTCGCCATGGAGCCAAAGATGTGAACATTTGTCACGCCATACTGAACGGCAAGTTTAAGCAGGGCTTCCCTTTTTTGTTCAATCAATAGGTGCATGGCTTACTCCTGAATATAACAATTACTAAGCGTACTTATCGGCTAAAGGGGATTGCTACCCTTAAGTTCAAATTTCTACAGTCATACGTTATCTCGGGGGGGCTTGATTCGCGGAAATGTCGATGGTCAGGCTTTTATGACTTGATAATGAGGAGGACAAGGTACGCGTAGGCCGCAATCGTAGGCCGTAAGAGCGAAGCGTCATACGGCAAACATATCGCTACCAAATCACCGGGATGTCGTAGCTGGAGAAATGCTGATCGGCCGAGAGTATGCTCATGGATTCACATGCAGCCTGGGCAATGAGGAGCCGGTCGAAGGGGTCTCTGTGGTGCATGGGGAGTGAAAGGATACCTTGCATGTGCTCAGGCTCGATTGCGAGCCAGCCGATATTGTTATGAGCAAGCTCACGGTGAACGATCTTTCCCCAGTCCGATGCTAACTCCAGCTTTCCAAGTGAAATTTTAATGCATATTTCCCAATAGCTGGCTGCACTGAAAAATAGCTCGTTATCCGGATTGGTGAATGTATCGCGTGCCCTCTGTGATAGTTGCGGTGCATCTTCCAGAAGCCAAATGAAAACATGCGTATCAAGCAGAACTTTCATTGATAGTCGGTGAAATCATCAATAGGCGCATCGAAATCATCGGCAATAAATTTGATGATTCCTTTGGCTGAGCCCAGCTTGCGCTCTGTTTTTTTCTCTTCAAAGGCAACAAGACGAACGATAGGCTTATTACCCTTGGCAATAATAACCTCTTCACCAGCGACAGCTTCCTGAATCAGTCTGGAAAGATGGGTTTTGGCTTCATGAATGTTGACTTGATGCATAATAACCTCCTGCAAATCACAAGTTAGTCATATGACTTAGTCATGTCAATGTAAGGGTTTTGAAAAGGTATTGGTAAGCATTTGCTTCGCGGATGAAGCACTCAATCATTGCTTGCAAATAATGTGACATATTACCCGCTTTATGGAGAGGCGTGTGTTGAAATGGATGAAAATAGACCCTTGTCACACAGGTGGTCTGTCCGAGAATAGAAAGGCCTATTACAAAATAGCCGTTCCGGCCTCTATTCTCGGACCGCCTCTTAGTCGGCTCGTTTGCGGTATTCGCCGGTGCGGGTGTCGATTTCGATTCGGGTGCCAATTTCACAGAAATCGGCTACGGAAAGCTCCAGACCGTTGGCGATTTTGGCCATTTTCATCACCTTGCCTGAAGTGTCGCCACGGGCTGATGGTTCGGTGTAGGTAATTTCGCGTACCACGATGTTCGGCATGTTCACGGCAATGGCTTTGCCATTGTAGAACACAAGCTCGCACTCCATGCTGTCTTCAAGGTAGTTCAGGGCATCGCCCATGCTATCCTGAGCGACTTCATACTGGTTGTACGCGCCGTCCATGAACACATACATCGGATCGGCAAAGTAAGAGTAGGTTACGGGTACGTTTTCAAGCACCACCACGTCGAACTTGTCATCGGCCCGGTAAACGGCCTCGCTGGGGGAATCTGTGAGCAGATTCTTCATCTTCATTTTCACGACAGATGCATTGCGGCCTGATTTGGAAAACTCAGCCTTTAACACGACCATCGGATCTGCGCCGATCATAATGACGTTGCCTGCGCGAACTTCCTGAGCTGTTTTCATGCGGTGGGACCTCTCAAATTTGGTGGCGTATCATCTACAGTTCGCTGAACAAAAGCTATCAGATTCGCTGCTAAACTGCCGCCGCCATGATGACTCAGATGAGTGCACCATTGCCGGGCATGAATTTCCAGCCGCTGTAGCACTTGAGTAAAGCCCGGCCATGCGGCATTTGCCCCTGTGCCGCTGTTCCATGCCTGCCAGAATCGGCGCACGATTTCGGCATCCTCTGCATCCAGTTCTGCCGTATATAGCGCCAGAAAAGCAGCGAGTTTTTCCCTGTGTGCCATCGCATCCTGCGGGTAGATATGCCAGACCATGGGCCGGGCGGCCCACCCGGCACGTACAAACGAATCTTCACCGCGCACGAAATTGACATCGCAAAGCCAGAGTAGTTCGTCGTACCTCTGCTGCGCCATAAATGGCAACAGGCGAATCTCCAGATTGCCGCGCTGGAAGATCTCGCCAACTACCGCAGCGGGCAGCTTCAACCAGCCAAGCACCTGTGGCAAAGCTCGGCCCTCGGGAACCATGCAGATGATCTGGCGTTCACCCTCGGCCCAGCAACTGAGCAGGTGCGGGATATTGTTGTTCTCATAGCAGAAGAGAGAGATCTTCAGGGCATCAGTCTGCGGCTGAGGCATGCTAAGGGATGACCAGAATGCCGTGCCATGATGGGTACGCAGGGCATCGCGGTGCTCCAGCAGCCCCGCTTCAAGGAGCAGCCCGCCTGTGGCCGGGGTAAAGCCGGGAAAAAAGAAATGGCGGGTCAAATTCAACTCCGGCCTTGGGGATGGCAGGCCATGGCAACCATTGACCCAGCTCTCGGCACTGAGGTATTCCAGATTGAGCCAGACAGGTTTGGCAAAGCGTTGCGCCATGGTTGCCAGATAGGTTTGCGGCAACAGACAACCGAAGCCGTCGATAACCACGTCTGCGCTATCCACCGTGGGAAATGGCGCAAGCCAGCGGTGGATCTCAACGCCAAGGCAGTGCTGCGCATCAAGTGCGATATTGGCAGCAGGATGCAGTCGCGCAAAGCTGTGCAGATCATCCACCCAGAGGCGGACGGTGATGTCGAACTCTGTTGCAAGCTGCCGCGCCAGTCGCCAGCACACCCCGATATCGCCGTAGTTGTCTACGACATTACAAAAAATATCCCAGCGTTGTGTGGATTGGGTGGTATGTGGTTTGTGCTGCATAGCTGAATGCTGTCACGAAATGCGTCAAAACACAGTGCAGTTGGATTTACAGTGGTGAGGAATATCTGAATCCGTACACGAAAAAAGCAAATGGCCAGCCAACATCATTGCCCGTGGCTTCACGTAAGTTCATTCAGCATCAATGTATTTCTTGAAATTCCTGTCCTCTTTCAAGGTATGGTTAACCAGCCAGTCAATCAGAAAAATCTGAACTTTGAACACCCGAAAGATTCGACTCAGGGTCGGGTCGCTCAACTCCTCAACGATGGATGAAAAGGTCGAGATAAACAGATCATGCTGTTGTTTATGATAGACAAAATGCGGATAATCAACTTTTTTCAATAACCCTTCTTCTGTTAAAAAGTGCCGTTTTGCCAACTCAACGATTTTCCCAATCAACGTTTTGATCACATCTTCCGGCCGGGAAGATTCAATCGACTCAATCAAAGTCAGCGATAAGTCTACCAGATCATGATGTTGCTGATCGATGACATCATGGTTCAGTAAAAATCTTTTACCCCAGGTGATTCGATCCTGTAATTCAGAGGACCCGATATGCTGCCCCGTTTCCAGATAGGTATGACACCGCTCCAGATAGGTTCTGGCTGTTGAGTCGTTTTTATTGATCTTCAGACATGCTTCGAGCAGAGATTTTGCTTCATCGATATTCTTGTAATGAAAGTTTGCCAGTGCCTCTTCGAACATTTTCTTGGTGCTGACTTTTAATGCGCGTGTTGTTTTATCGTCCCCGGCAAACACTTCATAAATCGACTGGGGCTTAAATTTACCTTTGACCAACACCCGATCTACAAAGCGGGTCCACTCCTTGTATTCGAGGCTTAATGCGTGGTAGGTGTTTTCGGCAATCAGTAAAGAAAGACCATAAACCTTAGTCAGTGACTCAATACGGGAGGAAAGGTTCACTGTATCACTGATCACCGTTGCATCCATGCGGTTGTATCCACCTACGGTGCCAATCATGGCCAAACCGGTATTCAGGCCAATACCAATCCGAACATCCTGATAACCGGCGCGCCTTCGGCCTTCGTTATAAATGTGTAATTGCGTTAACATTTGCAACGAACAACGGTAAGCATCGTTGGGAGAATCAGGAAAGATCGCCATAATCGCATCGCCTATATACTTATCGACAATTCCATTGTTGACGCTAATCAGTGGTTCCATCTGGCTTAAGTAGGAGTTGATGAAATTGAAGTTCTCCTGCGGCGTTAAACCCTCGGACAGGGTTGTGAAATCACGAATATCCGTAAACAGGACGGTGATATTCATTTCCACCTGATCGCCAAGCTTTATATCTGTAATGTCCTCTTTATTTAAAAGGTCCAGCAATGAATGTGGAACAAAACGATCATACGAGCTGATAAGTTTCCTGATGTCTTTCATCGTTAACCCCTATTTACCATATCTCAGGAGAACAACGTCCGGATTCTCTCTGGGTATGCATAACCATTATAGCGCAAATGAAGGCTTCATTCATATGTATGGCGTTTGGAGAGTTCGGTAAATTTATGTATTCCTGAAAAAAAGCAGTGGTCCTGATTCTGTGCTTACAGGCGGAGCAGACGGTCCATGAGACATGATAGCATGTTGCGGCGACTGTCGATTACGGCAATGACATAAACTATGTCTCCAGATATTCGATAAATGATTCGCCAGGGTTTTTCTGATAACTGACGATATTGTAGAATTCCGATGTCATGCAATTCGGGGACAACGACGCCTCGTTCCGGTATGCTGACCAGCCGCTCGCTCCTTTTCTCCAGCCCTTGCATGATTTTCAAAGCCGTCTGAACGTTCTTTTCTTCAGTAATGTAATTGATGATTTCGTCAAGGTCGCTATTGGCAGTATCACGGCAAATTTGTTCTAGGCCACTCTGCAACTATTTTTGGTCATTTTGAGTATGTCGAGCAATTGCCGTGTGTTCAAAAGTAATTGGCGCATTTTTTCCGCAATGTTCTTTACGCCTCGTGATTTGAGTAGGCCGACAGCGAAACGTCGCAGTCGAGTCATGTTTTCCGGCCCGTTTCCTGTTCTGATCCGGCTTCGGT
>Ga0210033_1003584_pt1 | contig 12492 bp, 10 predicted proteins | sample CryGeymeta201501_FD_185465 | JGI IMG/M metagenome (GOLD analysis project Ga0210033, IMG submission 185465) | Groundwater microbial communities from Crystal Geyser aquifers in Utah, USA - Crystal Geyser metaG 2015-01 (SPAdes) (version 2) | ecosystem: Environmental > Aquatic > Deep subsurface >... | reverse complement strand
AACTGATCGTGCCGAGCCGGGTGTGGCCGCCACTGGAATGCTGTGTGGGTACGAGACCGAGCCAGGCGGCCAGTTGCCGGCCGTTCTTGAAGTCCCGGGCCGAACCGACACTGGCGACCATCGCATCAGCCGTCAGCGGGCCGATGCCAAAGAAGCGCAGGACACCCAGTTTTCGGAGAAGCGCAGGAGAGAAGCACAGGACACCCAGTTTTCTGCCGCAAGAGTGGGTGTCCGAGAGTGCCTCCACCACTTCGCAGGCGGCTTAGTCCAACGAGGTTTATCTGTCGCGCCGTGCGCCGCGCCGCAGATGTTGCTACGCTGGCGCGACAGATAAACGCTAATCGTTACGCGACATTACCCATGATTGAGGCACATTCATGAAAGCCGTGAAGCTTATCCTTCTGTGCGTTGCAGCGGCTGTTTTGACTTATGCGAACTTTGTGGTTGATCTTGCGGGCGCACCAAAGGGTGGGAGTTCCAGCGTGGCGCTGTCTTCATCACTTGGCTTCATCGCAACGCCGTACATCGTGGCGGCTATCTGCATGGCGTGGCGCAAGTACAGAAATCTCCGCAGCTTTCTCGTTGTCGTCTGCGTGTTGTCCGGTCTGATGCTCTTGGGTGGCTTCGGGAACTTGGCTCCACCGACCACGCAGTAGCATGTACCTTCATGCATTGAGGGCCGGTTTTCGCAGGAGCGCCTCTCTTGAGGTGGTCGATATGTCGCCTAACTATGTGGTCAAGCGGACAGCGGGGAGAGGCTATCGTGTTTCCTGATGTTCAATCGTGCCGCTGCCGCTTACCACGCCGTTGAGGCTGTAGAAAAACTCTATTTGATGCACGCCGAAAGCTGGCGAAGCGACCCGGAATCGTTTCTGCGGTATGGGGTGCTGGCGTACCTGCCAGCTGCCGAGTCCTTCGCCTTCGCGCCAGACCGTTGTCATCACGTTCAACGATCAAGTCGCGCGGTCTTCTTGCTACTTCACGCGACCTTTCTGAAGTTCGCCCACTTTTCGATGTTGTGCACGAGCGCGTAAAGACGCGTAGGTCGGATCAAGCCGATGCCGCAGCGCATCCGTCGCGGCGGTGCTGAGCGGCGGATCCGACGCAACGCTGAGTGTCTGCGGCCATTGTCGGATCCGCCGCGAACAAGTGCTTGGTGCTGATCGCACCTCGACGCGCGGCTTGATCCGACCTACGGCTGGCGCATGCGCCGTTGCGCCACGGCTGTGGTTGCGACAGCGCTTAGAAATCCGCAAGACCCAGCGAATCGTCGGCCGTGGTTCCCGGCGCGGCTCCACCTCCTCCATCCATGGAGCGGGCCAGATGATGTACTGCATGCGCGTCGACCCCGGCACCAGATGGTCTTCCAGCACCACCGGCAAAAACCGTGGGCTCATATCGACAAACTTGTAACGCGCCATCATCTGCTCCCTTGCACTCGCTGCCAGAACGAAGCAAGATCAGGGCCACTTTTTCTACAGCCTCGTTAGACGACAAGGACAAATCATGGGCATCAACGAAGATCATCCGGTCGAGACCTACAAATCTCTCGTGGCCTTTGCTACTGAAGCACTAAAGGTGCTTCAGATACTTAACGGGGGGGCCTTAGTGGCCATGCTCGCCTATATCGGGCAAACAGGAGACCCCTCGTGTATTGCATCACAAGCGAAGTGTCCGTTCTTGCTGTTTGTCGCAGGCTTAGTAGTTGGAACGCTTGCATTTGGCACTGCCTATGCGACACAATTTTCTCTTTTCAACGAGACAATTAGGCCGAGTCCGACGTCTCGCCACATGACGTGGCTTTGGGCAACTGCATTTCTTGCCATCGCTAGTCTGTCGCTATTTAGTCTTGGATCAATTGCTTCTCTCTCGGCGCTTTCGGCACCAATGTGCAAATCTGAGTGCCCGCAGGTCGCGCCCGCTGCCGCACCAGCTCCAATTCCTACCACGTCGCAAGCGCAAGCTTCCTCTCCCACGGACATTCCCAGTCCTGTCCCACCTCTACAAGAACAATGAGCACTGCATGTTGTCGTCTAACTAAGCCTTAGGAGACTTCCAGTCAATACCGCGCGCTTGATGCTCTTGCCTTGAGCTTTCAGGCGTTTGCTGGTCATGGTGTTGTGCGCTTTGTTGCGTCGTGAGAAGCGCAGGACACCCAGTTTTCTGCCGCAAGAGTGGGTGTCCGAGAGTGCCTCTAGAGTGGGTGTCCGAGAGTGCCCCATCCGAGAGTGCCCCATTACGGGCTACTGGCACCCGGCGCCAAGCGCAGCCGACTGGCCAAAGTGCGTGCCGCGCTGGCCATGCCGGCGGCCGATCCTCGCGCCATCGAATCGGCGCAGGCGTTCATGCAACGGGTGGCCCGGCAGGACATCGCGCAGTGCCCGGTGTGCCGACACGGACGTTTGCGTGCGGTGGCGGTGCTACCCGCACTCAAACGTTTGCCCGACCCGCATCTGCAGGCGTACGCCATCCGGTCCGCGTGTCAGCGGCCACCCGCCACCGGGCCACCAGATGCGCGCGCGTGACAACCCACCGTTCGGCTCGACCTCGCATCGCCCGTGCGCCGCCAACGCGGTGCCACCAAACTGCGGGCGAAGCTCGGCGATGGGCGACGCGAGCGCCAACAGGGCGGCGAAAAATACCCCATGCACACGCTATCGTTGGGATCAATGTGCATGGCCGCTGCCACCGAACGGCCGTGCTGCACCCGAAAGGTCGCGCACGCGACGCAACCAAGCTTACAATCCCCAAAGCGACCACTTCGCAGGCGGCTTAGTCCAACGAGGTTTATCTGTCGCGCCGTGCGCCGCGCCGCAGATGTTGCTACGCTGGCGCGACAGATAAACGCTAATCGTTAGGCCCATAAAGGCAAGAATCCTATGCGCGTAGAAGCTCTTGAATTCTTTACCTACGGCGCCGTGCTCGCCGTCCTAGTCTTTGTGCTGACTTGGGCTGTTTCTTCCTCCCGACTTCGACTTGCTCTCAGAGCGCCATTCGTGGCGCTGGGTCTTGGCTTCATTTTTGTTCCAGGCCACGGTGAGTTCATCGTCATTCCCCTCCTGGCAATGTTCAAGCCGCCGATTCACAACGAACTACTTGCGATCGGCGGCGTATTCTTTCTTATCTGGTGGGTTGTCGCGCTCCTCTTGCTGCTGGCACTTCGGGCTGTAACAGTGTCCCTCCAAAGGGCGTGATAGCCTAACTATTCCTTAGGAGACTTCCAGTCAATACCGCGCGCTTGATGCTCTTGCCTTGAGCTTTCAGGCGTTTGCTGGTCATGGTGTTGAAGGAGAAGCGCAGGAGAAGCGCAGGACACCCAGTTTTCTGCCGCAAGAGTGGGTGTCCGAGAGTGCCCTCCGACAGTGCCCTCCGAGAGTGCCCGGGTCGGCTTAATTCAAGCGTTAGGTTTCTGAGGAGAGAATCCGCTTGGCAAACGTTCGCAAGCAACAGCGTGCAGGGGCGTATCGTTGGCCTCCTCGGCCAACATTTGCCTTCTACAACGTGCGCGGAGAGGCGCTATTCTCCGAAACTGATCCAAGTCTCGACTTAGCGGACACATTGATGCTTCACTGGCCGCGCCGTTCAAGAAAAGTGATCCTCGGCATCACATCCGGCGGTACAAGTTGGCCCACGTGGACTGAGGGGCGTTTGCAACACGTGGAGAAGCTAATCAAGTACGACCTGAACTTTGATTTCTACTCTGTCTCAATTCATCGAGTGACCTTGCGGCGTTGGCAGCCTTGCACGCGGGAATTTAGATGGGAACTGCAAATTCGAACAAAATAGATCATTTCGTTATTCTGGTTCACCACCAACAGGGGGAGTTATGGCAGTAAATTTGTTCCGTCCGCGCAAGTACGAAGACCATGAAATTGTTGACGCTAGCAACAAGGTCGTCGGTCACATCCGAGTCAAGCCGAGCGGTCTTCTGTGGTCGCCCAAGAACGGCAAGGACTGGTACGGCATTTCCCTTGCCAAGTTTGCCGAGTTCGTTGAGCAAAACGGCAAGAAACAGTCCAAGTAGTCCGGGCACGAAACCTAACAATTCCTTAGGAGACTTCCAGTCAATACCGCGGCTTAATTCAGGCCGCACAGGCAGATCAGAAACTGCGGCTATTTTGTCGCAATTGCGACAAAATAGTTCACTGCTGCACAGGCAGATCGGAAACCATAGCTCACCAACACGGCCTCGCGCGCATCGTTCACTGCCGCACTGACAGCAATGCTGCGCTTTGCGGGGTGCGGGAGTTTGGCCTATCCGCTGCCGGGATTCACCCGAGAGCCGTGCTTGCTCCGCGACCAAACTGCGGTCGCCGTCGTCGTGCACAGCGCCTGTTGTCACTTTGCTACACTCACCTCAGTTTCGCCATCCGCTGGCCAACGTGTCTCCAATTGGCATGAAAATCATTCTCCCAATGGCCCGCAAGTACATCTGGTGGAAGACGCCGGACGAAGCGGCGCGTTTTCCGCAACGGGTCATTGCGCAGGTGATGAATATGGGCGATTACGCCGACGTGCAGACGTTGGCGGAACAGGTGGGCGATGCCGTACTGGTCGATGTGCTGACGCACGCGCAAGCCGGCGAGTTCAACCCACGCTCCTGGTTCTACTGGCACTATCGGCTGGGTCTGGCGAGCCTCGGCAAGGTGCCGGCAATGCCGTCGCGGAGCGTCGCGTGACTGGCGTTTTGCAGCCGCGCATGAGCATTTTGCCGCCCGCGCAAATGCGTCTGTGGCCCGCACTTCGGCCCGCCGCTGCGCTGGGTTTCGCCTTGTACGGAGGCACCGCCATTGCGCTGCGGCTGGGGCATCGCCAGTCGGTCGATTTCGACTTCTTCAGCGCCCGATCACTGGATCGCAACGCCATGCACGAGGCCTTCCCATTTCTCGCGCGCGCGCTGGTATTGCAAGAGCAACCCAATACGCTGAGCGTCCTCGCTCCCTTTGGCGACGATGATCGCGAGCACGTCAAACTGTCGTTCTTCGGTGCCATCGGTTTCGGTCGCGTCGGCCACCCGGACGTGAGCGCCGACGGCGTGCTGCAGGTGGCGGCGCTGGACGACCTGATGGCAACCAAGCTCAAGGTCCTGCTACAACGGGTGGAAGCCAAGGACTACCGCGACGTCGCTGCCATGGTGAGCGCTGGCGTCAGTCTCGGCAAGGGGCTTGCAGCGGCGCGGCAGTTGTATCGCCCCACCTTCCAGCCAAGCGAAAGCCTCAAGGCACTGGTGTACTTCGATGGTGGCGATCTCGACACCCTCGCCGCCGCAGAAAAACAGACGTTGGTGCAGGCGGTGAGCGCGGTTCGCGAGCTGCCGGAAGTGGCCATCGTCTCGCGCGTGCTGACCGCAAATTGAATCGCACCCAACAACAGGCCAGGAGTCCAACGCAGGTTTAGATCCGAAGCACTGCCGGGCGTCGGCAAATCCGAGCCCGGCCAAAGAATGCGGCAAAGATGGACCTGGCCCTTGGCCATGCGTGACCTTTGAACCCGAGCTGGCCGGCGGGCCCGGACAATTGGGCCGGGGTCGTTGACGAGTTGGGCCGTACGGGCTCGTTCAGCAGCCGATTGAGTCCCTAAACTGCTGGAATCGTCGTCAACAATCTGCCAGCACGCCGGTGACGGAGAGGCGGTGATGCTTTCGACTCAGCACGGGTCGCGGCGGCGATGATCGCGACGCTTGTCGGCGCGCCCACATCGCTGCGATCAGCAGCGAATTCCCCCGGATTGCGCTGCGCTGCATCCGGGCTACTTGGTGCATCCGGGCTACTTGCTGCGATCAGAATTCCCCCGGATTGACTAGCTCCGCTGTTGAGAGCCGCTGCGCTGCATCCGGGCTACTTTGTGCATCCGGGCTCCTTGCTTGCTGTCAGTCCGGGCGCCGATTGGCCGATGGTTCGCATCAGCGCTTCGATTTCGTCGGGGTCTTTGGGTAGCCGCGCTGATAGCACTTCGGGGCCGCTGCGGGTAACCAACACGTCGTCTTCGATGCGGATGCCGATGCCACGCCAACGTGGTTCGACGCTGGCTTCATCGACGGCGATGTACAGGCCAGGTTCGACGGTCAGCACCATGCCGACTTCCAGTTCGCGGGAGTCTTCGCCGATCCGGTAGTCGCCGACATCGTGTACGTCCAAGCCGAGCCAGTGGCCGGTTTTGTGCATGTAAAAACGTTGATAGCCGCTGGCTTGGATTTGGCTTTCTGCGGTGCCAGTGAGCAACCCGAGTCGGCACAGTCCTTCGGTCAACACGCGCACGGCGGTGTGGTGCATGGTGATGAATGGCACCCCGGGTCGGGCTTGTTCGATGGCCGCGAGTTGCGCGGCCAGTACCAGCTCGTAGAGCGCGCGTTGTTCGGCGGAATAGCGACCGTTGATCGGCCAGGTGCGGGTGACATCGGCGGCATAGCATTCGAACTCGGCACCGGCATCGACCAGCAACAGGTCGCCATCTTTCAACAACGCGGCGTTGGCGCGGTAGTGCAGGACGCAGGCATTGCCACCGCCGCCAACGATGGGCTCGTATGCCGCCACCGCCTGTTGGCAGCGAAACGTGTGTTGCAACTCGGCTTCGATGGCGGCTTCGTTCTGGCCCGGGTGGGTGGCCACGATGGCGCGCAGGTGGGCGTCCACGGTGATGCTGGCGGCGCGTTTCATCGCCTTGATTTCGGCCTTCGATTTGTACAGGCGCATGTCGTGCAAGACATGCCCGAGCGCGACCAATTCGTGCGGCGGGCGGGCGCCCTGGCGGACCTGGGCGCGCACCCGATTGACCCAGCCGATCAACTTGAGGTCGAAATCGGTTTCGCGGCCGAAATGGTAGTAGACCCGTTCGCGGCCTTCGATCAGGCCGGGCAGGATGTCGTCGATATCCGAGATCGGAAAGGCGTCGTCGACGGCGAGCGCGGCGACCGCCGCTTCGGTGCCAAGGCGAACGCCGTCCCAGCGTTCACGGTCCGGGTCACGTTCGCGACAAAACAGAATGACTTCGCCATGCGCGCGCCCCGGCACCAGCGCCAGCACCGCTTCGTGTTCGGCAAAACCGGTCAAGTAGTGAAAGTCGCTGTCCTGCCGATAACGGTAGTGGGCGTCACTGTTGCGGAAGCGCTCAGGCGCGGCCGGGATGATGGCAATTGCTTGGCGCCCGATCATGCGCATGAGCTGTTGGCGGCGCTTGGCAAACTCCGCAATGGCGATCATGGTGGTCAATGGCGGGTGCTGCCGGGCGCGACGGCGGTCAACTCGGATTGCAGCAACAACACGCCCATGCGCACGTATTCCAGTACCTCGGTGAAGTCGGCTTCGTCGTCGTCGCTATCGCCGGTTTGCAGGTCGCTGCTGGCGATCCGCGCCAGATCGGCGAGCAATTCACGGGCATCGGCCGATAGCGCCGTGGTCTCGCTGTTGCCGGCCAGCCCCAATCCGCCGACGTAACCACGACACCATTCGACCAGCGCCCCGGCACGCACCGGCACGCCCTGTTCGGCGTCTGGCAGCAACGGCGTAAAGCCGAGGTCGGGGTCGATCAGGGCAGTGCGAGCGAGTCGGTAAAAACGCTGCATGGCGGCGCGGGTCTGGGCGTCGTCTTGCATGGCGTCTTGCAGGGCTTCCAGCGCCAAAGCCGCACACCAGGCATCGGCATTGGCGGCGCCGCCGGCACACAGATAACCGCACAGCGAGCCATGCAGTTCGGAGGCGTTGATGCCGATCCGGTGCTCGGCCAGCACCTGCTCGATGTCGACGTGGGTGGCGGTGTTCATGGCGGTATTCATGCGGCAGAGTTTAGCAATGCGCGCCACCAACCGGCACCCTCCTGAGGCGATTGCGGCTCGGCATTTGTCCCGCCATCGCTGATCCGTGTGCTGACGCGGCCGCAAGCAAAAGGTTATGCTGACGGCCCGCGTTGCTGATCGACCGAACCGTGCTTCGATACTTTTCACCAGCTTCTGTTGCGGCCGCGGGCAAACCACCGGTGCTGGCAGCGGATGCGCGCCAACGGCAGGGCGCCGATCGGTGGCAGTGGCGCTGGCTGGGGATGCTCGGCATTGGCTTCTGCCTCGGCGTCGCTGCGGCGCCGGCCGCGCCCCCCAAAGTCATCGAGAGCCATTATTTTTTCAGTCGTATCGGCAACCCCGGCGATTTGGCACAAAACACGGTCAACGCGCTGTTGCAAGATCGCGACGGTTTTCTGTGGATTGGCACCCAGGGCGGCCTGCATCGCTACGATGGCTACGAGTTTCTGCGTTTCCAGCACCGCGCGGGCGATGCCGACAGCCTGCCCGACAGCTTTGTTACCGCCTTGGCCGAAGATGCCGAGGGACGATTGTTTGTCGGCAGCAATCGGCACGGACTGGCAGTGCGGCAACCAGGCTCGCCGCGCTTCGTGGTGGTACCCCCGGGTGAAGGCGAGCGCAACCGGCGCGAGGTGATCACCGTACTGCTCGCCGATGGCGACGAGGGCATTTGGGTGGGCTCGCATTTCGGCCTCGAGCACCTTGCCAACAATGGCCGCCGCAGCGACATTTTGCGGTTGCCCCCCAGCGCCGAACCGGAAGCCAGCGTCCGCGATCTGGCGCGCTGCGCCGATGGCACTTTGTATGCGGCCACCAGCGCTGGCTTGTTCCGGGTCAATGCCGGCAGCACGCGGGCCCGCGGCTTGCCGTTGCCGCGCGCTGCCGACGCTGCCATGGCGGTGCATTGCGATGCTACCGGCGCGCTTTGGTTGAGCAGTGGGCTACGTTTATTCGAACGGCAAAACGCGAGTTGGCGGCTGGCGTTCGATGGTGCGGCCAATCTGCCACAAATCGCCCACTACGCGATCGTGCGCATCCGCGAAGATCTGAAACACCAGCTGTGGTTGGCTACCGACGGACTCGGCCTGATCAAGTTCCTGCCGACCGAATCGCGCTCGGAGTGGCTGCGCCATCAGCAACGCGCCCCCGGCGGTCTGCCCGAAGACGCGCTGCGCTCGCTGCTGGTGGATCGCTCCGGCCTGCTTTGGGTGGGCGGCAATATCAGCGGCGTGGCCCGTGCGCGACCGGAAGGCGCGCCCTTCACCAGCGTGATTGATGACAGCAGCGTGCATGGCAGAATCAATACCAACAATGTGCGCGCGATTCTCGCCGATGCCGATCGCGGCCTGTGGCTAGGCACCGAGGGCGATGGCCTCAAATACTACGACTTCGCCAAGCGCGCCTTCAGTCGCTTCGGTGGTGTCCTCGGTCGCGCCCTCGGGCTACCCGCCGCGCCTGCCGATTTGCGCGTCTATGCCATCCAGCCAGCGCGCCAGGCCGGCCAGTTATGGTTGGCAACCGACCACGGTGCGTTCTTGTTCGATCCAGCACAGCAAGTCGCCCTGGCGCTGCCGGTGAATCGGCAACGCGACGACGCGCTGCCGAGCGCCGATATTCGATCACTCATCGTGGGTCGCGACGGCAGCGTCTGGCTGGGCAGCCTCAGCAGCGGGCTTAGCCGCTATCGACCCGAGCTCAAGCAATGGCAACATTTCCCGGTGGCGGTGAACGATCAGGCCGCCGGGCTCTGGCATCCCGCCGTCATGGCACTGCACGAAGACGCCCATGGCCACCTGTGGATTGGCACCATCGGCGGCCTCAACGTCCTCGACCTGGCCAGTGGGGTCATGCACAAGGTCAGCCGTGCAGAAAGCGCCAACGGTCTGGTCGGCGAAGTGGTGCGGGTGATTACCGAGAGCGCCGATGGCAGCCTGTGGGTCGGCACCCACAATGGCCTCAACCGCCTGCTCGATTACCACGCCGGGCAACCCACATTCGAGCACTTTCTGAGCGCCGATGGACTGGCCAATGAGACCATCTACGGCATCCTCGAAGACCAGCAGCGTCGGCTTTGGATCAGCACCAACGGCGGCATTTCCCGGTTGCATCGGCAGACCACAAATACCAAGGCAAACGCCGCCTCAACTCCGCGAACCACGGCGCCGGTGGTGCGCAATTTTTCGCTCGACGACGGCTTGCAGGGTCTCGAATTCAATGGCGGGGCCTACGCCAAATTGGCCGATGGCCGTTTGGTTTTTGGCGGCACCCAGGGGTTTTCGTGGGTTGCCCCGGACCAGGTGCGCGATCCGGATTACCGTGCACCGCTGGCCTTTACCGCATTCCAGCTCGGTAGCCAACGCACGCTGATCGAGCAACCCGCGGCTTTCAAGAAGCTGGTTCTGAGCGCCAATGACCATTTGCTGATTCTCACCTTTGCCGCCCTCGATCTGAATGCGCCGGAGCACAATCGCTTCGCCTACCGACTGCTCGGTTATGACCGTGACTGGATTGAGCTCGGCACCCGCCACGAACTCTCGCTGACGCACCTCGACGCCGGCAACTACCCATTGCAAATCCGTGGGGGCCACGGTCTGGCACCAAGCGCTGGTCCGTTTCTGGAACTGGCCATCCAGGTCACGCCGCCGTGGTGGCGCGCGCCCTGGGTGTTGGCCGTCAGCGCTTTGTTGCTGCTCGGCTGGCTACTGACCTGGCTGTGGAACCGGCGCCGCCGACTGTGGCAATTGAAGGCCCAGAACACCCAGATGAAGCTCTACAGCGAGCGGTTGTCGTCCGCCCTGTGGGCCAGTCGCGATGGCTTCTGGGATTGGAATCTGGAAACCGATCTGCTCTACATGTCGGGGCCCGAAGAGTTTCTGGGTCCGAGCCGGGAGGCCCGCATCAGCGGCCAGCAGTGGCGACAGCACAGCGTGCATGCGGACGACCTCAGCCAGGTCGAAGCCGCGCTGGAGGCCCATATCACCGATCGCAGTGACTACTACGAGGCCGAGTTTCGCGCCAATACCTACGCTGGCAAGCAACGCTGGGTGGTGGCGCGCGGCCGCGCCGTGCGGCGCAACGATCAAGGCCACGCCCTGCAAGTGGCCGGGACTTTTCGTGATGTCACCGATGAGCGCGCGCTGGATCGCGACCGGCGCATTGCCCAGGAGGTAATTCGCTCGATGGGCGAGGTCGTCTGCGTCAGCGACCTGGAGTTCCGCTTTGTCTCGGTCAACGCCGCGTTTACCCGGGTTACCGGCTACAGCGCGGAGGAAATACTCGGTCAAGACGCCGCCGTGCTCAACTCCGAACAGCATCCGCTGGAGTTCTACTTGCAGATTCGGCAAGCCCTGCAACAGAGCGCGCATTGGAGCGGCGAAGCCTGGCAATCGCGCAAAGGTGGCGAGCAGTTTTTGTCGGCGCTGGAGATCAATGAAGTCGCCGGTGCCGACGGTCGGCGCTTGTATTGGGTGGCGGTGTTGACCGACATCACCGACCGCAAGCGGGCCGAGCAGGAACTGCGTTATCTGGCCAATTACGACACCCTCACCGGCCTGCCCAATCGCACCCTGCTCGGCGAACGCCTGGCGCATTCGCTGATTCGTGCGCGCCGTTTGGGCAACAAGGTCGGCATCCTGTTTCTGGACCTGGACCACTTCAAGCACGTCAACGATTCCATGGGTCACGCCGCCGGCGATCGACTGCTGAAAGCAGCGGCGGCGCGCATCGTGATGAGCGTGCGCGATTCCGACACGGTGGCGCGCCTGGGTGGCGACGAGTTCACCGTCGTGCTGGAAGACCTGACCGATTTGCTCGAAGCGGAGCGGATCGCGCGCAAATTGATCGTCAGCTTCGAAACCCCGCTGGAAATCGATGGCCGCAATGAAGTGGTGATCTCACCGTCGATCGGCATCACCCTCTATCCCGAGCACGGCCAGGTACCCACCGACCTGCTCAAGCACGCCGATACCGCGATGTATCACGCCAAAGATCGTGGCCGCAACACCTACCAGGTTTATACCGATGCCATGGACGCCCAGGTGCGGTTCCGCGCCAGCATGGGCAACCAACTGCACAAGGCATTGGAGCGCGGTGAATTGCGCGTGGTCTATCAACCCAAATTGGCGCTGATCGACCAGCACATCACCGGCGCCGAAGCCTTGCTGCGCTGGTACAACCCGGTGTTGGGCGAAATTTCTCCGACCACCTTCGTTCCGATCGCCGAAGAGACCGGTTTGATTGTGCCGATTGGCGAGTGGGTGATTCGCCAGGCCTGCGAGCAGATTCAGCGCTGGACCGCCGTCGGCATCAACCAGGCCAGAATCGCCGTCAACGTATCGGCAATGCAGTTGTTTCGGGGCGAATTGTTCAGCCGCATGCAGCAGATTCTCAACGAATATGGGGTCGCCGCCAATCGCATCGAGATCGAATTGACCGAATCCATGCTGATGGCGAGCCCAGAACAAAGTATCGCTACCCTCACCCAGATCCGGGCTTTGGGAGTACACATCGCGGTCGACGATTTCGGCACCGGTTATTCGTCGCTGGCCTACCTGAAGCGGCTGCCGATCAACAGCTTGAAGATCGATCAAACCTTCGTTGCCGACCTGACCATCGACCCCGATGACGAGACCATCATCGCCACCGTCATCATGATGGCGCATTCGCTGGGGCTCAACGTCATCGCCGAGGGCGTGGAAACA
>Ga0210033_1003581_pt1 | contig 12501 bp, 8 predicted proteins | sample CryGeymeta201501_FD_185465 | JGI IMG/M metagenome (GOLD analysis project Ga0210033, IMG submission 185465) | Groundwater microbial communities from Crystal Geyser aquifers in Utah, USA - Crystal Geyser metaG 2015-01 (SPAdes) (version 2) | ecosystem: Environmental > Aquatic > Deep subsurface >... | reverse complement strand
GAAGCGCATCGATGTCGAGCGGCTGGTCGCGGGTCGCATCCCGCGTCTGGCGGCGGCCGTCGAGAAGCAGATCAGCACGGTGGATTGATTCATGGCCAAGCGAATTTCCATCCTCGTCGCGCTCGAAGGGGCCGACGAGGGGCTCAAACGCGCCATCACGTCCGCCGAGCACAGTCTCGGCGAACTCTCGACCACCGCCAAGACCGCCGGGGCCAAGGCTGCCGCCGGAATGGCCGAGGTCAAGGCCGGGATGTTGGCCTTCGGCGATCAGGTGGCGACGGCCAAGACGCAGTTGCTGGCCTTCCTCACCATCAACTGGGCGGCGGGCAAGGTGCAGGAGATCGTGCAGATCGCCGACGCCTGGAACATGATGTCCGCGCGGCTCAAGCTCGCCACAGCAGGCAGCAGCGAGTACACGGTCGCCCAGAAAGAACTGTTCGCCATCGCGCAGCGCATCGGTGTTCCCATCCAGGAAACCGCTACGCTCTACGGCAAGCTCCAGCAGGCGGTGCGGATGCTGGGCGGCGAGCAGAAGGATGCGCTCTCGCTCACCGAGAGCATCTCGCAGGCGCTGCGCATCTCCGGCGCATCGGCCACCGAGGCGCAGTCGTCCCTGCTGCAGTTCGGGCAGGCGCTCGCCTCCGGGGTGCTGCGGGGCGAGGAATTCAACTCTGTCGTCGAGAACAGCCCCCGTCTGGCGCAGGCACTGGCCGACGGCCTGAACGTGCCCATCGGACGGCTGCGCCGGCTCGCCGAGGAAGGGCGGCTCACCGCCGACGTGGTGGCTAACGCGCTGATGAGCCAGAAGGACAAGCTGGCCAGCGAGTACGCGCAACTGCCGATGACCGTCAGCCAGGCCTTCACGCGCCTGTCGAACGTCTTCGGGCAGTGGATCAGCAAGCTCAATGAATCGACCGGCATCACCAAGCAGCTCGCCGGGGCGATGACGTGGCTGTCGGAGAACCTGGACACGGTGATGCAGTGGTTGAAGCGCATCGCCGAGGTCGGCCTCGCGATGCTGGTCTACCGCCTGATCCCGGCGCTGATCACTGCCTGGCAGACGGCAGGTGCGGCGGCGGTGACAGCGGCCAGAGCCACGGCGGCGGCGTGGGCGACGGTGAACCTGTCGCTCTCCAATGCCATCGCCACGGTCGGCAAGCTGCGCGTGGCGTTCGGGGTGCTCGGCGCAGCCATCATCGGCTGGGAGATCGGGACGTGGCTGTCGGATAAGTTCGAGATCGTCCGCAAGGCGGGCATTTTCATGGTCGAGGTGCTGATGAATGGCATCGAGCACCTGCAATTCCGGTGGGAAGTGTTCGCCGCCATCTTCACGTCTGACACCATCGCCGAAGCCACCAAGCGCCACGAACAGCGGCTCGCGGAGATGAATCGCATCTTCGCCGAGATGTACGCCGGCGCCACCGAAGGTGCGAACGCGGCCAAGGGCGCGATGAACACCGCCGCGACTGCCGCCGAGGAGATCGCCAAGCGGCTCGAAGTCGTGCGGCAAGGTACGCAGGAAGCGGTCGGACGCGGCATCGAGGCCGTTCACGCCGCGCTGGCGAGCTTGGATACCCGGCTCGGCAAGGTCGAACAGGCGGTCGGCAAGGCCCAAGGCGTGGTCAACGACGCCACCGCAAAAATGGCAGAAGCCTACAAGGGGCTGACGGCCATCGTCGAGGCCAGCCTCGCGCAGCAGGTGCTGGCGGTGAAGAACCGCTACGACCAGGAGAAGGCGGAACTGGAGCGCACCCAGCAGTCCGAAACCGCCAAGATCACCAAATCCACCCAGCTGCTCACCGAAGCACTGACTCAGCAGACGACGCTGCGCCGTCAGGCCACCACCGAGACGCTCGGCCTGATCGATCAGGAAGCGCAGGCGCGCAAGGACGCCGCCGCCCGGCAAGGCCAGACCGAGGAAGAGCGCCGGGCCAACGTGCAGCGGGTCGAGGACCAGATACTGGCGACCAAGCGCCAGACGCTGACGCAGGCGCTGGCCGAGTACCGCCAGCACATCGACGCCCTCAATGCCGAGGCGAACCGTCACCTGGCGGAAGTGCAGCGCATCGAGGAGGCCAAGCGCCAGCTGTCGATGACGACCGAGGAACGTGTCCGCGACATCCATCGGCAGGGCATGACCGATTTCGAGGCGACGGAAGATCGTAAGCGCCAGATCGCCGAGTACCAGTCCAAGGCCCGGGATGCCCTCGCTGCGGGTGAATTGGAGCAGGCCCGCCAGCTCGCGCAGAAGTCGATGGACATGGCCGCGCAGGTGGCCGGCTCGCAAGCCAGTGAAGCCAAGCGCGGCGAGGAAGCGCGCAAGCAGTCCGAACAGGCGGTGTCTCAGGTCACACAGCTCGAAGCGCAGTCGCGCGAGGCGTACCGCAGGCAGGAGTACCAGCAGGCCGCCGATTTGATGCGGCAGGCCGATCAGATGCGCGCCGAACTGGCGCAGAAGGTCAATAACGCCGATGCGCAGGCCGCGCAGGGCAAACAGGGTGTGAGTGATGCCATCGACCACATCCGCCAGTCCGAGGAAATCCTCAACCAGACGCTGGATGCCGAAGCGAATGCGCACCAGACAGCGGCACGCTCGGCAATCACCGCACGCGATGAGATTCAGCGCACGCTGACCGAGACCACGCGCCAGATCGACGACATCACGGCCAAGCTCCGGGACGGTCTCAAGGTCACGCTCGACGCGGACACCACACGTTTCGACACGGCAATCGCCGATCTGGACAAGGCGCTGGCCGAGAAGAAATACCTGCTGCAGATCCAGGCCGATCTGCAGGAAGCGGAGAAGCAGCTCAAGGAATACGAGGCGCTGCTGAAAGAGGGCAAGACACTCCCGGTCGATGCCGACGTGTCGAAGGCACGCGAGGCGCTGGACAAGCTCAAGGCCTACGCCGATCAGCACGCGCAGTTCGAATTGAAGGTGGCGACCGAGCAGGCGCAGGCGGCTATCACCGATGTCGATAGGATGATCAAGGCGCTGGATCGCATCCAGACCGAATCACAGCATCAGGTGGCCAGCAACGTCGGCGCGGTTCGCGAGGAGATCGACAGCCTCAACGGGCGCAACACGTCCAGCACCCACACCATCTATGTGACCAAGGTGGAAACCAATGCCACGGGCGGACTGGTCGGTGGCGCGGGTGGTGGTGTCCGTCGCTTTGCCGACGGCGGCGCGGTAGCTCCGGCCTTTCCCCGGATGAGTGGTGGCGCCGTCCCCGGCTCGGGCCACCACGACACGGTGCCGCGCACCCTGGATGCCGGGGCCTTCGTGATCCGCAAGGCGGCCGCGCAGAAGTACGGTCGCGGCGCGCTCTCGCGTCTGGCCAATGGCGTCGCCCACTTCGCTGCCGGCGGGCGTGTTGCCTTATTGGGCAGTCCCGTCTCCACAGGCACTGATCCGAACAATAAGCCGAGCAATCCCAAGCCCAAGCCCAAGAAAAACCGCGAGGCGTCCGAGGCGCTGAAGATGATCGATCTCGGCCTGCGAGGGATGAATGAATACTCGAGCTGGCTGCAGTGGAAGTATGGCGCATCGGTCAGCCTGGACGCGAAGCGAAAGACGATGGAGAACTTCAACGGTTATGCGCAGCGAGATCGCCGCACGCTGGAAGGCTTCATCGACCGCAAGACGCCGACCACTAACGAGCGCCAGAACATCGACCGCATCAAGCAGACGTGGCGGCAGGCGATGGCCCAGCCGCTGCTCTGGGGCGAAGACCTGGAGCGCGAGCTGATCGACTACATGGAGCAGAACCAGGGGCAGTTCTTCCGGCGCGGTGGTGTCGCGAAATCCGACACCATCCCGGCGATGCTCACGCCTGGGGAGTTTGTCGTGAACCGGCATGCCGTCGCCCGCTACGGCGCGGGCTTCTTCGAGGCCATCAATAACCTGAGCGCTCCGGCGCGGCTACTTGCCGGGCGTGCGCTGGCGGGCATTCAGGGCTTTGCCTCGGGCGGTCTGGTGCAGCCCGCAAGCCGCAGCCTGCCACGTCCGTCGCTGCCCGATGGCACACCTACCCGCACCGTGCGCGTGGAACTGTCCTCCGGGCAGCAGAAGGTCAACGCCACCGTCGATGCGCGCGACGAGGCGCGACTGCTGCACCTGCTGGACGCCGCCCGCGCCCGCACGGCTTGAAGGATTCCCGATGCAACTGAAGAACCTCGATACCTTGGTGGATATGCCATTGCCCGATGACTTGCTGTGGAGCGACGAGCACGCGTGGTCGCCTGCGGTCGCCAATACGTCCTACCTGATTACCGGGGCCTTGCTGATCCAGTCGGCCACCCGGCAGGCGGGACGCCCGATCACCCTGGTGGGCGCACCCGACATGGCTTGGGTCACGCGGGACACGGTCGAGCAACTACGGGCCTGGGCCGCGCTTCCAGTCGGCAGCGCCACCGGCCGATTCGGCCTGACCATCGCCGATGGCCGCTCGTTCACCGTGGCCTTCCGACACGCGGAAACCGCCACCGAGGCCGAACCCGTGCTGGGCATCCCGGCGCGATCTGGCTCCGACTTTTACCGCCTGACCCTTCGATTTCTGGAGATTGTCTGATGCCGATTCAATCTGGCGACGTGAAGCTGCTCCAGTCCGCCGTGATGGCGGATGTACCTGAAGGCGGCGGCGCGCCCACGGGCCACACCATTGCCGATGGCGTCTCGAACGCCATCTTCCCTGACATCTCCGAGCTGGATCGCGCCGGAGGCCGCGTCAATCTGCGCAAGAGCTTCGTGCAAGTGGCCACGGATGACACCGACACCTACTTCGGGGCCAACGTCATCGTCGCCGAGCCGCCGCAGGACGAGCGCGTCAGCGTCACGCTGTTCTCTACCCGCGAGACCTTCGACACCCGTGAGCAGGCGCAGACCCGCATCGAGGCCTACCTCAACAAGGGCCCCGAGTGGGCAGGCTACCTGTTCGAGAACCACATCGCGGGCCAGCGCGTGATCCAGTTGTTCCAGCGCACGACCGACGCGATCCCCAACGTTGGCCAGACGCTCGTCCTCATCGAAAACGAGGGACTGTCCACCCAGAAGGAGCAGTACGTCCGGGCCACTGCCGTGTCGTCGGTTGAGCGCACCTTCACCTACAACGGCGACCAGGACTACAAGGCGTCGGTCGTTACCGTCGATACCAGCGACGCGCTGCGCTACGACTTCACCGGCTCGCCCGCAAGTCGCACGTTCACTCGCGCCGCGAACAGCACCAAGACGCGCGACACGGTCGTGGCGGACGCCGGAACCTACGTCGGGGTCGTACCGCTGACCCAAGCAGCGTCCGTCGGCGACTTCACCATCAAGGGCACCTCCATCTACACGCAGCTCGTGCCGAGCGCGCAGACCGAGACGCCGATCTCCTTCGCGCCACCTTACGCCGCAGCGGGGCTGCCCGTTCCGGGCGCGGCGCCCGTGAGCTACACGGCCAGCCACGCCTGGAACACCAGCATCAATTTCAACTTGCCGGGCGGTTGCCTGCCGGGGTCGCTGTCCATCGTCACCGATGGCATCACGGTCTTCGACGATGCGGGCCTGCTCAAGACGGCGAGCGGGAACATCGGCGTCATCGACTACGCCAACGGCATCCTGAGCCTGAATTCCGGCTCGATGTCCAACAGCAAGGCCATCACCTACACGCCTGCCGCGCAGATTCTGCGCGCGCCGCAAAGCTCGGAGATCCCGGTCACGCCCGAGTCGCGCAGCCAGTCTTACGTGGGCACGGTCAACCCGGTGCCGCAGCCCGGCACGCTGTCGGTCAGCTACATGGCACAGGGCCGCTGGTATGTCTTGTCCGACAGTGGCAACGGTTCGCTCCAGGGCCTGGATGCCAGCTACGGCGCGGGCACCTTCCACAAGGACACCGGGGCCTTCGTGGTGACGCTTGGCGCACTGCCCGACGTCGGCTCGTCCTTGATCCTGACCTGGAACGTGCCGACGCAGGAGACGCAGCATCCGACCGCCGACCTGAAGGCATCGCAGGCCTTGCAGCTCGCCCCGCCCGCAGGCAAGAGCGCGCAGCCTGGCTCGCTCACCATCACCTGGCCGCACGAGAGCGGCACGGGCACCCGCACGGCGTCCGCCGCAACCTCTGGCGAGATCATTGGAGACGCCACCGGCAATCTGAACGTCGCGCAGAACCGCTTGAGCTTCGCGCCGCATGTCCTGCCGCCCGTCGGCGCGCTGCTGACCGTGGACTACGTTGCAGGCCCCAAGCAGGAAGACAGCTTCGCGCACCCCTCGCGGGACGGCCAGGGCAAGGTGCCGGTGACCGCGACCCTGGGCGCCATCGAGCCGGGGTCATTGGAGATCGAATGGAACACCCTGGCCGATACCGCTGTGCTTGGGGCCTACACGACGCAGCAGATTCAGGCGATGGGACTGGGTTTGTTGAATCTCGTCGATCCAACGCAGTACGCCCGCGACGATGGCGCGGGCAATGTGCTACGCGCAGGCCAAGTCATCGGCACCGTTAACTACGCCACTGGGGCCGTGCAGTTCCAGCCCGACGTCACTGTCCAGATTCCAAGTCCAGTCTACAGCGCGCAGAGCCTCGGCTTGACCTCGGCCGGCGGCCAGATGTTCCGCCTCAACTACGGCGGCATCCGCTACGTGGACGCGCCTTCTATGTACCCGAACGACGAGTCCGGCTACGTGAAGCTGCGCTACAACAGCGCGGGCTCGACCAGCAACCACAGCGAGACGTTCGCGTTCAGCCTGGCGTTTCGGCTGGTGCCCGGCGTCAACGCGCAGGTGGTGACCGGCACGGTATTGCTGGCCATCGCAGGCAGCCAGCCCTGGGGCGACAACGGACAGGGCACGCTGCGCGAGTTCACCACCAGTGGCTGGGTCACGCGCGGCACGATCAACTACCTGTCCGGGGACGTGGCGCTCACATCCTGGTCGGCAGGCGCGACCAACAGCATCACGCGCGCCAGTTGCGTGACCACGGTCGGCGAGAACATCTCCAGCGAGTACGTGTTCCGCACCGGTGCCGCGCCACTGCGCCCGGGATCGCTCTCCATCCAGTTCGCCCGCGCGGTGGGTGGAACCCAGACCGTGACGGCAGGCATCGACAGCACGATCACCGCGTCCGGCGTCATCGGCAATGTCGATTACGACACCGGCCTCGTGCGGGTGCGGTTTGGCACCGTGGTCACGGCGGCGGGCAACGAGAGCGAGCCGTGGTTCGACGCCGATAACGTGCGACCGGACGGCAATATCTTCCGGCCCGAGCCGGTGGCGGCCTCCAGCCTGCGCTACAGCGCCGTGGCCTACAGCTATCTGCCCCTGGATGCGGCGCTGCTGGGTATCGACCCGGTGCGCCTGCCCAGCGACGGGCGGGTGCCGATCTTTCGCCCCGGTGGCTTCGCCGTCGTCGGCCACACCGGTCGCATCACCGCCTCGGTCAGCAACGGCCAGACCATCGACTGTGCCCGCGTGCGTCTTTCGCGCGTGCGCGTGGTCGGCCACGACGGCGTGGTGATCCACATCGGCTACATCACCGATCTGGAAGCGGGCACCGTCACCTTCACCGACGTGACCGGCTACAGCCAGCCTGTGACCATCGAGCACCGCATCGAGGACATGGCCGTGGTGCGCGATGTGCAGATCAACGGCGAGATCAGCTTCACGCGCCCGCTGACGCACGCCTATCCGCTGGCTAGTACCGGCGATCCAGCCTCTGGCAGTTTCGTCTCCAGTGCGCTGGTGGCCGGTGACCTGTTCGCCCGCGTGAACCTCGTGTTCGACCAGAGCACCTGGAACGGCAGCTGGTCGGATGAACTCGTCGGCAGCGACGCCACTGCCACCTTCAACCACACCCAGTACCCGATCACGGTCACCAATCGCGGCGCGCTCACCGAGCGCTGGGTGGTGCGCATGACCAACAGCACCTCGTTCGAAGTCATCGGCGAGAACGTCGGCGTGATCGCCACCGGCAACACCAGCGCCGACTGCGCGCCCAACAACCCGGCGACCGGCGTGCCGTACTTCCGTCTGCCAGCCCTCGGCTGGGGCAACGGCTGGGCCACCGGCAACGTGCTGCGCTTCAACACCATCGGCAGCCAGTTCCCGGTCTGGGTGGTGCGCACCGTCCAGCAGGGGCCGGAATCCGTGCCCGACGACCACTTCACGTTGCTGATTCGCGGCGACGTCGACACCCCTTGACCAGAAGGAATCAATTCAATGGCTGACCTCACCGTCAAATACTTCAACAGCGGCATGACCGGCGCGCCCCAGATCACCAACAACTGGGGCGATCTGGTGACGATGCTCGATGCCTGCCTCGTCAACGGCTTCGCCTTGAAGGCCATCGACACGCTGACCTTCGCCGATGGCGTGGCCACCGCCACCATCAGCGCGGGCCACGCCTACTCGCCCGAGCAGGTGGTCGAGATCGCCGGGGCCGACCAGCCCGAGTACAACGGGCAGTTCCGCGTCCTGACGGCGACGATGACCACGTTCACCTATGCGGTGACCGGCTCGCCCGTCTCGCCCGCGACGAGCGCGACCAGCCTCGCGGCCAAGGTCGCGCCACTGGGCTGGGAGAAGGCGTTCGCGGGTACGAACAAGGCGGCGTACCGCAGCCAGAACCCCACCTCGCCGCAGAACCTGCTGCTGATCGACGACAGCCTGAAGATGCCCGGCTACACGACGACGTGGGCCAAGTGGGCGAATGTTGGCATCTGCGAGAACATGACCGACATCGACACCATCGTCGGCGCGCAGGCCCCCTATGACCCGAACAACCCGACGAAGAACTGGAAGCAGGTGCAGGCCAACCAGTGGGGTTGGTACAAGTGGTACCACGCCAGAACCATCGGCTACGAAAGCTACGGCGACAACGGCGTCGGCAACCGCAACTGGGTGCTGATCGGCGACGACCGGCTGTTCTACCTCTTCTGCACCAACGCAGCGGACTACCCCTCGAATGGCCGCAACAGCTACTGCTTCGGCGACATCCTGGGCTTCAAGCCCGCCGACAACTACGCGACGGTGCTGGCCGCCGATGACAACGATCTGGGGATGAACAACTACGTAAGCTATCCAGGGCAGTTCAGCGACTACGGGCTGATTTTGTCTCTGAGATTCACCGGTAAGGTGCTGCTGCGCAATCACACCCAACTCGGCAATCCCGTCCGGTTCGGACTCACGTCGCTGAACACGAACAACAACCAGCAAATCTGCGGCCGGGGCCCGATGCCGTTTCCGAACGGCCCGGACTACAGCCTGTGGCTGCTGCCGACCTATGTGCAGCAGGAGGACGGCCATATGCGCGGCATCCTGCCCGGGATGCTGTGGATGCCCCAAGACCGGCCCTATAGCGATCAGACCATCGTCGACAACGTGGTGGGTCAGGCGGGCAAGCGCTTCTTGCTGGTCAGGACGCAGTACAGCTCGGAAACCGAAGGCGCTCAGATCGCGTTCGACATCACCGGGCCGTGGAGGTAAACGTGGCAGACGAGAACGTGTTTGTCGCCCCGTTGCAGCGCTTGCACAGCCCGAACTCCGATCAGTGGGATCAGCCAGGCATCTACCCGCGCCAGTATCATGGCGTGGCCAGCGCACGCCGGAATATCTATTTCGGCGGCAACGGCCAGATCACCGGCACCGTCAAGGAGAAGGGCCAGCCTGACCAGCCATTGGTGCGGCGGGTGCAGATCATCAGCGAGAACACCCGCGTCCTGGTCGCCGAGACCTGGTCAGACACCGGAGGCAACTACCGATTCGAACTGCTAGACCCGGCGCAGCGCTACACCGTGGTCAGCTACGACCACAAGCAGATGTACCGCGCGGTGATCGCGGACAACCTACGCCCGGAGATGATGCCGTGACCGTTGCCATCACGCAGGAACACAACGAGGCGCGGCTGGCGGGCACCTTGGCCTTCCTCGATGCGGGAACCAACCCGGCGCGGCTGCGCATCTATGGCGGCACGCGTCCCGTCACCCCGGCGACTACGCCATCGAGCGCGATGCTGGTCGAGATCGCGCTCACCAAACCCGCAGGGACGATTGCGGACGGGCTGCTAACGCTCACCCAGCAGGAGGACGGCCTCATCGTAGCCAATGGCATCGCCACCTGGGCGCGGCTGGTCAACGGCGAAGAGGTCACCGCGCTCGATCTGGATTGCAGCGGCACCGATGGCGCTGGCGATGTGAAGCTCGCTAGTACCAACCTCTATCTGGGTGGCGACGCCCGGATGGTGTCGGCCATTCTGGGCTGAAGCGTGGTGTGGTGAGCGATGCCTGCGAACTCTGGGCAGAACGTCGACCTGCTCTTCGATCAACCGGCTGCTACCGACGCCAATTTGGTGTTCGGGGCCAACTACATCGCCCCGAGCAACGATGTGACGGTGCGGGCCACGCTGCCGCTGCCGGTGGCAAGCATTGCCTTCATCCTGCTTGCGCAGCTGGATGTGCTGGCCGAGTTGCCGGGCTTGACAGTCAGCACGCTCACCCTGCGCCCGAGCGTGCCGATCAACGTTGGTGTGGCCAGCCTGCCCGGGGTGGTGCTCACCGGCGAGGTGCGCTACGCCTCGCGCACGCAGCGCCCGACGGTGGGCCAAACGGCGCACGAATGGCAGCAGGCCGCGCAGCGCGAGGACGGCGCAGCGCAGAGCCAGCAGGATGCGACGGCGACGCCCGCAGGCTGGGGTGCGGTGTGGCAGCGTGCGGGCGTGTCGGTTCACGGCATTGCGCACCACCTGCCGCCGGTCTTGGTGGCCGCGCCACTGCAACGCCGCACGGGTCAGCAGCAGGCGATGCCATTGCACGCCGCGACGTGGTTCCGCCACGAGGACGCCACGTCCATCTCGCCGATGAGTCTGGCCGTGTTCCAGAACGCCACCCGTCTGCGCGACGCCACGCGCTTCGCGCATCAGGACGGTGATCGCGGCAAGCGCGCCGGTCGGCTCGCCCTCTGGCAGAACGCAAGGCCGCTGACGCAGCGCCAGGGTTCGGACTTCCAGAGCGCAAGCCGCCGACCGGTGGGCTGGCCTGGCCGCTACCATGATGCTATGCGGCCACCGCCCGGCATCAGCGTGTGGGTGATCCCCGAGCCGCCCGCGCCGCAACCTTGCTACACGCCGAGCGCCCACCTGCTGTTCGCCGCGTTGGCTCCAGCGGACAGCCACTTGCTGTTCGTTTGTAGAAACCACATCGACCCACCTCCCGATGGGGAGCCGGTGGTCGTTCCCGTTAGGAGGGTCTATCTCGTGATCAACAACGTGACCCTGCACCGGCTGCCCGATGGCCTGCCGGTGCCAGTGTTCAGCCTTTCACTTGCGCTCGATGCCGCCTCCTGGACGTGGGGCTTCGATGCGCTGCTGCCCGCCGCCGCAGAAAATCTTGTCGCACCTGGCAGCAACGGCGGTCCGGTCGAACTGCTGGCCAGCGTGAACGGCACGGCCTTCCGGGTGCTGGCCGAAAGCATCAGCCGCGAGCGGGTGTTTGGCGACGCGAGCATCCGCATCTCGGGACGAGGGCGCAACGCCGTTCTGGCCGCGCCTTACGCGCCGGTGATGACGTTCTCGAACACCGAGGGCCGCACTGCTCGGCAGTTGATGGACGACGTGCTCACGGTCAATGGCATCCCGCTGGGCTGGGCGGTCGATTGGGGCCTGACCGACTGGAACGTCCCCGCCGGTGCGTTCGCGCAGCAGGGGTCGTGGATCGACGCACTGACCGCCATTGCCGGTGCTGCAGGTGGCTACTTGATTCCGCATCCCTCGGCCCAGAGCATCCGCGTGCGTCATCGCTACCCGGTCGCGCCTTGGGAATGGAGCACGGTCACGCCCGACTTCGTGTTGCCCGTCGATGCTGTCGCCCGCGAGTCGCTGCGCTGGTTGGAAAAGCCTGCGTACAACCGCGTGTTCGTTTCCGGGCAGGACGTAGGCGTGCTCGGGCAGGTGACCCGGGCCGGGACTGCCGGGGATGTGCTGGCACCGATGGTCGTCGACCCGCTGATCACCGAAGCCGCTGCGGCGCGGCAACGCGGCATCGCCGTACTGGCTGATACCGGGCAACAGATCGAGGTGAGCCTGCGCCTGCCGGTGCTCGCTGAGACCGGGATCATCGAGCCCGGCGCATTCGTGGAGTACCAGGACGGCAGCGTCACGCGGCTGGGCCTCGTGCGCTCGACCCAAGTGGAAGCCGGTTTGCCCGAGGTATGGCAGACGCTGGGAGTGCAGGCCTATGCATAACCTCTATGAGCAGTTTCGCCAGCTCATCCCCGACCCGCCGCTACAGGCGGGAACCGTGATCGACGTCGGCTCCGGCGTGGTCACTGTTGCATTGCCCGGTGGTGGCCGAATCAAGGCGAGGGGCTCTGCGGCCATTGGCCAGAAGGTGTTCGTGCGCGACGACGCCATTGAAGGTATCGCCCCCAGCCTGATGCTGGAAATCATCGAGATCTGAAACCCCACTGATTTAACCCTGAGACCCGCCCTGATGCTCGCGCATCGGGCGGGTTTCGCATTTCTGGAG
>Ga0210033_1003579_pt1 | contig 12506 bp, 10 predicted proteins | sample CryGeymeta201501_FD_185465 | JGI IMG/M metagenome (GOLD analysis project Ga0210033, IMG submission 185465) | Groundwater microbial communities from Crystal Geyser aquifers in Utah, USA - Crystal Geyser metaG 2015-01 (SPAdes) (version 2) | ecosystem: Environmental > Aquatic > Deep subsurface >... | reverse complement strand
ACCGCCGAGGTTTCGAAGGCAACGGCGGTCGGGCGAGACCCACTTATCTTGACTTGTCAAGGGATCTCGCCAGGCTCCTTGCTAGGGTTTGGGACAGTCCCCGGCGACGTGAACCCCGACGAGCAGCCCGAGCGCAGCCCAGGCCAGCCCGGCACGAGGCGCGGCGGACCGCTCCTGCCGAGGAGCGCCAGCGGGCCGGGGGAGCTGCGGCATGCCGAGGTCCGGGAGGTAGCAGGCGCGGCACCATAGCCGCAAGGATCAAGGTCACCGGCAGCGCGTGCGACAAACGAGCCACCGGGCTCCCGATGCGGGCGCGCGGCGCTGCACGGCGCCGCAGGGCGACGGGGCGAGTAAGATGGGCCCCGACGCAGCCGCACCTGCGTGCTTGGAGCGCAGCCATGAAGGACCACAAGGCCCCCGAACGCCGACAGCCCGCCCCCTCGCCCACAGGGAGCGCGACCGGCGCCCAAGGCGCCGACAAGCAGGCCCTGCTCGGCAACGCGGCCATCCAGGAGCAGCTCGGCACGGCCCGCAATCCCGCCGCCCAGAACCTCGCCGCGCTGAGCGATGGCTACGGCATGGCGGGCACGGGGCTGCGCGTGTCCAGCAAGGTGGCTGGAGGTGCGGCCGGCGCCTTGGGCGGGCTGATGGACACCACGGGCCTGGCGGGCGCCACAGGCAAGCTCGGCGCGGCGGGGGGTGTCTGGCAAGCAGCAGGTGGCACCGCACAGCTCACGGGCGCGCTGATGGACGAGGGCCGGGACGGCAGCGAGCGCGTCCTGGACGGCATGGAAGGAGGCGCGAACGTCGTCGGGGGCGTGGGCTTCGCCAACCCCTGGGTGGCGGGTCCCGCCAACGCCCTGAACGCGGGCCTGAAGGTCGGGCGCAGCGGCGACAAGAGCGTGCGCGAGCTGGGCATCTTCAAGGACGCCCAGGGCCGCCCCGAGTCGGCCAGCGAGATGGCCGCCAACGGGGCCTGGTCGGCCAAGGAGTACGTCGAGGGCCTGACCGGCAGCTCCACCCTGGGCCACGTGACCGGGGCGCTGACCGGGGTGCCCCTGGCCGCAGCCGGCGCGCTGGCCGCGACGGGCAGCTTCCTGGGCGAGACCGCCGCCAAGGGCACGATCCTGGGCGAGGAGCTCTACGACCGGCTGCGGGGCGGGCAGGAGCACGGCGGGCAGGAGAAGGGCGGCAAGGCGGGCGGCAAGGCGGGCAGCAAGCGCTGAGCCTGCCGGCGCCGACGGCGCCAACCAGGTCACCAGCGCCGCTGGCGTGCCATACTCCGCGCCGTGCCGAAGCTCCGCAAGCTGTGGCCCTGGCTCGGCGTCGGCGCGGTCTACCTCGTCGGCGCCATCGTCTTCCTGTGGCCGATGCCGGCCCACATCCGCACCCACATCTGGGGCGACCGCTTCGACGCGTGGACGACGCTGTGGCTCATCGACCACTTCGCCGACGGCCTGCGCGACGGCACGCTGAGCGCCCACACCACCGACATCCTGTTCCCCATGGGCTACGACCTGTGGTCCTTCGGGCACGCGGCGCTGCAGCTCTTGGGCGCCTTGCTGATGCTGCTCGGCCTGCCGCTGGTGCTGTCCTACAACCTTCTGCTCATCGGCGGCATCGCGAGCAGCGGCCTGGCCGCCCACGCCCTGGGCCGGGCCCTGTCCCGGGACCACCTGGGCGGCTTCGTCGCCGGCATCGCCTTCTGCACCAGCCCCTACCTGTACGGCGAGGGCGCCGCCGGCTGCATCGAGCTGGTCGCCGCCGGCCTCATCCCGCTCTTCGCCCTGACCCTGGTCCGGGTGGCCCGCGCCCCCAGCTGGCGCACCGCCCTGCCGGCCGCCGGGGCCCTGGCCATCGTGGGGCCCTTCAACTGGTACTACACGCTCTTCGCCGGCATGTTGGGCCTGGGCTTCGCCGCCTGGCAGCTGCTGGCGGGCCGCCGCAAGGCCGTGGCCTGGATGCTCGGCGCCATGGCCCTCGCCGCCGCCACCAACGCGCCCCTGATCCCGCTGGTCCGCCAGGAGACCCCGACCCGGCCGGCCATCTCGGCGGCGCTCTTCGAGGATCCCCAGGCCTGGGCCCGGGCCGATGAGCTGACCAACAGCGCCCTGCCGCTGTCGGAGCTCAGCATGGAGCGGGCCGAGGAGGTGGACGCCTTGCAGGTCTACCGGAACTCGACGGCCCTGGCGTCCCTGCTGGTCGCCCGCTTCACGGTGAACCCCTTGCAGTCGACCCCCGGCGCCCTGGCCTTCTGCGTGGGCCTGCTGGGCCTGGCCGCCGGCCGCCGCCGGGCGCTGGGCTGGGGCGCCATCGCCCTGGGCGCCACGATCCTGACCCTGGGCCCCTTCCTGGCCCTAGACGAGACCCCGCCCCTGCACGGCTGGGCCGGCGACCTGCCGCTGCCCTACTACTGGGCCTACCAGTACCTGCCCTTCTTCTCCAAGGCCTACCGCCCCTACCGCATCGGCGTCATCACGCTGACCTGCCTGGGGGCCATGGGGGCCGTGGGCGTGGCGGCGATGAGCACCCAGGTCCGCCGCCGCTGGCTGGCCCCCGGCGCGGTGCTGCTGGGCCTGGTCGGCTTCACCCAGCCCTTCTGGTCCGGGGATCGCCCCGCCGAGCGCCCGCTCTTCGACGCGCGGGTGCCCGAGCTGTACCGCCACCTGGAGCAGGCCCCGCCCGGCGCCGTGGTGGAGCTGCCCCTGCAGTACCAGCCCACGACCATCGCCAACGCCCGCTACCAGTACGCCCAGGCGACCCACGAGCACCCGGTGCTCAACTGCAACCAGCTCATCCGCCGCGGCGATCTGCTGGCCTTCCGCGACTATGTCGCTGGCAACGCCTTCCTGTCGGCCATGGTCGACCTGGCCCGCCAGCCCCCGCCCTACCGCTTCGGGGGGGCCGACCTGGCGGCCCTGCGCGCCGATGGCTTCCGCTACGTGGTGGTCCGGACCCGGGTCGAGGCGGACATGTTGGGCCTGGCCGGCGAGGCGGCGGCCGACCTGGTGAGCGAGCCGGCCCTGGGCATGTTGAAGGAGGTCCTGGGCCCCCCCTGGTACCAGGACGAGGACGGGCGCATCTACGAGCTGCCCCAGGACCCCGACCCGGGCCGGGTGTGGACCTTCGACGGCGGCGACGTGGTCGACGTGGACTTCCCCCTAGACGCCCTGCGCGACCACCTGCCCCTGCGGATCCAGGCCGGGACGCAGGTCGCGTTGTGGACCGGCCCGGCCCGGCAGCTGTCCTTCTGGGCCCGGCCGGAGCAGGGCGAGGGCCTGGTCCTGCGGGTGGGCGAGGAGGAGCGGCCCCTGGAGCTGGCTCCAGGGCAGTGGACCTGGGTGCAGGTGCCGGTCGCGGAGGGCCAGGAGACGGTGGCCCTGGCGGCGGGCGCCCAGGACGTGGAGCTGGCCCTGACCCGGCTGCAGGCCCGGGTGCCCCCCGCGGCGTTGGCGGGCGCGCTGCCGGGCGCGCTGCCGGGCGCGCTGGCGGGGGCGGCGCCATGAAGCAGGTCATCGCGGGAGTGGCCGGCCTGCTGGGCGGCGCCTGCTTCTTCGTGCTGGTGGGCCCCCACCTGCGGCAGTCCTTGCAGGGGCAGCGACCCGACCTGTCCCAGACCGGCCAGGCCCAGGTCCTGGAGGCCCGGGTCCGGGCCCTGCCGGCCGAGGACCCCCTCGCCCGCGCCCTGGCCCCGGGCCTGGCCCGCGACGAGGCCCTGGCCCGGGCCTCGGACCAGTGGTCCAACACCGCCGCTTCCCTCCTCTCCCCCGCCCAGCGCCAGCGCGCCTTGGAGCTGGCCGCCCAGGCCGGGCCGATGCCGGCGGCCCCGCCACGCCAGACGGACATCGAGCGGGACATGTGGGTCCTGGCCGACGCCATCGTCGAGCACTACGGCTTCCAGCCCACACCGCCGCCCGAGCCGGCGAGCCAGGACACCTGGATCGGGCTGGACCGCCGCAGCCGCGCCCACGCCTTGTGGGCCATCGTGCAGGCCGGCGAGCTGGAGCCGGACCAGGCCCAGGCCCTGCTGGCCGTCACCTTGCAGGCCATCCAGGCCCAGGTGGCGCGGGTCGCCAACCTGCGCAGCCTGCAAGCAGTGGCGCGGCAGGGTGTGCAAAGCGAAGCCAAACCCGGTAGCGTCGCCTCCTCTGCCGCGACCGCCCTGCCGGACGCGTCCTCTCCTCTTGCAGGCCCCCCGGCCGACCCACCTCAGGACTCGCCATGATCCTCTCCCTCCTCCTGGCCTGCTCTGGCGCCGATGCGCCCGCCCCGCCGGTCACGCCGCCCGTGGTGGCCCCGGCCCCCGCGCCCGGACCTGACCTGACGGATCTCTCGGCCCGCAAGGACCAGCTCAACGTCATCTTCATCGACGTCGACGCCATGCGGGACGACTTCCTGACGCCGGAATTCGCGCCCAACCTCTACAAGCTCGAGCAGCAGTCCATCGACTTCACGAGCGCCTCCTCGGCGGCTTCGTGGACGGTCCCGGCGACCATGAGCATCTGGACCGGCATGTGGCCCAGCCGGCACCACATCAACAACAAGCTGACGGCCAACGCCGCGGGCGAGATGGTCTTCAGCCACCTCGACGACGGCATCGCCACCTTCCCCGACCTGCTCACCAAGCAGGGCTTCCGGGCCGCCGCCTTCACCGGCGGGGCCGGCGTGCAGGCCCGCTTTGGCTACGACCGCGGCTTCGAGGTCTACCTGGACGACCAGGTCTTCGGCGGCTTCGACCACTCGCTGCCCCCGGCGACACAGTGGGTCGACGCCAACAAGGACGCCCACTTCTTCCTGTTCCTGCACGGCTACGATGTGCACGGTCAGCACAAGCTGCTCGACGAGAGCCCGCGACAGGCGGACCCGACCTACACGGGCAAGCTCGACGGCTCGATCGAGGAGCAGGCCCGGCTGCGCGAGGAGGGCCTGGCGGCGATCCAGAAGGCCGGCGACCCGCCGCGGCTGGACCTGGCCCCCGAGGACGCGGCCTTCCTCAAGGCGGTCTACGGCGCCAAGGTCAAGGAGGCGGACGCCCGCGTCGGCAAGATGTTGGACCACCTGGGCGAGCTGGGCCTGCTCGACACGTCGATCATCGTGGTCTTCGCCGACCACGGCGAGGAGTTCGGCGAGCACGGCTACATCGACCATGGCGCGACCCTGTGCGAGCACCAGCTCCACGTGCCCTTCTTCATCCACCTGCCCGGCGGACAGCACCAGGTCATCGACCAGCCGGTCAGCACGGTGGACCTGTTCCCGACCGTCTTCGACATGCTGGGCATCAACCCGCCCCAGGGCATCGACGGCCGCAGCCTGCTGCCCATCGTGCGCGGCCAGAAGCTGGACGTGCCCATCTACGCCGAGACCGACTACCGCTTCTTCGTGCACCTGCGCTCACTGAAGGCGGCCCCCAAGAAGCTGGTCCTGGACCTGGAGGACGGCGACAAGGAGCTCTTCGACCTGGTTGCCGACCCAGGCGAGCAGGCGGACCTGGGCGAGCAGGATCCCAAGACGACCTACGAGCTGGAGCAGTCGCTGCGCACCATCATGCTGGACATGAAGACCGACCCCCAGGACTACCTGGGCATCCACCAGGAGCCGGTCAAGGTCTACTGATGTCCCGGTGCGCCCTGCCAGGCGGGCCGGAGCGCGTCCGTGGGGATCCGAAGGGCGGTCGGGCCGGGTAGACTGCCGGTCGCCGCGCGTCCTTCTGCCGCCGAGGAGCCCTCGCCATGGCCTACAAGCCCTCCCTCGACCCCGTGCTCTACGAGAACGCCAACGGCGAGATCGACCAGCGGATCATGGCCATGATGCGCGAGCAGGACCGCAGGCCGGTGTCTGTGGACACGGCCCTGCCGCGGGTGACCCTGGTGGTCGGGCCCTCGCCCTTCAGCATGCCGCGGGGTTGGGAGTTCTTCCTGACCTCGCCCTACGAAGGCATCAGCTACATCGCGACGGTCCTGCACAACGCCGGCTACCCGGTGCGGATCATCGACGTCCGCTACGACCCGACGCCCTTGCAGACGGCGTGGAAGGCCTGCCTGCACGACACCGACGTCGTCGGCATCGCCACCTTCGAGGACAACTACCCCTTCGTCGAGAGCCTGATCCGCGAGCTGAAGGCCGCGAAGCCGCGCCTGCCCGTGATCCTGGGCGGCTCCCTGGTCACCAGCGTGCCGCACGTCTTCATGCGGGAGACCGCCGCCGACATCGCGGTGATCAGCGAGGGGGAGATCACGATCCTGGAGCTGATGAACAGCTTCACGCGCGGCGCCTGGGGCCACGAGCTGGCCAGCATCCGCGGGATCTGGTGGCGGGACGGCAAGGGCGACGTGCACCAGACCCTGCCCCGCGGCCAGATGCCGGACCTGGAGTCCCTGCCGGTGATGAACCTGGACCTGTGGCCCCAGTCCCGCGACCCGCGGGGCCTGCAGCCGCAGATCATCAGCAGCTACAGCCGCGGCTGCAAGATGGACTGCAGCTTCTGCTACCGGACCACGCCGCAAGAGCGCGTGAAGTCCCCCGAGAAGCTGCACCACGAGCTGTCGGTCCTGCAGAAGAAGCATGGCATCGACTTCGTGTTCTTCGTGGACCTGACCTTTTCGGCCCACAAGCCGCAGACGCTGGAGTACTGCGAGGCCATCTCGGACTTCAAGCTCGGCTGGACCTGCCTGACCCGCAACGCGGACATGGACCTGGAGACCGCCCAGGCCATGCAGCGCTCGGGCTGCGACATCGCGCTCTTCGGCGTCGAGTCGCTGACCCCGGCGGCGCTGAAGCAGGCCCGCAAGGGCTCGACCGAGAACCTGGCGACGCGGGCCATGCGGGCGAGCTGGGACGCGGGCATGCGCTACGGCGGCCTGACCATCGTCGGCCTGCCCGGCGAGACCGAGGGGTCCCTGGACCACATGGCCACCTGGGCCGAGGGCCACCGCAGCATCACGCGGGTGAAGTACCTGTCGGCCATGCCCGGGACCTCGGTCTACCACCAGTTCGTGGACCAGGGGATCATCCGCACCGAGGTCGAGCACCTGCGCTGGCTCTCGGTGGAGCAGGCCCTGGAGCGGGACGAGTTCCTGAACTGCAACGGCCTGCCGGACCACGTCATGCGCAGCGCCTACAAGCGGATCTACGACTCCTACTGCGAGGGGCCGGTGATGGACTTCCAGCACTGGCCGGAGCACTTCGCCTACTACGATCCCGACCCCGAGCCGGGTCGCGAGTGGCGGGCCAGCTTCTCTTCGGCCGGGGCCGTGCCCGACCCGGGCACCTTGGAGTACCGCGGCGCCTTCCCGGCGAGTGAGGGCGTGACCCTGGACCGCCGCCCGGTGGGCGTGCAGGCGGTGCACGTCTGAAGACCACGGCCCCCGAGCTCTCCGACACGCGCAGCCACACGCTGCTGCGAGAGGCCTTCGCCCAGGACGCGCAGGCCATGGTGCTCTGCGCGACCATGGCCGAGATCGCGCGCATCGAGGGCCTGTCCTCGCAGGCGGCCATGCTCCAGGACCTGTCCGAGCTGCTGATGGTCGACGTCGGCGGGCACCTGGACTTCCTGATGCAGGCCGGCGACCCCCTGAGCGGCGCGCCCGTCGGGGGCACCACCGACAACCTGCGGGCGCTGCTCGCCACATGGACCGAGAGCGCCACCCACAGCCTGCCCGAGCGGGCCCACACGGCCCGGGGCGAGGGGCTGCTGGACCTTGCGAGCTGGTTCGACAGCCTGCGCCATGCCCGCCAGGGGCAGCTGCAGCGCCTGCGCCAGGCGGTGGGGGAAGAACCCGGGTGAGCAGCTCCTACGACGCGTCCTCCATCGCCGTGCTGGCCGGGCTGGAGGCGGTGCGCCGCCGGCCGGCCATGTACATCGGCTCGACGGGTCCCGAAGGGGCCCACCACCTGGTGCTGGAGGTCGTCCAGAACGCGGTGGACGAAGCCCTGTCGGGGCACTGCGGGCGGATCGAGGTCCGCGTGCTGCCCGACGGCACGGTCGAGGTCGAGGACGACGGGCGTGGGATCCCGGTGGATCCGCACCCCTCGACGGGCCGCCCCGCCAGCGAGGTGGTGCTCACGGTGCTGCACGCCGGCGGCAAGTTCGGCCACGGCGCCTACCGCGACCCCGGCGGCCTGCACGGCGTAGGCCTGAGCTGCGTGAACGCGCTGTCCGAAGCCTTGCAGGTGGACATCTGGCGGGACGGCGGCCACTTCCGCCAGCACTTCTCCCGGGGCCGGCCCCTGGCGGATCTCGAACGGGTCGGCGACAGCGGGCAGCACGGCGACAGCGGGCAGCACGGCACGCGGCTGCGCTTCCGGCCCGACCCGGAGATCTTCGGCGTCCAGCCGCCCCCCCAGCGGCCGGCCCTGCGGGCCCACCTGCACAGCCTGGCCTTCCTCGTGCCGGGCCTGGTGACCCGCTACCGCGACGAGCTCACCGACGAGACCTGGCAGGAGGATCAGGGCCTGGGCGGCATGGTGCGCTGGCTGACCCAGGGCGACGACCTCGCCCACCCCGAGCCCCTGCTCCTGCGCGACCCGCTGCCGGCGACCCGCGGCCTGCACATCAGCATCGACGTGGCCCTGCAGTGGACCCACGGCTGGTCCGAGTCCCTGCGCGGCTTCGTCAACGGGATCTTCAACCCCAAGGGCGGCACCCACCTGGAGGCCCTGGAGGCCGGCCTGAGCCGGGCGGTCCAGACCTACGCGGCCGAGCACCACCTCATCGAGGCCGGCGAGAGCCTGGCCGGCTTCGACATCCGCGAGGGCCTGGTGGCAGTGATCTCGCTGCGCATGGCCGAGCCGGAATTCGAGGGCCAGACCAAGGCCAGCCTGACCTCGCCCGAGGTGGTGCCCGTCGTGCGCCAGCGTGTCGAGGACGGCCTGGCCGACGTCTTCACCACCCAGCCCGAGGTGGCGGCCGCCATCGTGGGCCGGGCCATCGAAGCCAGCCGGGCCCGCTTCGCCGCCCGCCGGGCCGGGGAGCGGGCCCGCTACCAGCGGGTCCAGGTTCGCCCCGATCCCCAGGTCTACCGGCAGCAGTTCGGGATCCGCTCCCGCAACTGGCACGACTCGGCCCGCTGGCTCACCGACGCCGCCCTGCTGGGCCGCCACGCCGCCTCCTTCTCGCTGCCCGCCGAGACCCTGCCCGAGGACTCGGTGATGCTCGACGTCTGCTGCGGCAGCGGCGTCGTGGGCGCCTCCTTCCGCGGCAAGGTCTCCCGCATCGTCGGCCTGGACCTGACACCCCAGATGGTGGAGCTGGCCAAGACCCGCCTGGACGAGGTCGTCCTGGGCGACGTCTACGACATCCCCTTCGCCGAGGGCAGCTTCGACGCGGTCTGCAACCGCGAGGTCCTGCACCTGCTGCCTCACCCCGAGCGGCCCCTGGCCGAGGTCTTCCGGGTGCTCAAGCCCGGTGGGCAGCTCGTCATCGGGCAGCTCGTGCCCTATGGCCACGTCGACGCGCCCTGGTTCTTCCGGGTCATCAAGAAGAAGCAGCCGCTGCTCTTCAACCACCTGCTGGAAGAGGACTTGCGGGACCTGCTGCTCCAGGCGGGCTTCGTCGACCTGGCCTGCACCGAGCTCCTGCAGTGGGAGGACATCGACACCTGGATCGACACCTGGGAGACCCCGACGATCCACCGCCACGAGATCCGGGCCTTGTACCGGGACGCGCCCTCGGCCGTCCGGGCGGTGCACCCCTTCCGGATCTTGCCCTCCGGCGCCATCGAGGACTGCTGGCGCTGGGTGGTCTTCTCGGCCTTCAAGCCGCGCTGAGCCGGCGGGACCCGCCGCCGGGCGCTGGGGCCGGGAGCCCGGGCTGCCCGCGCTTCAGCGCCCCTTGCGCCCGAAGGCAAGCTCCCACTGGCCCTTGCGAATGAGCTCCATCCCCTCGTTGAGGCGCGGGAAGGGCGCATCGGGGATCGGCTGGTCGAGGAAGGCGCAGAGGGGGCCCCAGCCCTCCTGCACCCGGAACTCGAGCAGGCGGTCGGCGGGCACCGTGTCGCGCACGCGCTGGTTGTGGGCGTTGAAGGTGTCGATGAGGTGCTGCCGGTCGAGGGAGCCCATGAAGTGCTTGCCCAGGGTGCGCCCGAAGGCACCCATCCGCCGGGCCCGGGAGGAGAAGAGGCCCATCCAGGCGCCGCGGATGTTGGTGCGCATCAGGGTCGTGAAGCTGTCGCACCACTTCTCGGGGTCGCGCAGGGTGAGGACCACCTTGGCTTCGGGGTAGCGGCGGTGCAGGGTCTCCCAGAAGAGGCACAGGGGGGCGTCGACGCCCGCCGCGAAGCCGGGGAGGATGGCGTCCCAGTCGGGCTCGGCCTGGGGGTCTCGGGACCAGGCGTACCAGGCGTCGAGCTGGTCCGGCCGGCGGATGATCGTCTCCATGTGGTAGCAGGGCTCGCCTAGCAAGCGCTCGAGGGCCGTCTTGAGCGAGAGCGTTCCGGTCCGACCCATGCCGGCTCCGATGACCTTCATGACAGGCTCCCTGGTGTGGAGGGGTGGTCGCGGTCGAATGCATCGAGCACCGCCTGGACCGCCGCCGCGGCCAGCGCCACCGCCCCCTCCGGCTCGAGGCCGCAGCGGTCGACGAGCCAGGCCCAGGCGGGCCAGCCGCCGGTGAGCTGCAAGAGGAGGGCGAGGGCGTGGCGCTGCTCCACCGCCAGGTGGGGGCGATCGCGGGCCACCACGGCTTCGAGCATGGCGGTGCGGCGCCGCTGGATGGTGTCGGCGAGGGGGCGAAGCGAGGGGGCGTTGTGGGCGGCGAGGATCAGCGCCTGGTTCCGCTCGAAGTAGGCGAACAGGACGGGGACGAGGCTCGGCACCAGGTCGACGTGCTCGATGGCCTGCCCTCCGAGCCCGAAGCGCTCCGCCATCCGGTCGCCGAATGCCTCGAACAGGGCTTCGCGCGTCGGGAAGTGGCGGTAGACCGTGGCCTCCGACACGCCCGCCTCGGCCGCGACCCGGGCCATCGTCGGCTCGGCCACGCGCGGATCGGCCAGGCCGGTCTCCAGGGCATCCAGGATCGCCTCCCGCGTCAGGGCCGCCTGGCGAAGGCGGAGCTGGCTACGGTACCGGCGCTTCTCTGTTGGAGACATCGTTCGCAGTATTGAAGCGAGTCGTTCCTCTTGTCAACTTGCCGCTCAGGCGCAGCCTTCAGCGAAGATGCGCGAGATCGGGGTGGTGTTCACAGTCGTGCAGGCAGGCTGCAAGACCGCTGCGTGCGTTCGCCTGAAGCGGGCCGGAATGCACTGGACGGTGCACGGAGCCAACGCGATCCTCGCGCTCAGGTGCGCCCGACTCTCCGGCCGATGGGAGGACTTCTGGGAGTGGAGGGCCACCGCGTGACCTCCCTCGACCGCCCACTCCAGGGCCGTCCAGCGACGGCTGGACTGCCAGTCAGCCCCCCGGCCTCACAATCCTGGCGTGCACCCGTCGACGCCGGGTCTCGGCGGCATGGGGCCACAGGCGTTCCAAGAGGCCTGAGGCTCATGGGTTGTAGCTGGGCATGGGGGGGGGCTCGTCGACGGGGTTGAGAAGAGCGGTTGCCATCGAACCACGGACCCCGAAGTCCCCGAAGCAGCTCACCTGGCCGGCGGTGTCGATGGCGCAGGCGAAGTGGTCACTGGAGTCGCCCATGACGACGTGGGCCCAGCCGCCGCTGGTCGGAACGTCGTCGGGGATCCAGTAATTCGAGCCCGTGTCGTACCACGGATCGTCCCACGACGCCCCCGCCCAACAGCGGATGTGGCCGTCGGTGGTGATGCCGCACGTCGCCCCGCTGGTCGCGCTCAGCTCGGTGAACTGTACGTCGGTGGGCGCATCCAACGCTTGTGGACCAAAGCCCCAGCAGGTGGCCTGGCCCTGGTCGTCGAGCGCGCAGGCGTGGTACCGCCCCCCCGCCACGAAGCGCCAGCTCGTTCCGCTGGGGACCTGGTCAAGATCATAGGCGCCGTGTGGCTGATTATAGGGATCCGTGGGCTTCAGGGCCCCACAACCATCGGTCTCGAAGTGGGCGTGAAGGGCGCCGTCTGTGTCGATGAGGACCAGGCAAGGGTACGTGAACGACAACGACTGGACGGGGTAGTCGATCAACTTGTAGTGCTTCATGACCTCGGTGTCCTCGGTCGGCCAACACACAGCCTTGTCACTGGCTTGGATGCCGCACCCACCCAGCCCGTACTGGTCCATCCACCAGTGCTCCAGCGGCAACATGTCGTCCGGTGGGATCGTAAGCGGGAGTATTCCACCATCGTCCGTCCTGGGAAGCCAGCATTGGAACCTGCCAGCCTCATCCTCGATGCACATCCTCACACCGCCCTTGGAGCATTGCAGCCGCCTGGCGTGCGCGTCCACCACGAATGCTATGGATTCGTTCCAACAAGCCACACGACCGTCCACCAGCCGCGCGCAGATTCCGAAGGGCCCGATGCACAGCTCCTCCGTGGCGGGCAGCTCCTGTTTGCTGTGGCAGGCCGCGCCAAGTCCGGCTCCGATGGGTAACCATGCGGCAAGCATCC
>Ga0210033_1003565_pt1 | contig 12545 bp, 15 predicted proteins | sample CryGeymeta201501_FD_185465 | JGI IMG/M metagenome (GOLD analysis project Ga0210033, IMG submission 185465) | Groundwater microbial communities from Crystal Geyser aquifers in Utah, USA - Crystal Geyser metaG 2015-01 (SPAdes) (version 2) | ecosystem: Environmental > Aquatic > Deep subsurface >... | reverse complement strand
CGTGTCGTCAAGGGTTCGCTACGCCGGCCTTCGGCCGCCCTTGACGATGGCACTGTATTGGCAAGAATCCAGAAAACAGCGCTCCGTTTGACATAGGCGACCATATCAGCCCGGATGAAGCGCAGCGGAAAAGCTCTTCAATAGCGGAGCTGGTCATCCGGGAGGTTTCCGTAGCAATCCGCTGCGGTCTCACGTTGTTGAATCCCCGGATTCCGCTGCGCTTCATCCGGGCTACGCTCGCTGCGTCACCATCACTGACCGCCAACCACCCACACGTTTCCACGAAGAGCCACCATTTGCGCTGGCGTTTGGCGGCAAGGTGCTGGCGTTTGCCGAGATCACCGCCGCTCAAGTGAATATCGATGGCGGTGTGCTGCACGATCAACGGATGTGAACCAGCGCCGCCGCCGATCAGATCAAGCGGCGACTGCGCCCCGTTATCCTGGCGCCCGCGCGCCCCCGGGTTGCGTTGGGGCGGATGGGTGGCGCCGGGGCGGATTGGATCCAGCGATGATCGGTGGCCAGGATTACTCGGCTTTGGCGGCCATGTAGTCGACCGCTGCCGTGATCTCTTCATCCTTCAACGACATGCCGGTGCCGCGCGGTGGCATCACCCCTTTCTGCCCGGTAAAGCCTTGCAGGGCATGCTGATAGAGCAGCTCCTTGCCTTGCGCCAGGCGCGGCGCCCAATCGGCTTTGTCACCCAGCTTGGGCGCGCCGGCCACGCCAGCGGCGTGGCACAACGAGCAGGTGGTTTTGTAAGTACGTTCGCCGGGGAGGGGCGCCGCCGCATCCGGTGCCGGCGCTGCCGCGTCAGCCACTGGCGCGGTCGTACTCGGTGGCGCGGTGCCTTGGCCACAGGCAGCAATCAGCAGGGTCAGCGCTAGCGCGCTCAGCAATGGAAACATTTTCATCGTCGGGATCCTTGATGGGTGGATTGGCTGGTAATTGTTGTGGCGCATTCTAGCTTTGTCGCTGAAGTGGCGGTTTGATACAGGTCAAGCGCTGCGATTCGGCCACATGAGTGCCCAAAATGGCGCCGGAAAAATTTGCCGAATCGTTGTGCTGGGGGTGGGTTGGGGTGACCGGCCGTCGCCGTTAAAAACCGCTGCGGTCACCGCCAACCTATGCGCACCGATGCGTGGTGAGAGATATAGGTTCAGTTGATCGCCGCGAAAGCCCCACAAGTCGAATGCCGGTTTGATGCTCAGGTCATAGCAGCCGTCGACCGCGCTGGCGATGAAGCGCGCTTGCTCGACCAAGGCGACGATTTCCGGTCCGACCTCGATGGCGGCGATGGAGCGATCAGCGTTGAAGCGCTCGATGGTGGAATCGCTGCGGTAATTCGACAACAGGCGATCCAGGCGTTGCAGTTCGGTATCCACTTCGCGCTGCAAGGCTTGCCGGTCGCCGGGCGCGGTCCGCCAATAGACGATGTGATAGCTGGTGCCCTGGGCGCGACCGTCAAGGCTTTCCAGTGGCGGTACCCGCTGGCAGGCGGCGAGCAGGAATGCTGCCACCAGCCAGGCTAAGGCGCGGCCCGGCCGGATCACTTTTTTTTGTCCCGCAGTTGCTGCAATCCGCTACGCAGGCTAGCCACCGAGACGCTGGCGATTTCGCCCTCGGCACTGCGTCGCGGTTGCGTGCTGGCGGGCGCTTGCGCTTGCGCGAAAATCACTTCGTAACTGGCGGGCAGGCGCTGCTCTGGATCACGGAACGCTTCGTAGCGCGCCAGCACCGCCTGTAGCTGGTGGCGACCGGTGAGGCCACGGCAACGGCGTTGATCGGCATTGCTGGCGCCGATGGCTTTGAGTTCGCGCATCAGCGTCAAGGCATCGGTGTAGGTCAACGTGAGGCGCTCGACATCGAGCATCGGATCGCGAAATCCCTGCGCCATCAGCGCATCGCCGACGTCGTGCAGATCCTGAAACTGGTTGACGTGCGGATGCGCATCGACCGCCGCCCAGCTTTGCCGGAGTTCGGTCAAGGTATCCGGGCCGAAGCTGGTGAACAGCAGCCAGCCGCCGGGTTTCAACACGCGGCGGAACTCGGCGAACACCGGCTGCAGATCGTCACACCATTGCAGACACAGGTTGGAGTAAATCAGATCCAGCGATTGATCCTGGATCGGCAGGGCGCGGGCGTCGCCGCAAACGCGACGAAACGGCCGCCACCAGCCGAGTTGACGGCGCGCCTGGCGCAGCATCGGCAACGCCAGATCGAGCGCGATCACTTCGGCTTTGGCAAAGTGTTTGCGCAGTGCCGCGCTGCCGCTGCCGGTGCCGGCGCCGACATCGAGCACGCGGGTCGCCGTGGTCACCACTTCGCGCACGCGCTCCAGCAGCGCGGCTTGCACTTCATGCTGCAAGACTGCGGTGGCATCGTAGTGCCGGGCGGCGCGGGCAAACCGGCGACGCACCTGATCGACATCGAGACTCATGCCGGGGTGACCTCGCCGAGCAAGCCGATGATCGCTTGCTGGACTTGATCGATATGGGTGAGAAACGGCGCATGCCCGGCTTTGTCGATCAGGCAACAGCGCCCGCCTGCGGCGCTGGCCGACCAGGCCAGCGCCGCGCTCGGCACCAGGCGGTCGCGGCGGCCGCCGATCCAGACGCTGGGGCAGGCAATCTGCGCCAGTTGATCGCGGAGATCGCTGTGCTCGAGTAGCCGCAGACCGGCGGCGAGCGCCGATAGCGCCGGCTCGCCGCGATCGAACAATTGCGTGCGCAATCCGCGCAGGCCCGCCAAAGCGTTTTCGTCGCCGTGCATTTCCAGGGCGAGAAAGCGTTCCAGGGTGCTGCGGTAATCGGCCCGCAAATCGGCGCCGAATTGTTCAAAGATCGCCAGCTCGACGCCGGTTTTCCAGCGCTCGCCGACCACAAAGCGCGGCGATCCGGCGATGCTGACCAGCCCGTGTACCGACTGCGGTGCGTGGATCGCGGCGTGGATGGCGAGCAAGCCACCCAGCGACCAACCGATCCATACCGCCGGGGGTAGTGCTTGCGTCAACCGTTCGACGATGGCGGTCAATTCGAATGCCGCGCTATCGACGCGACTGCGGCCGTGCCCGGGCAGATCGACGACATGCACGCGGTGGTTATCGGCGAGCCGCTCGGCCAACGGATGAAAAATCCCGCCGTGCATCGCCCAGCCATGGATCAGCAGCAGATCGGGGCCGTTGCCGAGGGTTTGTATGTACATGCCAGGCCGATCCCGGTTCAAGCCGCGCTGGCGCGCGCCAGCGCCTCTATCAATGCATCGACCTCGGCCAACGAATGGCTGGCGGACAAGGTGACGCGCAAGCGCGCGGCGTTGTCGGGCACGGTCGGCGGACGGATCGCGGGCACGTAGAAGCCGGCGGCTTCCAGTTGCTGCGACCAGGCCATGGCGCGGCCCGAGTCACCGATCAGGATCGGCTGAATCGGTGTGGCGGAGGCCATCAGCCGCAGACCGATGGCTTGGGCACGACTACGGAAACGCTCGATCAAGACCGCCAGATGATCGCGCCGCCAGGTCTCCGCGCGAACAATCGAGATCGATTGCAGCGTGGCCGCAGCCAGCGCCGGCGGCAGCGCCGTGGTGTAGATATAGGGTCGGGAAAACTGGATCAATCCCTCGATCAGCGCCGTCGATCCAAGCACCGCAGCGCCGAACGTACCCAGCGCTTTGCCCAGCGTCACCATCAACACCGGCACCTCGGTTGCGGATAAGCCTTGTGCGGCAACGCTGCCGCGGCCTTGTTCGCCGAGTACGCCAAGGCCGTGCGCGTCATCGACCAGCAGCGTTGCCGGTTCGCGTTGGCAGAGGGCAGCCAGTTCGCCGAGTGCCGCGTGATCGCCATCCATGCTGAACACGGCGTCGCTGGCGAGCAGGGCGGCGGCTTGTGGACGCGCCTGCAATTGCCGTCGTGCCGCCGCCAGATCGGCGTGGGGATAACGCAGCAATTCGGCGTCGGCGAGGCGCGCGCCGTCGATCAGGCTGGCGTGATTCAAGCGGTCCTGCACGCAGACATCGCCGCGTTGCAGCAGGCACGAAAGCACGCCGATATTGGCCATCATGCCGGTAGAAAACAGCAGCGCGCGTGGGTAGCCCAACCACTCGGCGAGGCTGGCTTCGAGTTGCTGGTGGGGTCGGCGATGGCCGCCAAGCAAATGCGCGGCGGTGGCGCCGACACCAAAATCGTTGGCGGTGGATTGCAGCGCGGCGATCAACCTCGGGTCTTGCGCCAGACCCAAATAATCGTTGCTGGCAAAGCTCAACAAATCCCGGCCATCGAGTCGAATCCGCAAGCCGGTCGCGGCGGTGACCGTGCGCAATCGCCGCGCCAGATCGGCGGCGGTGCGCTCGGCGTGGTGGGCGATCAGGCGATCTGTGAGGTTGGGTCTGGGCATTGGGTTTCGAAGTTTGCGGACCGAAGACAATGGCTGGTGCAGGAAGGATGACAAACGACGAGCTTTGCTCCTCTCTCCCGCTGGCGGGAGAGAGGTCGGGAGAGAGGGGCTGTTGATCTTTCAATCAGCGGTCGCCATCTGGTCGAAAAGCGAAAGTCTAGAGCCCCTCTCCGCAACCCCTCCACCGCAAGCGGGGGAGGGGCTCAATTTCAGATGATCGCGACACTCGTCGGCGCTGCCACTACAGCGTGTCTCATCCGCGCCGACAGGGCGCAGCGCTGCTCAGTGGCAATCAGCGCCTGGCGCCAGCGGATGCAAGCCGAGTTTGCCGAACAAGGCCTGATCCGCAGCCGTATCCGGATTGCCCGTGGTCAGCAGTTTTTCGCCATAGAAAATCGAATTGGCGCCGGCAAAAAAACACAGTGCCTGGAGTTCTTCACTCATCGACTCGCGGCCGGCCGAAAGCCGGAGCATCGAACGCGGCATCAGCAGGCGGGCCACCGCCAGCGTGCGCACAAACTCGAAGGTTTCCAGTTCCGCTGCGGCGGCCAGCGGGGTGCCAGCGACTTTAACCAGGCGATTGATCGGCACCGAGTCCGGATGCGCCGGCAAATTGGCCAGCGCCTGCAACAAACCGGCGCGGTCACGCCGGGATTCGCCCATGCCGACGATGCCGCCGCAGCAAGTCTTCAGGCCAGCGTCGCGAACTTCGGTCAGCGTATCTAAGCGATCCTGATAGCAGCGCGTGCTGATCACCGCCGGGTAATACTCCGGCGACGTATCCAGATTGTGGTTGTAGTAATCGAGTCCGGCCGACTTCAACGTGGCGGCCTGATCGCCACGCAACATGCCAAGGGTGGCGCAGGTTTCCAAGCCCAAGGCCTTGACCGCGCTGACCATGCTGGCGACCTGCGCCAGGTCTTGGTCGCGCGGCGAGCGCCAGGCCGCGCCCAGGCAGAAGCGGGTGGCGCCACTGGCTTTGGCGGCGCGCGCGCGCGCCATCACCTCGGCCAACGGCAGTAATTTTTCGGCCTTGAGGCCGGTGTCGAAACGCGCGCTCTGCGGGCAGTAACCGCAGTCCTCGGGACAGGCGCCGGTCTTGATCGACAGCAGCGTGGAAATCTGCACGGCGTTGGCATCGTGGTGGGCGCGATGCACCGAGTGCGCCTGAAACAGCAGGTCGTTGAAGGGCAGATCGAACTTCGCTTCGATCTCGGGCAAGGCCCAGTTGTGGCGCAGGGGGGCAGTCATGGCAGCGACCAATCGGTTATAAAGCAGCTTGCAGTGTCAACGGCGCCGAGGCGGCTGTCAACGTGGCAATAGCAGATCAGGTTGACGGATTCCTGCGACGGCTGTCGTTTCGCTGGCTGCCCGGGCACTGCGTACTTTGCGCCAGCGCCAGTGGTCGCGCCCGCGACCTGTGTGCCGCCTGCGAGCAGGATTTGCCGTTCAACACACGCTGCTGCGCGCGTTGTGCGCTGCCGTTGGCCGCGGCCGAAGCGCTTTGTGCGCATTGCCTGCAATCGCCACCGGCATTCGTCTCGGCGGTGACCGCTTTTCGCTACGAATGGCCGCTCGCCGGATTGATTACCCGCTTCAAGTTTGGCGGTGACCTGGCCTGCGGGCGGGTGTTGTCCGGCTTGCTCGCCGAGCGCGTGATGGCCGCGCTGGCGGATCGCCGTATCGCCCGCCCGGACCTGCTGCTGCCGGTGCCGCTCCACCACCACCGCCTGCGCGAACGCGGCTTCAATCAGGCGCTGGAAATTGCCCGCTTGCTCGGTCAGCGTTGCGCGCTACCGATCTGCCAAGAAGTTTTGCAGCGCCACCAAATCACCGCCGCGCAGAGCGGCCTCGATGCCAAAGCCCGCCGTCGCAACGTGCGCGGCGCGTTCACCGCCACTGGCAGGATCGACGGCCTGCAGATCGCCTTGATCGACGATGTCGTTACCACCGCCGCCACCGTCACCGAATGCGCGCGTGTGCTCAAGCAGGCCGGTGCCGCCGCCGTCCAAGTCTGGGCATTGGCGCGCGCGCCGTTGCCGCGTTGAAGCGGGAGACGAGAGACGAGCAAGTAGCCCCGATGCAGCGCAGCGGAAAAGCTCTTCAATAGCGGAGCTGGTCATCCGGGAATTTCGATCACAGAAATCCCCGGATTGACCCGCTCCGCGGTTGACCACGCCGCGCTGCATCTGGACCACGCTGCTGCCGTTGTCCACCGGCCGTAGACGCTCAGCGCGTGCTGCGGCCACAATAGGCTTTTGCGGAGGATCGGCGGCATGCTCGAAACCATTGAGATCGAAACCGCGCCCAATCCCCGATTCAGCGTGGTCTGGTTGCATGGCCTGGGCGCCGATGGGGGCGATTTCGAGCCGGTGGTGCCGGAGTTGGTGCGGCGCGCTTGGCCAGCGCTGCGGTTTGTGTTTCCGCATGCGCCCAAGCGTGCGGTTACCATCAATGGCGGCATGGAAATGCGCGCTTGGTACGACATCACCGGGCCGCGTTTGGAGGATCGCCAAGACGCCGCTGGCATTCAGGCATCGATCCATCAAGTCAGCGCGCTGCTGGATCGCGAGACCGCGCGCGGCGTGCCGCCGGAGCGGCAATTTCTGATTGGTTTTTCGCAGGGCGCGGCGATTGCCCTATCGACGCTGGTGCGCCGTAGCCGGTTGCTCGCGGGGGTGGTGGCGTTGTCGGGCTATCTGCCGTTGGCCGATCAAGCGCGGAGCGAGGCCAGCGAAATCTCCCGGCAGATTCCCGTTTTCATTGGCCACGGCAGTCTGGATCCGATGGTGGCGATGGCGCTGGGCGCCAGCAGCCGCGATTGGCTCACGCATCAGCGTTACTCCGTGGAATGGCACAGTTACCTGATGGCCCACGCGGTCTGCGCCGACGAAATCGCTGACCTGGGTAATTTTCTGCAGCACCGGTTTGCTGCGGCCGCTAGTGCCCACGCATGACCGAACACCCGGCGCGCTGACTGCCAGCCACCCCGGTTTTGTGAGGCACCGGCAAGTACCGTCTGGAAGTGTTGCCAGCAGCCGATTACGATGCGGTTATGCGGAGTTGGTAGCGAGGATGAAATGTTGATGCGGGTTCTGATCGTCGATGATGAGGCGCTGGCACGAGCGCGGATGCGCGCTTTGCTCACCGAGCTGTCATCGCCGGCGATTGAGATCGCCGGTGAGCTCGCCGATGGTCGCGCGGCGGTCGAGTTCTGTGCCCGCGAGCGCGTACACGCGGTCTTGCTCGACATCAGCATGCCGGTAATGGATGGACTGGAAGCCGCGCGCCACCTGGCCGGATTCGAGATTCCCCCGGCGGTGATTTTTTGCACGGCTTACGACGAACACGCGCTCGCCGCGTTCGAAGCCCGCGCCGTGGATTACCTGGTCAAACCGGTGCGCGCCGAGCGCCTGCAAGCCGCGCTGCAACGCGCTGAACGCCTGAGTATCGAGGAGCGCCGTGGCAGCGCCGGCATCGGCAGCCAGGGCCAGCGTCGCACCCATCTGTGTGCGCGGGTGCGCGGCAATCTGCGGTTGGTGCCGGTGACCGAAGTGATCTACCTGCTCGCCGAGGATAAATATGTGGTGGTCCACGGCGAACATGGCGAGGTGTTGATCGAAGAATCCCTGAAGTCGCTGGAACAAGAGTTCGCCGATCAATTCGTCCGCATCCATCGCAATTGCCTGATCGCGCTGGATCGCCTGCTGGCGCTGGAACGTGACCCGGCTGGCACCATGCACGCCCGTCTGCGCGGCGCCGATCGCGCGTTGGAAATCAGCCGTCGTTGTTTGCCCGAGTTGCGGGCATTGGCCAAACATCAGTGAGTGACCCAATGAAATTGCGCATTGCCACCCGCCAGAGTCCGCTCGCCCTGTGGCAGACCGAGCATGTCCGCCGGCGACTGTGCCAACACCACCGGGGACTGGAAATCGAACTGGTGCCGCTGAGCACGCGTGGCGACGAGGTGCTGGATCGCTCGCTCGCGGCGATCGGTGGCAAGGGGCTGTTTCTCAAAGAACTCGAAGCGGCGATGCTCGATGGCCGTGCCGATTTGGCGGTGCACTCGATGAAAGATGTGCCGATGGAAGTGGACGCCGACTTTGCCATCGGTGCCATTTTGCAGCGCGCCGATCCGTTCGATGCGTTGGTGTCCAACCGCCATGCGAGCTTTGATGCGCTGCCGGTGAACGCCCGCGTCGGCACCTCGTCGCTGCGTCGGCAAGCGCAATTGCGGGCGCGGCGGCCGGATCTGCAGTTGGTCGATCTGCGCGGCAACGTCAATACCCGTTTGCGCAAATTGGATGCCGATGAATACGCCGCCATCGTGCTCGCCTGCGCCGGTCTGGATCGACTGGATATGCATGCACGAATTCGGCAACGGTTGACCGCCCCCGATTTTTTACCGGCGGTCGCCCAGGGCGCCATCGGCATTGAAGTGTTGGCCGGCAACGGCGCCTTGATCGATCTGCTCAGTTGCCTGCACGACGCCGACACCGCGGTGTGCGTAAACACCGAGCGCGCGATGAATCGGCACCTGCATGGCTCCTGTCAGGTGCCGATTGCCGCCTATTGCACGCTCGACGATGGCGACCTGGCACTCACCGGCCTGGTCGGCCGCGCCAGTGATGGTCGCTGCGTGCGTGCCCACGGGTTTGCCGCCATGGACGCGTTCGAAAGCCTGGGCAAACGCGTCGCTGAGGCCTTGCTCGCCCAAGGCGCCGAGGAACTTTTGCGCGGCGCTTGAGCTTTGTAGGAGCGCCGCTCCTACGAGAACACCGCAGGCTTTTTTACGGTGTTACTCAAACGGCTCCAGCGCGCGCACGCGACGTTGTTCGCTGGCGCTGAAATGCTGTTGCAACCATTGTTCGATGCCGGCGGCGCGTTCGGCCGGGCCGAGCCCGGCGTCGGCCAAAATCGCTGCGCGGACGCGTTGATATTCGGCGCGGCGGGCATCCCAGTCCGCGCGTTGTTGATCCAACACGGCCAGTCGGTCGGCGGCGGCGCGGCCAAAGGCGGCGCTGCGTTCGCGGTGGCGTTGCGCGGCCGCGATTCCCAATTGCTCAAATTGCCGCGATTGCTCTTCGATCAGCACCGCGCTAGTGGTTTCGCGCGCCTGCGCTTGCAGTTCTGGCGGCAGCGATTGCTCCAGCTCGCGCCAGCGTTGCTCGCGTTGCGCGCTGGTCAACGCCGGGTCATGACCGATCTCAAGTCGGCGCAATGTGGCTTGCGCATCGGCCTCTTCGGCGCCAAAAAAGGCGGTGACCGTGGCCGCATCAAAAAACCTGCGGCGCAACGCCATGGTGCCGGCCAGACGGTCTACGGGCAGCGCACCGAAGCCCGCAGCTTGCTGCGCCAGTTCTGCCTGGTAATCGACGTAGCGATCAAACAACGCCGCCACTTCTGCGGTCAGCGCCGGGGGCTCTGTCGCGGCCACGGTGTCCAGCAAATGCGTGCGAATGGCGGCCAGATCGAGTTCGCCGATGGCGCTCAGAAAATAGTCGAACAATCGCCGCAGTTCGATGCTGGGGCGCAGTCGGCCGCTGGCATCCAGCGTCACCGCGCCATCGGGCGTGCTACCGCGCAGCGAAGCCGGCAACGCGCGTTTGGATTGGGTGAAGGCGGCTTGATCGGCCAGCGCGGCCGCGGCTGGCATCGGCGTTGCTGCGGCTGCGTTGGCGTCGGCGCGGTCGGCCTGATGGCTGCCGGATACCCGCGGCCATCCGCTGCTATCCGGCAACGGCTGGTGCAGCAGTCCGAGTAACCACAGCAACAGCGCGGCCAGCAGCAGCGCCAGCGGCCAGCGGTAGTGGCGTAGTTGCCAGCGCACCGGCGTTGGGGCGCGGCGGTTTGGCTCCGGCCCCGAACCGCTCAAAGCCCCGCCGATTTCAGCCGATTGGCGTGGGCGCGCAGCACCGACACCGGGTTGGCACTGAACAGGCCGCGTAAACCGAACAACTGGTTGACCTCGTCCAGGTGATTCCAACCGTAGTTGTCGCGCAGCACCAAGCCCAGATGCGACGAACATTGACCGACCAGACCATCGTTCTGCTCGAAGCCGAAGAACCAGCTGCTGGCACCGAGCAGGGCATCGCTGGCGTCAAAAAAATTGGTTAGTACCGAGGTGCCGCCCCAACTGTAGTAACGGATGGCATTGACCACGCTGGCGCCGTTGCCGCAGGCGCTGGTCGGCATCCCTTGCGGATGCAGGGCGTTGAAACTGGCAGCGCCAGCGGAAGACAACGACGCCAGCGCACCGAGCGCGTTTTGCGGATCGTCATCGCCGGACAACAGTTCGATGAAGTGCGACAGCGCATTGACCAGACCGGCAACCAGGGGACGCAGTGGTGAGCCCGGCGGCAACGCCGCATTCAAGCCATCGGCCACCTTGCTGCCACGGTGGGGCGCGCCGACCGAGGTCACCGACGCCACCAGATCCGGCCGCACCGAAGCCACGTAGCGAATGGTCGGCCCACCGTGGCTGTGGCCGATCAAGTTGAACTTGCTGTAGCCATAAACCGCGCGCAGTGAATCCAGATCGCGGATCAACTGCTCACCGCGCAGTTCCGAAAAATTGCTGGATGAAACGTTGGCGACAAACACCTTGGCGCCACCGGCACGCAGATTGCCGGGCACGCCATACCAATAATCCAGCACCCCCAAAATGGAATCGAAACCCAGCAAGCCATGCACCAGCACGATCGGATATTTGGTTTTGGTGTAGGTGCTTTGGGCCAGGCTCGCGGTACTCGCGAACAACAACGCCGATGCCAACAACAGACCGCGCAGCCAGTAATTTTTCATGGTGCCCTCCCCAGGGTGATGAAGGTCGAATCGTAATGTCGGTGGTTGCCGACGCGGTCGAATCTAGCGCCGTTCGCACGCCGAATCAAACGATTGTTTCAAGTGCTTGTTTGCCGCGTTGCAGCATCGTCAGCGCGCGCCGACCGGCCAAAACTCCGGCAGCCGCCGGGTGAAATGCAACAGCCGCCCTTTGAACGGTGCCGTCTCGGCGCTGGCAAACGCCAACCGTCGCTCGGTGTAGGCATAGCCTTGCAGCAGCAGCGCCTTGCACAGACGCGGCGCTTGACCACGACCCGGGTCGGTCAGGATGAACTCGCAGACAGCGGCTGCGTGCTGATGCAAAAACGCCGCCACCGCATCGGCGTGACCACGCTCATACAAAATATCGCTGGCGACAATCAGATCGAAGCGGCCCAGCGCCGTCGCCGCCGTATCCCCCCAACCGGCGGCGACAAACGGGATCGGTGGCAGCCCGTTCTCGGCACAGTTGCGCGCCAAAAAAGCGGCCGCCAACGGATGCTGATCGCTGGCCGTGATATCGCCCCCACGTCGCTGCAACAACAGACTCGACAAGCCCATGCCGCAGCCGATTTCCAGAATATGTCGGCCGGCCATCGGCAACCCTGCCAGATACGTTGCCAGCACCGCACCGGCCGGCCACAACTGCCCAAACAGCGGCCAATTGGCCGAAGAAATACCGGTGCGTGCGGCAGCGCCATCGGCATCGGCAAACTGCTGCTTGTCGGCCAGCACCCAGAGTCGGTAATCGACATCGGCAATCCGCACCGTCAGCAACTTGATGGCATAGCCAGGCATGGGATTCTCGATGGCGGGCGCGCCCCTGCTGGAGTCGAAGCGTTGGTCCACATCCTAGCGGCGCGGCAGGATGATGGTCGGCGCTGCCCTCGCCGCCGGGGTTGAACTATTCGAAACCGTTGGCGAACATTGGGTCCGGGCAATCGATGGCCGTGGGATCCACCAACACGTTGAACTCGGCACCGGCGACCATGCTGGCCTGGTCTTGATTGAAAATGGCCCAGCGACCGAAGTTTGCAGCCAAATAAAAGACGCCGATGTGGTGGTTGTTATCCGGCCCGAAGGCGTCATGGCGGGTCACCTGAAAACGGGCGCAGCGATGGCCGTTGAGCAGTGGGTGATCGATCATGGTGAAGTCACTCGAGATATTGCCGGCACTGCTCCGGTGGCGGAAGGCGTTGCTGCGTAACCGTCCGCCACAACACATCTATTCCGCTGCACCGCATTGAGGTTTGATGCGCGCTGGTTGATGCGGACGGAGTGGATGATGCAGCGGGAACGATGCGGGTCGGTGGTGTGGATGTTGCGGTT